>Ga0172380_10006126_pt1 | contig 14147 bp, 14 predicted proteins | sample Leawe162metaG_FD_119747 | JGI IMG/M metagenome (GOLD analysis project Ga0172380, IMG submission 119747) | Leachate microbial communities from a municipal landfill in Southern Ontario, Canada - Leachate well 162 metaG | ecosystem: Engineered > Solid waste > Landfill > Unclassified | place... | reverse complement strand
GGGATCGAGCCGTCGTAGAGCTCTGGGAGCGGCGCGTACCACTGCTGCAGCAAGTAGCGCCAGCGTCCGGCCTCCTCCCCTTCCAGCCGGCTCGAGAAGCGCGTGGTCAGCTCGAGCTTGCGCAAGCCATGGACGCGTGCAGAGGCCTCGTCCAGGTGTGGCGGAGACAGCTTGAGCTGCTCCGCCACGGAGAACACATCGATCGTGGACGACAGCATGATCGTGTTGACCCGACCCGCGCCGCCTCGTCCCAGGGTCTCGCCTCCGAGCACTTGGGTCCGAGGGATCTCTACCTCGGGGAGCGCCCGCCAGGCGGAGAGACCAGTCGCCGCGGACGAGTTGAGCACGCCCCCTCCCGTCCGGAACTCTGTCGGGAAGGGCTGCTCTCGCATCACCATGGCCGGGACAAGCTGTCCTGGCGCCCGCGGCCGCAGGTCGAAGAACAGCTCGTTGAACGCGAGGTTGCCCCAATTATGCAGGAGCTCGGAGAGATTGAAATCCGTGCCTGTGGCCTCATTGACGACCGGGGTGAAGCCGCGGCAGCGATCAACCCAGGTGACCAGGTCGAGCATCCGGGCCATGTACCACCAGCTCGTATCCTCCCTCTGGTAGGTGTCCGGCGCGGCCCAGGCGCCCCCGGAGCCTTCCGGGGGCCGCAGGAAGCCTTGCACCAGCTGGCGGCAGAGGTCGTCGGGGGAGCCGCTTGGGTTCCAGTTGAGCAGCCCCAGGACGGCCTCGCCGATGAAGTTGACCGTCGAGCCCACTTCACAGAACCAGATCTGCGTGTCGTCGATGACCTTAGCCCAGCTGCGCGCCTGGATCGTCCAGCTGCGTACAGTCGTGCCCTGGCCGGTCACCTGGGTAGCCGGGGTGATCCGGTCGATCAGGCCGAAGTCGACGACGTGGCGAATCCCATTCGTCCACGCGTAGAGCTCCCACCAATCGTCGTCGCGCAGGATCTCGTCCCAGCCCGAGGCGGCCTGGGTCTCGGTCAGCTCTTGCGTCCAGAGCAGCTGGAAGGTCACCTGGGCTGCGAAGACCCCGCCGCCCTTGCTGTGGCGGTACTCGACCGCTTGGAGCGGGTGCGGCACGAGATCGAGGGGCAGCTTGTACACGTTCGCGGGCAAGCCCCAGGCGCGTGCGTGCGTGTAGAAGTGCAGCTCCGCGGCGTCATGGCGGAAGAAGGCGGTCACCGCCCTGTCACTCGGTTGTAAGGCACGACCGGACCGGTGTCAGGGAGCTTTTTCAAGGCCCGGTCCAGCACAGTAGCGACTTTCTCTACACCAACAGCGAGCAGACTAAACAGACCTGACAGTTTATCCGTGGACTCGATCATCTTGAGCTGCGCGGCTTGCAGCCGAAGATCGGTCTGGGCGAAGCCCTTGCCGAGCTTCAATTCTCGCGCCTTCAGATCGGCCTCACCTTCGGGGATACCCTGGCCGTATGCGCCTCGCCGCAGTTGCGCCATAGCCTCCATCTCTTCCGCGGTCCCCGCTCCGACCTCCCCGCGGGTCAGCCCGCCAGCCAGGGTTCGTGCTTGCTTCTGATTCACCTGCACACCGAGCCGCTGCATGACTCGCTGGGTGATCAGACCCTTCTCCCATTGGTCACCACCAGCCTTGCCCACGATCTCCAGGAACCTTCCCATGTATTTGCTGGGGTCATGCTCCAGTTTTTCCAGGGCTTCCGCGTAACCGCTCGCACCGGAGCCCGGCTCCCACCCCGCGGCACGAATCGCGGCAACTCCGATCGCGTCCTGGGCGCCGGACATGCCGATCCCGCGCAGACCTCGATACGTGCCTGTAACCACCCGAGAGGCTTGCTGATTACCCTTTCCGAATCCTGTGATTTCGTGGTCGCCTCGCCCCGCCAACCCGGTGATCAGACTGGTCACACCCGGGTAGTTCACCGCGTCCCCACCGGCCGCCGCTTCCTGTGCCAGGTTGACCTGATAGGCCAGAAACTCGGGGGCGTCTGACCCGGTCAGGTTCATTCCGGCAGCGGAGCTGGTCAACCGGGCCAGGGTGTCGCCCCAAATGCCGGGGGACCGCCCCCCGTAACCTGCGCGCAACGTGCGGTAGAGGCCCCCCGTCGTGCCCAGATCCACCCCCATGGATCGCCCGGCCAAAGCCGCCCCCCAGGAAGCGTTGCTCGGGCCACCCCCACCGGTCTGCTGGGTCAGACCCGCCAAGGTCTGCAGCGTCTCCGCAGGACCCAGGCCATAGTTGACGCCTGTGTTTTCGTACACCTCCAGCATGGCGGGCTGCGGCAGGAACGCGGCCGCTTCGGCCGCAGTGCGGTAGTAGCCGCGCGCGCTCTTGGCCGCGCTGGAGGCCAGACGTGTGCCCATCTTATAAATGGGCTCGAACGCCTCCATAGCTATAGGCAGCCCCGGAAGAATGGTACCCAAAGGTATCCCGGCCCCTTTCAGGACACCCCAGAGACTATTTCCGAGCCCCTCGATCCCGAATGGGGCCCCGGAAGAGACCCAATTTTGTGCCTGGTTTACCCCCCAGATCGCGGTGCCTGCCAGCCCGGCTTGCCCGACGATCCCAGATCGCCCTATGAGAGTCTGGAGCATCGGCCCAAGACTACTAGCAGCCGAGCCCTGCGCCGGCGCCCCACTGCTTGCCGCGGACGGGGAACCGACACCTCCCCCCACCAAGCCGTTCCCGCCGATCCAACGCCCGTCTGGGCCTCTTGCCAGGCCCGCCCACCCACTGCCGCCACCCCCGGGGAACGGTGGGGGGCTGCTCGGGGGCAACCCGACTCCGCCAGGGGGAGCTGGTGCAGCAGCCCCACCACCTCCGCCGCCTCCTCCGCCGCCGCCGCCCGACCCGTTCCGGTTCATCTTCTCTTGCGTCTGACAGATCCGCTCGAGGATCGTGTCGAGGTCCTCGAGCCGGTCGATCAGGCGCTCGACCCCCTTCGTGTCGAAGGTGCGGTCCAGGGCCCGGCCGGCACGGTCCAGCTTGCTGGTATCCGCCTCGATCTCGAGGATGGTCTGGTGCTTCTGCGTCGTCACCGGTTACGCCCCGCACCACGCGGAGAGCTCCGCCTCGGTGCCGTTGAACAGGTTGAGGTCCAGGTCGCCGGTGTGGAACAGCAATCGACCCTTGCCTGTCCACTGCCAAAACAGCCAGGTCGGCCAAGGGGCCAGTTTCGTCGGACCCTTGGAGTCGATCGGCTCCTGCGGCTTGGATTCGCACGGGTACTGCGCGATCCAGAGGGGCCACTCGGCCAGCGCCGGGGAGCGCGCCAGCTTGGTCATCCAGAAGTTGGGGCCAGTATACAAGAGTGGGTGCCGGCCACTCAGCCGCTCGATCTCCTGCAGGAAGGCCCGAGCCCATTGCGTGAGGGCCCCAGGGGTCAGGTTGGGGTCTGTCTCCTCCAGGTCGAGCACGGGGGGCACGTCTCGGGGCTGCCACGGCCCGGAGATCTCGAACATGAGCGCGGCCTCCCGCTGGGGGTCACGCGCGGTCGCGTCGGGGTGGGCGAAGTGGTAGGCGCCCATGTGCAACCCGAGGTCTCGGCCGGCCTTGTAGCGTGCCTGGTAGACCTTCGACTTGGTCTTGTTGCCCTCGCTCGTCTTCAGGAAGCAGAAGCTGTAGCCCGCGGCCTGCGCGGCAGCCAGCCAGGTCTTGGGCTCGAGGATCGTCTGGTAGGCGGAGAGATCGAGGCCTCGTGCGCGGCGCATGGGATTCACCTCATGCTCAGGTCCGGGTCTTCGCCCCGGGCCAGCTGCTCTTCCCAAAGGTCCGTGAGCGAGTCGCCGGTCTTCTTGGCGCGGTAGGTGCGATCCGCTCGGGCCGCCGATTCCCAGAGCCCCTGCTCCGGGTCTTCTTGGGGCGGCTCTTCCTCTTCCTCCTCCTCGTACCAGATCCGGAACTCCTCGAGCTCCAGGATCAGGTCGCGCCAGGTCGGGTCATCCCCACCGTGCACCGGCTGCCGGGCACGCTCAGCCCTCCAGCGAAGAAGCCTCCCCTCCGGACTGCTCAGCCGGGCTCTCGCTTCGGCCCGGATCCGGGCCGGATCGAAAAAACACGTGCCAGTGCTGCAGGATCTTCTCGTAGACCGCAGAGATCACGTCCTCTCCGTAGAACGAGCTCGGATCGTTGAACCAGGGGGGCCGGCCGACGAGCAGCACCTCGAAGGTAGCCAGCACCTCGATCCGTCGCCGCACCACCGGGGGGATCGAATCCCAGGGGGACCCACCGGCCCGCATGGCCGAGACCAGGCCGATCGTGGTGTTGTCGGCCAGGGTGGGGGCCTTCGCGCGGAAGGCACCGGTGTAGCGCTTGCCAGTGACCCGGTCCACGACGTCAATGTTGAACACGGCCTGGGGCTTGGTGAAGTCCTCCAGGCCGGATTCGTCCTGCTTCGCGGCCAGCTGCTTGAGCGCCGCGGCCTCTGGGCTGCCCATGGTCTATCCCCTTCCCACGCTCGGATCAGAGCTCCGAGGCGTCCTTGATCGACCGCGCGACCGCGGTCACGTCTGTGCCGGACAGGTTGCCCGCGTCGATCGCGATGTTCTGCTCCGCGATCTTGACCCCGAGGATCTGGAACAGCGGGGTGGACTCGACGTTGTCCTCGATGACCACCGTCAGCTCCTCGAACCCCAGGATCTCCTTGAGCCGATCGCCCTCGGCCGGGCCGCCCTTCGGGAACAGCCCAAGCTGCTGCAGGCTCTTGCCCAGGATCGTCAGGGTGGTGAAGGACAGGCTCACGTCGTACGTGTTCGGCACGTGCTCCGCGACCTCGATCTCGTCCAGCACCCGAGTCGGCTGGTAGCCGATTGCGGTGCGCGCCCGGATCCCGGTGGCCCAGCCGATCTTCTGCCCCTTGATCAGCAGCCGGGCCCGGGCCCCGCTGATCGTCCTACCGCGTTCGTAACCCATGGGTCACACCTCCCGCGGCTCAGGCCGCGGCCTCGTACTGGTACAGGTGGGCGTTGATCGGGATGAAGTTCAGCGGCACCCCGCCCGGGGCAACCTCAAAGCTCACCCGGATCTCGTCTCCCGTCAGGACCATCGAGATGTTCCGCCACTCGAGGATCCAGCGTTGGTTCACCGCGTACTCGAGCCCCTGAACCAGCAGGCTGTGCGTCGCGGTCAGGGTCCCCGCGAAATTGAGCGAGCCGATCATCGTGTCGAGCCAGCTGCGCAGGTTGCGGATGAACACGTTGACCGCCTGATTGCAGCTCGCCTCGATGTACGCCAGGTTCGTGCCTTGCAGGTAGCTGGTGATCCCGCGCACCCAGCGGAAGCCGACCCCGGGCACCTCCTCCGCGAAGCAGAGGCCCGCGTCGAGCAGCTCCTCGCGGTCGTCGGTGGGGTTCCAGTCGCAGCCGGTGCCCTCGACCACGTCCACGACGTTCAGGAGCTTGCGGGTCAGAGGGGTCCCGACCGCACCCCCGGCCTGCATGCCCGCGGCGATGACGGCCTGCGCGTACGGCTCGAAGGTGGTGAGCACCCCGTTGCTGTCGTAGCGCTGGACGTCCTGGGCGCAGACCTGGACGTTGCGATCGTTCAGGGCCTGGATCAGGAGCTTGAGGTTGGCCTTGGTCGTGCCGCTCGGCAGGCCCACCTTGGCATCGCACTCGGTCCGGAGGGTCTGCGCCCGAGCCCGGGTCTGCGCCTTGATCGCGGCGTGGACCGCGGCGTTGCTGGTGAGTGGGACGATCGTGCCCGGCTCCCCGGACAGGCGGATCGCAGCGATCGCGGCGAGCCAGTGCGCGTAGGCCGAGACGCCCTCCCCGCCGCCGGCCAGGTAGACGTCCGCGACCGTGTCCGCGGGCAGGCCGGTGGCGCCGTCCGGACGGGAGACCGTGATGTACTGCGATGCCGCGTTGACCGCCCGGATCAGCTCCTCGAGCTTCGCGTACAGGTTGACGGTCACGCCGAGCACGGAGAGGGGCTGCGCGCTGCCGTAGCTGGCCACCGTGGGGTTGTCGAGATCGGAGATCAGGTCGGTCGTCGGAGCCCCGGTCAGCACGGTCCCGGTGAAGCCCGACGCCGCGGTGAAGCAGTCTGCGACCTGCTGCATGGTCGAGATCCCGCCCGAGATCGGGTAGGCCGCGGTCACGTGGACGTGCCGCGCCGCCTCGAGGTCGCCGGTGTAGATCCCGGTGATCCTCGTCCAGGTGCCGGTGGTAGCCACCACTGCCGCACCCGCGAGGGTCAGCACCTCGCGTTGTACAGCGCCCGCGAGGTCGAGACCAACCAGCATGACCTGGCGCGTGGTGCCCGCGTCCGCGGCCACGGAGACCGTGGTATTGTCCACCGGCATGTCGAGGGCGTAGTACCCCTCGGTGGGACCGGCCAACAGCCCCGAGGTGAGCTTGCCCACCGGGATCGACTGCGCGGTGGTAGGCGCCTCGTCGGAGATCGTGATGATCCCGACCGCATAGGTCAGGATCGTAGCGGAGAAGACCTTGGACCAGGTCTTTGTGCCGAAGACAGCCGTGGTACCCAAGGCCGCGTCCGTGGTGATCGTCTCGGTCTGGTAGCTGCCGGCCACATCGAGCCCGTGCACAGCCACGGCCAAGCTGACATCCGCGGCCGACCCCGAGACAACACGAGCCCGGTTGCCGGAGACGAACGCGGCGGTGTAGGTGCCGAAGAGCGCCTTGGAGACCGCGTTGGCGTTCGAGGCGGTCATCCGGGCGTCCACGGCCACCACGCGGTTGGTGGTGGGCCCGAGGGTCACGGTGCGTAGCGGGTCAACTCCGCCCACCTCGATCTGCTCGATCTTGCTCCAGCTCTTGAATCCGGAGACGGCCACGGCACCCGCGAGGGTGATCACTTCGGTCTGGACGTTGCCTGAAGCGTCCCGGCCGCGCAGCACCACCGGATCGGTGGTCGCGCCCGAGGCCACGAGGTAGACGGGCCGGTTGGCCACCGGGAGGTTGCCCAGATTCGGGACGTGCCGGGTCTCGCTGTAGAGGCCGGCGTCCCAATCGGAAGTGGAAGCGCCGAAGTGCAGGGTGAGGCAGGTATTGCCGTGCGCGTCCGCGACGGTGAGGTCGCCTGTGGACGCAGCCGCGCTCAGCTTGGCCGCGGTCACACGCTGCCACTTCTTCGCGGTCGTGTAGGCCGCGGCGGCGATGAGCCCGGCCTCGTAGGTGGGCTCGCCGTCGCTGTCGATCCCGTAGATCGTGATCGTATGGCCGTTGTTCGCGGCGTTGCACGCGACCACGGCCGCGTCACCCGCGGTGAAGGTCACGCCTGTGGGCGCGTCGGCCATGGCCGTCTTCGCAGCCTCGACGTAGACCTTGTCGGGGTTGAGCAGCGCGTCCACGCCGACCCGCAGGCCGGCCACGTCGTAGCCGAGGCCGCCGCCGGTCGAGTAGGCCAGGCTCAGCCAGGGGTCCCCGCCGATCTCGTCGTAGAGCTCCGAGTCGGACTCGAAGTAGACGGCCAGCTCCGCGGTCCCGGTGGGCAGGGCCCCGGTCAGGTCCTTGGCCAGATGAATCTGGTTGGCGAACTGCCCGTAATCCTTGCTCTGCACGAGCAGCGCGTTGCCGTCCACGTTGGTCAGCATGGCCTGGGCGCGGGTCGCGGGGTTGACTTTGACGGCCAGCACCTTGAGCGCGCCGCCCACCACCGCGTCGTTGCTGGGGTCGAAGGCGATCAGCCCCATCTCGCGCAAGGGGCCGGAGCGGAACGTGTCGAGCACGGCCTGCGGAGACGTGCAGGAGACGATCTGCGCGGCCGCGCCGCCCCCCTCGGCCTCACCGAGCAGGGCCACCACGCCGAGCGCGGTGGGGGACAGCCGGCCCATGCCAGAGGCATCGACCAGGGAATAGGCGCCCGGCACGCCTGTGTAGATGGCGCCGAGAACGAGCTTCGTGACCATGACCTCACCTCACCGGTTCGGCCCGGAAGGCCGAGTAAAGCGAATCCCATTCGCCTGGGCTGCGCGCCTCGCGGGCTCTCGCCCCGAGCCACGAGGCGAAGGCCGCGCCGGCCTCCGCCCGCAGCTTGTTCCGAGCGATCCAGATCTGCAGGCTCAGCTTCACGGCCACACCTCCGGGTCCACGGGGGTCACTGCGCCCCCGGCGTCCACGTGGCGCAGGTCCAGCGTGGCGATCTTGGTGAACGGCTCGCTCTCGACCGCCTCTTCGACGCGGCAGACGAGGTTGAGGGTCCGCGTGAAGGCGATCTCGGGGGCCAGCTCCATGGGCTCGAGATCCTGGCAGCTGTAGCCCGCGACCTCCATAAAATGCCGCCGGAACCACGTCAGCCGGCGCAGGACGATCGCCTTCAGGATCTTGTTGTACCAGATCGACATGTCGGGTGTCACCCCACACGACCAGATCGGGTAGGTGCGCCGCTCGAGAGAGCCGATCAGCTCGAGCCCGGAGCCGGAGGGGGCGTCGTCGGACTCCGTCAGGAAGTCCCCGAGGAGTTGTTTCTCCTGCTGCTCGTCCCCGAGGATGATGGCCCAGCAAGGCAGGTGCGTGCCCGCGTACGGGTAGCCGTGCCGGATCTTGGGGGGGAACTGCGTGAGGGTAGCCTTGATTGTGGCCAGCTCCGCCGCGTCGATCCGGAAGACGTCGCCCTCGGGCTGGAAGACCTTGTCGAGCAGCGCCAGGTTCGCGCGGATCGACGCCAGGTCCAGGGTGAGCGCGGTGAAGATCAGTCGCTCGATCACACGGCACCTCCCACCGCGTCGTTCCACACGGCCTCGGAGATCTTGCCCAGGTATTCGGCAACCTTCAGGTGCAGCTGCCGGGCCTGAATCCCCGGGTGCATCCAGCCGGTCTTCTGCCGGGTCGAGATGGTGCGCCAGGTCATGTACTGCGTCTGGATGGCCGACTCGTACGCCGACTGCTCCCGCACCATGCCCGCGAACGGACTGCTCTTGTGGTGCGGCTGGAGCTTGCCGATCCCCAGAGATTCGATCGTCTTCTCGGCCAGGCGCGCGCCCCACAAGGTCCCCGAGGTCTGGGTCCGCACGGTCGGTGACAACTGCTTCGCGACGCTGTGCAGCAGATCGGCCAGCCGGCGCCGCTCCTGGACTCCCAGCGTCGCACCGAACGAGGCTCCGGAGCCAGGCTTGTACTGCTCCATCATGGTCGGGAAGGCGCGCCCGGTAGTGCCCGGGGTCCCGTGCCGCATGGGGATCGTGTTGTAGTAGCCGACCACAAAGCCGTTCTTCAAGATCGGCTTGCGGTTCTTGGCCTCGGGATTCCAGCACAGAGCCGCGCGCAGGTCGTAGGCCGGATGGCCCTGCTCGACCATGTTGGGCAGCACACCCTCGAGCACGATACGTCCGCGCCGCCCCTCGATCTCCGCCTCCTGGATCGCGTTGATGTAGGTCGAGCTGGTGGTCTTCAGCTCCGTCTGGCCCAGCCGGATCCACTCGTCTCGCGCCGCGCCCGTCAACGCCTGGATGACCTTGCGGCCGATGGCGGCAGGATTGCCGAGCACCGCGGTCAGGGCCACCGGCGCGAGCCGGTCCGCGTTGATCGAGATGAACTGGCCACGCCGGATCATAGCAGGAAGTCCAGCTTTACCGCGGCGCGCTGAGGCAGCTGGCCGAAGTGGTTGACCCCGCGTAGACCGAACTCCTTGGGTGGGAAACGGTGCCCGACCGTGGCCCGGGGGAGATCCTGGATGATCCAGCGCGGGTGGAAGTGGTAGCGCAAGGAGTAGCGAATCCCATTCGCCGGCCCCTTGCCCGGGAGCCAGGTCAAGGTGCCCTGCAGCAGGTCAAGGGTGTAGTCGGCGCGCTCTCGGTAGCGGGCCGTGGTCGAGCGGCAGTCGAGGAGCTTGACGATGGGGTAACGCAGCTGGGTGGACTCGTCTCGGCCCACAGCCAAGGTCGAGCTGGTCCCGCGCACGATCATCTGGTCGTACGGCATGACCGCGTCCACCATGACCAACCGATCCCAGTAACCGAGCTCCACGTCAGACCGGACCGACAGCGTGGCCGACCCGGACAGCCAGGTGCCCTCCTTGTGCCGCTGATCATCCGCGCCCATGGCGCTCAGCAAGCCGCGGATGCGCTCCCCGCCCGCGAAGTCCACCGAGCCCACAGCGTCGAGGCAGCCCTCGGGAAACTTTTCCGGGTGGGGGTGGACGTAGCGCCAGCCAGGCAGGTTGCCCAGCACGCCGTAGCAGTAGATGCAGGTGGGGTCCGGCTGCTCCGTCTGCGTGTTGGCCCGACACGGGCACCTCGTGGCCCGGGCCCAGGTCAGATCGTAGGCCTGCCGAGAGTCGAGCAAGGCCTGCATGATGTCCCGCCGGATGTAGGCCGCGGCTCGCTTGTTGACGATTCCATCGTCCATGATCAGGTAGCGGGACGGAAAGCGGCTCATGCGACCACCGCGCGAATCCCGTGGTAGTAGCGGCGGATCGCAGGCAGGCGCTCCTTGATCTCCTTGGTGTACTGGATCAGCCGGGCGCCGTAACCGGCATTGGTCGCGCTCGAGGTGGTCGAGTAGCTCTGCGAGATCCCGTCCTGCGACAGGCTGGCCGAGGCGATGCCCGCGCCCCCGAGCATGTCGCCCGCGATGTTGAGGGGCCCGAAGCTCGCCCGGTAGGCGATCAGGTTCTTGAACTCGGGCGGGATGCTCCGGATCGGGAAGCCGTGCCGGTAGGTCACCCGGATGTAGTCCGGCACCCGGGAGAACATGCGGATCAGCAGCGAGCCGAAGTTGCCGGGGGTCGTGAGCATCGCGGTTCCGAGGCTGCCCGCGGTCGGTACAAGCTGGATCTGGCCGCTCGGCAGATCGATGTGGATCCAGGCCGCCGGCACCGCGAACACGGACTGGTTGCCCAGCACGAACTCGATCGAGTCGATTGCCAGGATCGGCACGTGCTTGAGCTGCAGGAAGCACCAGGCATCGTAATCCGCGACGTTGAAGTCCTGGACCTCCACCTGCGCCGCGGGCTTGAGGGAGATGTCGATCTCCCGCTCGAACCAGCCGATGGCGTCCCGGATGTAACCCTCGAACATATCACGAGAATACGGTTTGCCGGTGTCGTCCGTGAGGTTGACGCCGAACAGGTAGTACTCCTTCAACTCGTCCACGGTCAGCACGGTCGTGTAGTCCGGAGGGTCGTTCTTGAAGGGCGGGCCCAGCGGACCGTCGATCAGCTTGGTCGAGTTGTAGTAGTTGGCGCGGTACCATTGCCCGGCCGCGACCCCGGCCATGAAAAACTCATAGAACACCCGGTTGTCCACGAGCTCGATCCGGGTGAGCGCGGTGGTCACCTCCGCGTACGTGCCGCCCCGGGTGGCCGAGCTCCAGATCTTGATCTGGTCGAACAGCTGGAGCACCCACGGGCCGAGGTCCGCGTCCACCCGCACCAGCAGGGATGTGTCTACCACGGTCGGCGCGTTCTGGGGGTCTGCAATGAACTTCCGGGAGTCAGCGATCGGGGGGGTGTACGCCCAATAGGTGAAGTCCTGCCGGACGGCCTCGGGGATCTGCCCCTCGACGTCGAGCTTGAGCCGGGGGATCTGGACGCGGACGGACATTCCACGCCGGAGCTCGATCTCCCAATAGCCGCTCGAGTTGGTGAAGACCTCCTCGTCGTAGTCGAGCTCCACCTCCCCGTGGACTGCTCCTCCCACAGGCTCTGTGGTGATCCCGCCCTCGGCCCGGGCGTACGGGGCGCCGACCAGCACCTGGACGTTGTTGGCGGGTGAGCCGTCTGCGCTGATGACGAAGCCGTACAGGACGCAGTTGCGGGCATCGAGGGGAACGGGGTTGGGCCACGCCATTCAGGGTACCTCCACCCCCAAGTCTAGCAGGATCAGGTCTCCTGGTCGATCGGCACTACGACCGCGTAGTTGTCCACCTTGTCCAGATTGAGCACCCGCAGCTCGAGCGCGTCGTCTGGGAGGTGCACCACGAGGGTCTCGTGGTTGAGCAGCTCGAAGTCCCAGGTGGTCGCGTCGGGGGTAAGATCGATTCCACATCGCCCCTGCCAGGCCAGGGAGACCTGCACATCTCGCCCGGCCAGGCTGGACACGTCCACGATCCCCACAGCCGCGGGTGCAATAGCCGCAGACGAGAGGATCGTCCCACCGATCCCGAAGAGGGCGAGCCCGCGCTGGGCCGACACCCGACGATCGGTTGACCCCAGACCCGCGAAGGATCTGGAGGCCCGATCTGCGATGTCGCCAGGCAGACCCATCAGGTCTCCTGGTCGATCGGCACCACCACGAACGCCCAAGCGCCGCCGACGCCCCAGCCCTGGATGGTCGAGGCGTCGTCGGGGAGGTGCACCGGCTGCACAGGCCCCGCGGGCAGGGAGAAGTGCCAGATGGCCGCAGTGGGCGCGGCGTTGATCCGGAAGCGTGTCACGCCCTCACAGGAGACGTAGACGTCCCGGTTCGTGTAGTCCGCGATGCTCACCGCGGCCCCCGCAGCCCCGTTGCCTGCGGTGCCGGTGATCGGCGCCCCGCCGATCCCGATGATCGGGATCATACGCCGGGCCGAGACCCGCTGATTGGCCGATCCCAGCCCGGCGTAGCTTCGGATGATTCGATCGGCGATGTCCTTGATCAGACTCACCAGCCCCTCCCAGCACGATCAGGAGATCGTGATCGTGCCCTTGGCCAGCTCGATCGCGACGACCACACCCGCGGTCCCGTTGGTGCCGTCTTCGCCCACGGTACCGGTCCCGTTCTTGGCCCCGCCGATACCCTTGGTGCCGCCCGGCGCGGTGATCGTGCCGGTGTTGGTCAGGGTCTCGCAGAGCAGGTACACGTAGCCACCGCCGCCGCCCGAGCCACCGCCACCGCCGCCCGTGTTGCCCGAGGCCTCGCCGTTGCCGCCGTTGCCCCCCGCCCCGCCCGGGGAGGAGATCGAACCCGCGTTGGTGACGATGCGCGCCCGGATCTCGACCGGAGCGCCGCCCGCCCCGGACCCGCCGCCACCGCCACCACCGCCGTCGCCACCCGCCCCGCCCGGGGCCCCTCCACCGCCCCCACCGGACGCGCCGCCCTGCGCGGACTCACCCGCGGAGCCCCGGGTGCAGCGGGGGACGATCGAGTGGGTCGGAGCCGACGCGCACGCGGCCAAGGCACCACCTGCGCCAACCGCGCCGCCGCCACCGGTACCGGAGGTGCCGCCCGCGGCCGCGCCCCCGCCCATGCCGACCGAGGCCGCGCCGGCTGCACCTGCGTTGCCGGCCGCGCCCGTGTTGCCGCCGATCCCGCCTGCCGAACCGACCAGCGCGATGGCCAGGGAGGGGTTGGCCGCGGTGTAGGCCGCGGTCCCGGCCGCACCTGCAGCACCACCCACACCGGCCGCACCGTTGCCCCCGGCACCGCCCGCCACGGGGGTCTTGCCGTTGATCGCCCCGGTCGCGGCCACGCTGACCGTCCCGGTCGCGTGCAGCCGGCAGCCGTTCAGCTCCAGGGTCCCGCCCGCGGCCACGGTCACGTCGGTCGCGTAGGTGTCCTTGGTCAGGCTGGTCGTGCCCGCGCCGACGTTCAGGGCCCCGTCCGCACCCGATCCGAACAGGGGCGCGAAGTTCCCGGTGTCCAACTGGCTGGGCTTGAGCTTTCCGTTCGCCATGATGTGTCCTCCGCTGGCCAGCTGCCCGGCCAGGCGTCATCTGTTCGATCAGCGGGCCCAGGCCGACCAGACGATCACGTCACCGGCCGCGAAGAGCGCCAGCGGGTCGGCCAAGCAGACCACCATATGGCCCTGTACGCCGCCGCCTGCCGCCTGCCGGGCCACCACCGAGGCACCCGCATGGCAGATCGAAGCCCCCGCGATCCCGTTGAAGTGTGCCTCGTCGATCTGCACGATCGGCAGGATCGCCATCCCCGAGGTGTCGGTGATCGTGCCGATCACGACCTCGTGCGCGGCCCCGAGGGCCCACTTCGTCACGGCCGCGGCCGTGACGGTGTAAGTGCGACGAGCCACGCGCATCGGGAGCCGATCCAGGCCCGCGATCATGGCTGCACCCGACACCACGGCCGTGCCGAGCGCCGAGACCGCGGACAGCGCCAGGGCCGTGGTGACGTCCTTGCCAGCGAGCAGTGCGGTGACCCCGTCTCCTGCCAACACGGCCGCAGCCACACGGCCGGTGTCGGCCACGATCGCGGCCACCAGCACGGGGATCGCGACCGCGGGAGCCCACGGCCCCGCGCCCGACCCCGTCATGCCAACCTTGACG
>Ga0172380_10006125_pt1 | contig 14147 bp, 15 predicted proteins | sample Leawe162metaG_FD_119747 | JGI IMG/M metagenome (GOLD analysis project Ga0172380, IMG submission 119747) | Leachate microbial communities from a municipal landfill in Southern Ontario, Canada - Leachate well 162 metaG | ecosystem: Engineered > Solid waste > Landfill > Unclassified | place... | reverse complement strand
AGGTTCGTAGCGGAAAAGGGGAATATAGAGTTGGAAATATATTCAGCGAAGCAGGCTGTCTTTGATGAAGTTATCAAATTCTATACCGGACCGACGGAGATATTGAAAGCGGCCGTAAAGTCGTTCAATGAAAATGTCATCTTGAATGAAGAAAAGGATTCTCCCAAAGACGAAGATACGCGCAACAAGATCCTTAAGGACGCACCCGTAACCAAATTGGTGCAGGTGATTATTGGTCATGCGATAGAAGGACGAGCATCTGATATCCATATTGAACCGATGGACAAGGATTATCGGGTGCGTTTTCGCGTGGACGGAACGCTGCATATAAATTTAATCATACCTAAAGAAATCGGGCCGGCTGTGATTTCTCGAATAAAAATTTTGGCCAATCTTAAGATTGATGAGAAAAGGAAGCCGCAGGACGGAAGGTTCAGGACGACGAATAATGGCAAAGAGATAGATTTTCGCGTTTCCACTTTGCCGGTGATTTCAGGGGAGAAAGTAGTGATGAGGATCTTGGATAAGGATCAAGGGTTGGCCAATATTGAATCCCTAGGCCTTCTGGGCACATCTCTGGAAGACGTGAAAAAATCCATTAAGGAAACTTATGGGATGATCCTTTTCACCGGACCGACAGGCAGCGGAAAATCGACCAGCCTCTATTCTTTGCTCAAAATTTTGAACGAGGAAGAAAGGAATATCATTACGCTGGAAGACCCGATTGAATATAATTTGGATGGCTTGAACCAGAGTCAGATCAAGCCGGAAATCGGATATACTTTCGCGTCGGGTCTCCGCACGATTTTGCGTCAAGATCCGAATGTGATTATGGTCGGAGAGATCCGTGATAGCGAAACGGCCGAACTGGCGGTGCATGCCGCTCTCACGGGGCATCTCATGTTTTCAACTTTGCACACCAACACCGCCCTGGGTGCTATCCCGCGGCTCATCGATATGGGCATCGAACCTTTCCTTCTGGCTTCATCCTTGCGGATCGTAGTGGCGCAGCGGTTGGTGCGCCAAGTCTGTCCCAATTGTAAAAAAGAAATAGCCATTCCTGCTTCAGTGCGGAAAGCCATCGCTGCCGAGGTGGAGAAAATATCCGCCAGCGAATTGAAAAAATACGGGGTAGATTCGAAGACAGAACTCAAATTTTTCAAGGGTGTCGGTTGCGATGCCTGCAATGGAACCGGAATCAAAGGACGAGTGGCCATCTATGAAGCGATTTTGGTCAATGATAACATCCGAGCAATCATCACTGAGAAGGGTGGTGGGGAGGAGCTGTTGGAAAAAGAAAGAGAACGGCTGGGAATCTTAACGATGAAACAGGATGGCATTTTGAAAGTGGTGAAGGGTCTTACGACGATTGAGGAAATCGATCGGGTGACAGAAGGCAATATAACCTTGGAAGAAGAAACTATCTAAATAAATAAAAAATAAAAAAATCCAATATGGCTAACGCCGAACAAAGGATCCATAATTTATTGAGGTTGACCGCGCAACAAGGAGCTTCTGACCTGCATTTGACAGTGGCCAGATATCCGACTATCCGCGTGGATGGAAAATTGATCCCGATCACGCAAGAGGAAATGCTGACACCTCAGGCGATCCAAGATATGTGTGATGCCGTTCTGGTTCCCGAAAAGAAGTCTATCCTGACGGAAGAAGGTCAGATCGACTTCTCATATAATTTTGAGGACAAGGTGCGTTTCCGCGTGAACGCTTTTTTTCAACAAGGCTATATGAGTATGGCTTTCCGTCTGATTTCCAGCAACATTAAAACACTGGAAGAATTGAATATGCCGACGCTCTTCTATGATTTTACCAAAGTTCCGCAAGGCTTGGTCCTTCTGGTAGGCCCGACGGGACACGGCAAATCTACGACTTTGGCGGCGATGATAAATGAGATAAACCATACGCAAGAAAAACATATCATCACCATCGAAGATCCTATTGAGTATGTTTATGAACAGGATCGTTGCCTCATCGAGCAGCGTGAAGTCTATCAGGATTCAAAAACTTTCCAATCGGCTCTGCGCGCTGTTTTTCGGGAGGATGCCAATGTGGTGCTCATTGGCGAGCTTAGAGACCTAGATACGATTTCAACGGCTCTCACCGCGGCGGAAACCGGCCATCTCATTTTTGCCACCTTGCATACCAATGATTCGCCCCAAGCCATCGACCGTATCGTGGATGTTTTCCCGCCCAATCAACAGAATCAGATCCGCTTCCAGTTGGCCAATGTTCTTCTGGCGGTGGTCTCACAAAGACTTTTGCCGAAAATCGGCGGCGGCCGCATACCGGCTATTGAAGTTATGATCAAAAACCACGCCGTGGAAAATCTTATCCGGGAAAACAGGCCGTATCAGATCAACACCGTCATTGAAACCAGTTTTGAAGAAGGGATGATCGCTATGGATCGCTCGCTCACTGATCTCGTGAAGCAAGGACTGGTCGATCTGGATGTCGCAAGGATGTATGCCAAGGATGATGACAATTTCAGGAATCTTTTGAAGCGCTAATGGAATTTCGCGGATTGTTAAAAATATAAATTTATGCTATTCTTGGATTAGAAAAAAGAAAAAATAAAAAATAAAAATTATGAAGTTTGTTTTCAAAGCCAAAAATTCACTCGGAAAATATGAGAGCGGTGAGATCAATGCTCCCACCCGAGAATCAGCCGTGAATCTCTTGCAGAAAGAAAATCTTTTTCCGGTCAGTCTTAAGGAAGAAACAGAAGGCCGGAGCGGCATTGTCAAGACTCTGTTCAAATATTATGACCAGGTCAGTGAGAAGGAGCAGGTGGTTTTTTTTAGTCAACTGGCCATCTTGGTGGAAGGCCGTGTGCCGATCGTAGTGGCGCTCACTGCCATCAAAGAGCAATCTACTAATGTCTATTTGGGAAAAGTGATCCAAGAAATGATAGAGGACATCGAAGATGGTATGTCTTTTTCCGGCGCGATGGAAAAGCAGACGGATGTTTTTTCCAATTTGGCTATTAATGTGATCCGGGCCGGAGAAACTTCAGGAGATCTGAAGAAATCCATTGAATATATAGCGGAAAACATTGAGCGGAACTACAATCTGTCTTCTCGGGTCAAATCAGCCCTCATCTATCCGGCGATCGTGATGATTGTTTTCTTCATCATCGGCTTTCTGGTCATTTCTTTCATCGTGCCGAAACTCACCGCGATCATCAAAGACTTGAATGCTGATGTGCCATGGTATACGCAAGTTTTGATCACTTCGGGAGATTTTATGTCAAAATTTTGGTGGGCGGTGGCCTTGGTGATGGTGGGATTCGTCGCGGGCATACTATATTACATCAAGACCGCCGATGGACAGAAGGAATGGGATCAGATGAAATTGAAGCTGCCGATTTTCGGCGCGGTCTTCCGCTCCATCTATATCGCTCGTTTTGCCCAGAATTTGGCCGCTCTTCTTTCCAGCGGCATCCCTATCATCCGGGCGCTCATAATCGTTAGTGAAGTGGTGAACAACGTAGTCTATCAAGAGATTCTTGTTAAGGCGGCCGAGGAAGTGAAGCGTGGCGGAGTGATGAGTGATGTTTTCAGGAAGACTTATCTGATGCCGCCGATGGTGACTCAAATGGTGAAAATCGGAGAAGATTCCGGACAGATCGACGCGGTGCTCGGGCACATCGCCAAATTCTATGACCAAGAAACGGAAACTACGACCAAGAATCTATCCACTTTGATAGAACCGCTCCTGATGATAGTGATCGGTCTGGCGGTCGGGTTTATGTCGTTCTCCGTCCTGATGCCGATCTATAACATTGCCGGTCAGATAAAATAAGAAAGACAATTGTCAGAAGTTAAGATATAAACAAATAATAAAAATAGAAATGGAGGTGAAATTATAATTATGAAAAAAATGATAAAGAACAAAAAGGGTTTCACCTTGATTGAGCTTTTGATCGTGATTGCAATCATCGGGATTTTGGCTTCCATCGTCTTGGTGAGTTTGAATTCAGCTCGTCAAAAAGCCAAGGTGGCTTCTTGGAAATCTTCAGTTTCCAGTAGTTTGGCTGGAGCGGTGATGTGTTGCTCTGATGGAGCAGCGCTTACTACTGCTAACGGTGCGGCGATGTGTGCTGGTGGACCAAGTTGGCCTGCTGCGACAAGCATTGGTACTATATCTTTAACATCCAATGGGGATGTTAACTGTAGCGCCACAAGCAGTGATTTCCACTATACTATTACCGGTCCAAATACGGACGTGACCAATAATTGTCAACCGGCGACTTGTAATCAAAATTCGTGCACTTTCACAGCCCAGACTAATATGACCTGTTAAGACTATCTGGTTGAAAAAGCGAAACCATGTCCCGCTCCAGCCTTAGCTGACAAAAACTTTTTGCTTTTGCTCTCGCTAAGGTCGGTGCGGGGCTTTCGGTCTCCGGATAAGAAATAACTCGTGATGATGAAATAATGAAAAAGAAAAAGAAAAAAATCAGGTCAGGCTTCACCCTGATCGAACTTCTGGTCGTCATTGCCATTATGGGCATTTTGATGTCCATTGTCCTGGTCAGTTTGAACAGCGCCAAGCAGAAAGCCAAGATCGCCTCTTGGAAATCTTCCGTTTCCAGCAGTCTGGGGGGAGCGGTGATGTGCTGTTCGGAAGGCAAAACTATCAGTGAAACAGCGGGAACAGCGATGTGTGACGGTGAATCGCCTTGGCCGGAGACTGCCAATATCGGCAGTATTCTGGTGGACAATCAATGCACGCCTTTTTCGGCTGATTTCCAATATACCATTACGGGTCCAACCACGGACGTGACCAATAATTGTAAGTCGGCAATCTGCACCCAAGACAGTTGCGTTTTTGATCCGGTTGACGCTGATCATACTTGTTAACCTCTTATGAATATACGATTGAAACACATAATCCTCATAATTTTTTCCTTAGCACTTGTTGCTGCGACGCTTTTCATTCCGACCAGGCTGGAGAACAGGGAAGAGATCCAACGGACAAAATTAGGCTATCCGGCCTATTTTATGGAGCAAAATTTTTTTGATAAATATGGCGGACAATATTTTTTCCCGACTTGGGAAAAAATCGATTGGAGCGGTAAATATCCCATCGTCAGTTTTTCCCCAGGGAGGCTGGCAGTTGATTTTGTCCTGATTTTTCTGATATGCGAAGGCTTCATCTACCTCTTGGAAACGATTGATTTTGCGATAAGGAAGAAATAAAAAAACAGAGATTGTTGAAGGAAGAGAGCGGGGGGATTTTACTTTTTCATTTTTATGGTATAATTATAATAAGTTATCCGACATAAAAACAAAAAACAACATTTATGATTTTCATCATCTTTTTGCTTCTTGGCTTGCTTATCGGTAGTTTTTTGAATGTCGTAGTCTATCGGCTGCGCGCGGCGGAGGATCTTTTTTGGGATCGTTCCAAGTGTCCGCATTGTCAGCACTTGATCCGTTGGTATGACAATATTCCCGTCATCAGTTTTATGTTGCTCAAATTTCATTGCCGTGATTGTCGCCGGAAAATTTCTTGGCAATATCCGCTGGTTGAAATTCTTACGGGTGTCATCTTCGCGCTTGTCGGACAATATTTTTTCGATCCGGCCAATTCCGGCACTTGGATAACCACGGCCTATTACTTGATCATTGTCGGAGTGCTCATTGCTATCTCGGTCTATGATTGGCTGTATTTCGAAATTCCCGGAGAGGTTTTGTGGAGCGGCGTGGCGATCGCCATCGCCTATGGGCTCTATGCCGATTGGGCGATTTGGTTCAATTACGGGATGCAGGCGGATATTTGGGGGACGACGGTGTATCCTGGGATTTTGGCGGCTTTTTTGGCCTTCTTCTTCTTTTTCTCACTCTCGGTCATTTCTCGAGAAAAATGGATGGGGATGGGCGACGCCTATCTGGCCATTCTTTTGGGATTGATCATCGGTTGGCCAAAAATCCTTCTGGCGCTTTTTATGGCTTTTTTCATCGGGGCCGTTTGGGGGATGGGGCTTATGGCCGCGGGGAAGAAAAAGATGAAAAGCCGCTTGCCTTTCGCCCCTTTTATGGTGATGGGCACGCTTATCGCGATATTTTTTTATGCTCCGATCATCGATTGGTATTTCTCTCTTTTCTTGCTCCGTTAATTTTTCTCTAAAAAAATGAAAATTCATCTTTCGGAAGAAAATAAGGATAAAAAATATCACGGCTTCACTTTCGTGGAGATTATCGTGGTCATTGCTATCATTGGAATTTTGTCGACCATTTCTATTATTTCTTTCAGTCCGCTTTCGAAAAGAACAAAGGTCAATGCTTCTGCTGATGAAGTGGCTTCGGCGATGAATTTGGCTAAGGGCTATGCCTTGCAAGGAAGGATGCCGGCGGGATTCACCTCTATTTGCGGCTATGGCTTCAAATTCACTTCCACCACTCAATATCAGATATTTTATTATTATCATTATGCCGGCGGAAATCTGGATTGCAGTGATCGGAATAATTTTACCGAAATGCTTGTCAGTGAGCAAACTCTGAAGACCGGCACGGTTTTGAACAGTCCCGCTTTTGGAGCAACAGCTACCATATATTTCAGTATTCCCCGAGCGACAGTAGTCTTCCCTCCTGCCAATCCGTATTTTAATATTGTCTATTCGGGCACTCCCAGTCTGCAGAAAACCGTGAGAGTAAGCGCAAATGGTTTGATCGAATAAAAAAGAGCTTTTAAGATAAATTATGGAAAAGATTAAAAAACATATAAAACTCAAGCAAAAAAGATACAAGGGCTATTCTTTCATCGAGGGCGTGGTGGCTACGTTCATTGTGACGGCCGGAATGCTGGCGGTTATCCAGCTGATGACAGCCAGTCTGACGGTACTGTTCAATAGTCGAGACCAAACTATGGCTACTTTTTTGGCTCAAGAAGGAGTGGAGCTTGTTCGAAATATCCGAGATAATAATTGGGCGGCGGGGGTGGGAACTTTTGACAATCTTCCTTCAACTTCAAAGAAGAATTGCCGGATCGATGTTGATGCGTATAATGTCTTGGACGCGGTCTGTAACAGTTCCATCGTGAAAACTTTGCAAAAAAGCGCGAACAATGGAATCCATCATCATGGCTCCGGCACGGATACTGAATTTAAGCGAGTGATTTGGCTTGAGTATGATAATCCGCAAAAGAACAAGGCCTCCACGGTAACGGTGACAAGTATGGTCGTATGGGGAGGAGCAAGCCTTCCAACCACGGAGGCTGATTGTACGTCATTCAAGAAATGTGTTTTTGTCAGGGTCATTCTGAATAAGTGGGGTGGTACGGACTAATTAATCAAACGCATATATCATTATGGTGAAAAAAAACAAAAAATACCCCGCGTTCTCCCTTTTGGAATTAGTAATGGCCATTTTCATCCTATCACTTATCACTCTGACGGCGGTTTCTGTTTTCGCCAATATTGTCCGAACGCGCAAAAATGCAATCAAGGCCGCGAATGACATTGAGGCGGGCCGAGAAGCTATTGAAATTATGGCGAAAAATATCCGTATGGGCAGCCATCTTTCTCCAGGTGGCAGCAGCAATCTGATTTATTTCTTCAGCGAGGTGACAGGCGAATGCATCAGTTATTCCATTTCAGGGAACAGGCTGAATAGTGCCGCAGCCGCTCCCAGCGGTACGGATTGTACGCCTGGTGCCGTTAACTATACTTATCAACCTATGACCAGATCAGATATGACAGTGACAGGTTCGTTCGTTGTGACTCAAACAAATACGACTTCCACGCCTAAGGTTATAGGCAGGGTCACCACGGTCTTATTGATCGACGGCAAATATAATCTGCAGACGACGATTTCCATCCGTAACTATGAAGGAATAATCTAATATCTTATGAAAAAAAAATTCAAGAATCAAGGATCAGCCCTCATCGTTTCCATTTTAATTTTGATGCTGATTGTTACGATCACACTGACTGTCACCTTGGTGTCCATCCAGAATCAAACTGCTTCAAACGGTGAATATCGCTCAAGCCAATCCTTTCAAGTGGCGGATACGGGCATAGAAGATCTGATGTACAAATTGACCAAGGCCGGTTATGCCGAAGTGAATCAGCTTCCGGATTGCCAATCAAGCGGTCCTTTGATGGGGTGGATAAAGAGCGGTAATTATGCGATCAGATTGCAGGGTCCATCCGGTACTGCCATCAGCTGCAATGGTTCCGATCCGACCTCCAGTGTGGTATCGATAAAATCAGTCAGCAGTTTATCCAACCAGTCGCGAGCTGTTGAGGCGGATGTTATTTGTCGAACGCCTTTCAAGACGGATGTTGACACGGTGGCCCTGTATCATTTCCAAGAAGATGGCAATTCGATTTTGGATTCCAGCGGCATGAATAATATAGGCTCTGTACACGGTAGTCTTCCGCCAGTAGCGGGGTTTTGTAACGCACGGTCTTTCGATGGTAATTCATCCGACTACATCAGTGTGCCGGATAATAATCCAAACCCTAGTTTTTCAAGGCTCAAAATAACCGGTCAGATGACAGTTTCTGCTTGGGTAAAAATTGGTAATGGTGTTATCACAAACTGGCAGAGAATCATCGGAAAGGGAACAACCGCCAAGCGGAATTATGATCTGGGCGTGTCCACTAATGGTTGGGAGTTCCAATTCAATAATGGAGCGGGCGTCACGTGCGACGTGTCAGACAGTGGATCAATGGACAATAGTTGGCATTTCGTGGCGGGCGTATATGATGGTTCAAAGATAACGCTATATGTGGATGGGAATAAAGTGGATGAAAATTCCTGCTCGATAACTCAGGCTACGGATATGAGTGAATTGACGATGGGAGCTTCTTCGGGCATCGCCCCATCGGAAGCTTTTTCAGGCAGTATGGATGAAGTGAGTGTCATAAAGAAAGCGAGAAGCGGCAGTGATATCAAAGCCGAATTCGATAAGGGAGCGATTTTCAATTTGCCTTAGTTTTTCAAAAAATATTTCAAAATTTTTCAGTAAAAGGCGCTTCGACGCCTTTTATGATATAATGGAATTAATAAATATATTCGAATTTAAGCCTAATAAACATCGGATCCTTCAATTCAAAAAAGCGCTAATGGACAAAAAAACAGCTGAAAAAAGGGCGAAAAAATTAACCGCGGAGATCGACAGGCTGCGTTATGAATACCACGTTTTGGACAAGCCGGATGTGACGGATGAAATTTATGATTCTTTGACTTCTGAGCTCCGCAATTTGGAAGAACGATTTCCGGAATTAAAAACCGCCGATTCTCCGACTCAGAGGATCGGAGGGACACCGCTCAAGAAATTCCAGAAAGTGAAACATCGCATGCGACAATGGTCGTTCGATGATGTTTTTGGTGTGGAAGAATTGAAAAAATGGGATGAGAAAACACTGCGCTTAATTTCAAAATCCAAATTACAAATTTCAAATAAAATCCAAAATCCAAATGACAAATTAGAAAACAAATCAATACAAAATATTGAAGTGGATTATGTTTGCGAGGTTAAGATCGATGGATTGAAAATCATTTTGACTTATGAAAAGGGAATTTTTGCGGGCGGGGCGACGCGGGGCGATGGGGTGATCGGGGAGGATGTCACGGAAAATCTGAAAACTATCCGTAGTATTCCGCTGAAATTGAATTGCCCTATTGACTGTGTGGTGGTGGGGGAATGCTGGTTGGGCAAGTCGGAATTGGAGCGGATCAATAGGGACAGAAAAGCCAGAGGTGAAGTCGTTTTTGCCAATTCGAGAAATGCTGCAGCGGGAACTATTAGGCAATTAGATCCGAAAGTTGCCGCGAGTAGAAAATTGGACAGTTTCATTTACGACATTGATTATTTGGAAATTTCAAATTTCAAATTTCAAATTTCAAATAAAATCCAAAATCCAAAATCCAAAACTGAAAACATAAAACTTCCAGAAACACAATTAGAAGAATTGGAGCTGTTGAAAAAGTTAGGGTTCAAAGTTAACAAGGAATATAAATTGTGTAAAAATGTTCTTGAGATCCAGAAATATTATGACGCTTGGCGGGAGAAGAAGGACAGGCAGAATTATGGCATTGACGGGGTGGTTATTAAGGCAAATTCGCGTGAAATCCAAGAAAAGCTCGGTTATACGGGCAAATCTCCCCGTTGGGGCGTGGCTTACAAATTTCCGGCGGAAAGGGTGACAACGATAGTGGAGGGTATCTTCGTGCAGGTAGGGCGCACAGGAGCCCTCACGCCTGTCGCACACTTGAAACCGGTCCTAGTGGCTGGGTCGACAGTCAGTCGCGCCACATTGCACAATGAAGATGAAATTGCGAGACTGGATATCCGCATTGGTGACACGGTCGTGATCCAGAAGGCCGGCGACGTCATTCCGGAAGTGGTGGAAGTTCTGAAAAATTTACGGATCGGCCAAGAGAAGAAATTCCGGATGCCGCGCGTGTGTCCGGTGTGCGGGAGTGTGGTGAAGAGGGAATACTTGCGTTCCCAATCTCTCCGCCCTTCTCAACCCCTCCGTCGTTCAGCATCCACAACCCCTCCCCAGCCCTCCCCTGATTACAGGGGAGGGGGTGTGCAAATGAGTGCGGCGACTTATTGCACTAATCCGAAATGTTTTGCGGTGGAGAGTGAAAAAATCATCCATTTCGTTTCCAAAAAAGGTTTCAATATCGATGGCTTCGGAGAGAAGATTGTGGAGCAACTGATGAACGAAGGCTTGGTGACTAATATGGCGGAAATTTTTGAATTGGAAAAAGGTGATCTTTCTCCGTTGGAGCGTTTCGCGGAAAAGTCGGCGGACAATCTGGTGAGAGCCATTGAGCAGAGCAAAAAAATCGGCTTGGAGAAGTTTTTGTTCGCATTGGGAATCCGGTTTGTGGGAGAAGAAACAGCTGTTCTGATTGCTGGCGCAATCAGAACAGAATTTTCAATTTTCAATTTTCACTTGGAAAATAATTTCAAATTTCCAATTTCCAATTTAACTAAAATATTTACAAAAATAAAAGTAGAAGATTGGAGGAAGATCAAGGGCATCGGAGAAAAGTCGGCGGAGAGTCTAGTAAGCTGGTTTTCGGATGCGCAAAATTTAAAAATGCTGGAAAAGATGCACGATTTAGGTGTGGAAATTGTGATTGAAAATCAGGTAGATGAAAAAAATGGAAAATTGCTTGGCAAGACATTTGTTCTCACTGGGGAACTCAAAAACTTTACAAGAGACGAGGCAAAAGGTATGATAAGGAAAGCAGGCGGGGAAGTTTCTTCTTCAGTCAGCCGGAAAACTGACTATGTCGTGGCGGGAGAAAAACCCGGTTCAAAATACAAAAAAGCTGAAGAATTAGGCGTGAAAATAATGCAAGAAGAAGAATTTAAAAAAATGTTTTTATGATTTCAAAAGATGAAATAAAGCATATCGCCGCTCTGGCGCGAGTGGGTTTGGACGAGGTAGAAATGGAAAAAATTTCTAAAGATTTGTCGTCGATTTTGGATTGGATGGAGGAATTGAAAACCGCAGACGTGGAAGGAGTTGAGCCGACGGCGCATATCACCGGACTCGCTAACCGGATGCGGAATGACACTGCGCGTGAGTTTGGAAATAAAGAAGGAATCGTGAAATTATTTCCGGAAGAAAAAAACGGATATGACAAGGTTAAGTCGGTATTATGATCAGAGAACTTCATCAAAAATTAATTGACAAGAAAATCACTTCAGTTCAATTGACGGAACAATATTTTGCTGTGATTGAAAAAAAGGATAAAGATTTAAATGCTTACTTGACCTTGACGAAAGAAGTAGCCTTGGCACAAGCCGAGAAAGTGGATGAAAAGATTGCCAGGGGAGAAGAAATAAATTTACTTGAAGGAATTCCCGGAGCGATCAAGGATGTTCTTTGCACACAGGGTGTGCGTACTACGGCTGGATCAAAGATATTGGACAATTATATTGCGCCCTATGATGCGACAGTTGTTACTAGGCTGAAAGAAGTCGGCGCAGTAATGTTGGGCAAGGTTAATTGTGATGAATTTGCAATGGGTTCTTCCACGGAAAATAGTGCTTATGGTGTCACTAAAAATCCTCATGATCTCAGTCGAGTGCCTGGCGGGTCGTCCGGAGGTTCAGCGGCAGCCGTGGCGGCTGGTGAAGCGGCGTGGGCATTGGGAACGGACACGGGCGGGTCAATCAGATTGCCAGCCAGCTTCTGCGGAATAGTAGGACTGAAGCCAACCTATGGGCGAGTTTCCCGTTATGGTCTTATGGCGATGGCATCGAGTTTCGATCAAGTCGGACCAATGACTGCGTCAGTGGAAGATGCAGCTATTGTCCTTTCGGCTATCGCTGGGCATGACAAGCGTGATGCAACTTCTACAGATAGTTTCGATAAAAAATTCGAGGACTATTTAACAGGCGAAGTGAAGGGTATGAAAATCGGAATCATCAAAGAATATCAAGAAGGTCTAAGTACTGGTATGAAAAAAGTTATGGAGGCTGTGATTGAAAAATATAAAAAATTGGGAGCGGAAATTGTGGAGATCGAATTGCCGACTTTCAAATATGCCTTAGCGACCTATTATATCATCCAGCCGTGCGAAGTGAGTTCCAATCTAGCCCGCTTTGACGGGATAAAATATGGCATGCGAAATGATGATAAAAAAATTTCAGATTTAAATGACATTGATTTTGCAGAAGATAAAAATTTGCTGGAAACATATTTGGATACGCGCCAATATAATCTCGGCGCGGAAGTGAAAAGAAGAATCATGTTGGGAACGTATTCCCTGAGCTCCGGCTATTATGATGCCTATTATTTGCGCGCGCAAAAAGTGCGTACGTTGATTAAGAAAGATTTTGAAAGAGTCCTGAAAGAAGTTGATATGGTTCTCACTCCTACTGGTGTTTCGCCCGCGTTTAAGATTGGTGAGAAAACCGATGATCCATTACAGATGTATTTGGAGGATATCTTTACCGTCACTGCCAACATTTTGGGTGTGCCGGCCATTTCGGTTCCAGCTGGCACCATAAAAGTCGAAGATAAAGATTTGCCGGTCGGTTTCCAATTGATGGGCAAGTGGTTCGATGAAGAAAATCTGCTGCGTGCGGCAGACGCGTATGAAAAAAATAAAAAATAGTTTTTAGCCATCAGCCATTAGCTATTAGAGGGAAACCTAAAACCTAAAACCTAAAACCTAAAAACTAAAAACTAAAAGCTAAAATATGGACATTTTCAGCAGCATCATTGCGATCATATTAGCAATATATAATTCCGCATTTTTTTCGGTGGTCAAATTCTTATTGGGAATTTATGCCGTGGTACTTTTGGCGGACATCGTTTTGATGTTGGTGCAAAGAGGCTTGAGCGGCGATGTGCGAGATACGAAACTTGGAATGGACGTGCCGCCGGAAATGGTCACCAAAAAATCGAAACTGCTGAAAAAATGGGACAAAATCACAGCTAATATCGCAAGCAATAACGAATCATTGTGGAAGGTGGCCATCATCGAGGCGGACAATATCATTGATGATCTCATCCGGCGGATGGGATATAAACAAGGAGAAAATATGAGCGAGCGCTTGGCAGCCATCAATCCGGGACAGATCGACAATATCGAAGAATTGCGTCGCGCCCACGAGGTGCGGAACCGCATCATCCATGAAGAAAATTTCAAACTGGACAAGAAACAGGCTGAAGAAATCATCGGGTATTATGAAAACTTCTTGAAATATTTTGAAGTGTTGGAATAGGGAAAACTAAAAAATAGAAAGCAAAAAAAGCCTGGAACGGCTTTTTAATTTGGACTGGGAAAGTCCCGTCTTAGCAGGATGACTTAACTCTCTAGCGGGCGGGGACGGCCGGACTCGAACCGGTGACCTACTGCGTGACAGGCAGTCGCTCTAACCAACTGAGCTACGCCCCCAGATTTAATTTTAAATTTATAATTTTGAATTTTGAAATAATTTCTAAATGATTCAATGTTTTAAGCATTTTAAAATTAAAACATTGATTCGAAATTCAAAATTCATCATTCGAAATTTTGGCCTGTACCAGGGGAGAGATTCGAACCCTCGACCTCAGCGTTATGAGTGCTGTGCTCTAACCAACTGAGCTACCCTGGCATTCATTTTGTTGCGGGGGTCGGATTCGAACCGACGACCTGGTGGTT
>Ga0172380_10006124_pt1 | contig 14147 bp, 3 predicted proteins | sample Leawe162metaG_FD_119747 | JGI IMG/M metagenome (GOLD analysis project Ga0172380, IMG submission 119747) | Leachate microbial communities from a municipal landfill in Southern Ontario, Canada - Leachate well 162 metaG | ecosystem: Engineered > Solid waste > Landfill > Unclassified | place... | reverse complement strand
CTGGCCAACGGCAGGACCAGGCAGGTTTCGGTGCACGACCTGGCAACTTATGATTATGCGCCCCTGCTGGCCGGCCGCTCCAAGAGAATGGAATCATTCCGCGGGGAACAGGTGTTTTCATCCGCCATATACAGCCTGGTCCAGGACAAGAAGCCGACCGTCTACTTCCTGGCGGGTCACGGCGAGCACCGGATTGACGATTTCAGCCAGCATGCGGGGTATTCAATGATCGGCCGCCTGCTCGAGAAGGGCAACATCAATGTCCGGACGCTCCAGCTGACGGAAAGCCCCTCGATCCCCAGGGACTGCGACGCGCTCGTGATAGGCGGCCTCAAGCGCCCCGTGATGCACATCGAGGCGGAGCTGATCGGCAGGTACCTGGATAATTCCGGAAGGCTCATGCTTATGGCCGGCACCTGCGCGGAAACCGGCCTTGAAAAAACGCTCGAAGGCTGGGGCCTCCGGCTCGGGTCGGACCGTGTCATGGGCGCCACCCTGACCGGCCGGGAGCTTTTGGTTAACAATTACGGCACGCATCCCGTCACGGTGCCCCTGAAGAACCTGACCACGATCTTCAACCTGCCGCGCTCGGTGCAGCCCGTCGAGGAGCGCTTAAAAGGGTCACTCGACAAGCCGCGCGTGGTTGTCCTGGCATCCTGCTCTGAGGAGGGCTGGGCGGAAATGTCCTATTACCAGAATCCGCCCAAGTTTGACACGGGCGTCGACCGGACGGGGCCGGTCCCCGTCGCGGCGGCGGTGGAGAAAGGCAACCTGCCCGTCGAGGTTGAAATCGTCCCGACCCGGCTGGTCGTGGTGGGCGATGCGACCTTCGTATCCAATGGGGCGCTGCTGGCCGGGTATTCGCCCGATTTTTTCATCAACGCGCTGAACTGGCTGCTCGAGCGTAAAAACGCGCCGACCTTTGCCCCGAAATCGCCTTCGCGGGTCGTGTTGAACATCAACCGCCAGAGGCTCCGGTGGGCATACGGGCTGACGGTCATCGGCCTGCCGGCCCTGGTCCTGTTGTTGGCCCTTGGGGTGGCGCTCAGGAGGCGTAAATAGGACATGCATTTGAGAACCACATTTTTTCTGATGGTACTGGCGGCGCTGGTGCTCAGTTACGTGTTCATGCGCGAGGGCCCGGAGACCGGCGCGCCTGAAACCGGAAGGGAACAGGTAAAGCTGCTCGATTTCCAGCCGGAAAGGGTCGCCGGCTGGTCGCTCGCCGGCGCCAGGGGATACGTGGAATGCGTCAGCGAGCACGGGCAGTGGCTGATCGTCAAGCCGATCAAAACCCGCGCCAGCGACGCCCGGGTAAACTACATGCTCTCCGTGCTCGCCTCCCTGCTCAGGGGGGAGACCATAACGGGCGACCAGCGCAAGGCCAGGTCCCTGACCTTCGGGGACTATGGGCTCGAAAAGACCGCCTACCGCCTGGCGATCGTCAGCCCGGACAAGCGCCTGGAAATAGACGTCGGCAACGTATCGCCCCTCAAGGACAGTGTTTACGTCCGCATCAACGGCGGCGACACCGTGGTGGCGACTTCCACCAACCTCCTGGCGATCATGCCCGGGGAGCTGGCGGACATAAGGGACCGGCACCTCGTTTACGGCGCGCCGGCCTTTGCAAGAATGCTCGAGCTGAAAAGCCAGAGGCAACCGCTGATTTCACTCGTGAAGGAGGGGCCGGAATGGCTGCTGCGCAAACCGGTCCTGGCCCGCGCCGACTGGCTCAGGCTTTCGGCTCTCCTGGACGCGCTTTTCAACGTTCAGATCGAGCAGTACGTGACCGACTCGATGACCGATCCTGCCCTTTACGGCCTCGGCGACGACGAGGCCATCCTGCAGGTCGGGATATGGCAAAACGAAAAAGACAAAGGCGAATATTTCCTTTTCGGCAAGAATGCCGATGACAAAAACAGCCTGGTTTACGCCTGCCAGCGCGGCCAAAGCTCGGTGTTCGCGGTAAAAGCCGCCATCCTGGAGGCGCTTACGGCCGGGCTGGCCGGCATCCGCGATTCGCGGTTGTATTTCATGGCGCCGGGCTCCGTTGCCAATATCAGGATGGAGGAGGGCGGCAGCGTCCTCCGCCTCGTGCGTGAAGAAGGCGCCGGGTGGCAGATTGCCGAGCCGAAAAAATTCAAGGCCGACGACAAGGCCGTCGAGACCCTGATCTCGCGTCTCAATTCCCTGCGCATCGAGAGCTTTGTGCCGGCCGCAACCGCAGCCGTGCATATGATTGAAAAGCCGGCGAAAATTATCTCGGTCTCTGATTTTGTGCCGCCGGATTCCTCCGCCACCAACCGGCTGCCCGGTGTTTCCGGAACGCCGCCGGCGGCGACGCGCACGCTCCTGCTGGGCGCTTCCGCCCAGGGCAGGGAGAACGTTTATGGCCGGTTTGCGGACGAGGAGGAGATGTACCAGATTTCCGCTTCAGCCGTGGCGACAATATCACTCAATCCCCTGTTTTACCGCGACAGCACCATCTGGTCTTTCGATCCTGCCTCCGTGACGAAGATCGTTTTGCGCAAGAACAACATGGAGCAGGTTGCGGCCAAGGACAGGGTCGGCAAGTGGCAAAATGGCGCCGCGGGGCCGAGGGGTGTGAACCTGCACGTGATAGAAGACCTGCTCTCCGCCGCCTCGCGGCTGCGCGCGGTAAGGTTTGAAAGCGACCTGGGCGTGGCGGGCATGTACGGGCTCCAGCCCGCGGCAACAGCGCTCACCTTCAGCCTCAGCGGCAAGGAGGGGATCAACAAGACTCTCCTCCTGGGCGAAAATTCGGAAGACGGCGGCGTTTATGCCATGTTGCAGGGCCAGGAATTTGTTTTCGTGCTCAACAGGGAACTGGTGAACAAGCTGCTGCGTGACCTGCTCAGGTAGGCGGCGCACGCCGCAGCCGCGGGGACGGGATAATTATGGCATTCAAACTGCTCAGAAAAATCAAGTATGCCTTGTTCATTGTCTTCATCTTTTTCCTGGTGGCGCTGTTCTACCTGAGCTCGATCGGACTGCCGCGGGCGGTTGTGCACAAAATCGAGCCCTATCTCCAGTTCAGCGGCATGGTTCTCAACCTGGACAAGATCAAGCTGAGCGTTTTTGAGGGCATTGTCGCCACAAGCGTCAGGTATTACAAGATCGGCGACGTTGGCGCGCCGATCATACAGGCCGAGAAATTCGTGCTGAAGATCGAGCCGCTGGCATGGATTTCAGGCGGGAACGGCATCTCGGGGGCCTACGTCAAGAAGGGACGCCTGCAGTTTTCGCCCACCGGCGACGCCGAAGGCAAGCTCCTGCTGGATGATATTTTCGCCGACGTTCATTTCGGTCAGAATTCGCGCCTGGAAGTCCTCAGCCTTTCCACAACCTGTGAAAACATAAGGATTTCGGGAAAGGGTGAGATCGTTTTGCCTTCCGAAAAGACGGTTGCCCGCGAAAAAAACGACCGCGCCACCACAAACGCGCCGCCTATTTCGGTGGAAGACCCGGAACTGAGGCAAATGACCCTTTTCCTCAAGAATTTTGCCTGCAGCAATGCCGTCAACATCGAGCTGGATTTCTACATCGAGCCGGCCGATATGAAGAAATTATACGTGAAAGCCGACGTTCACGGTCGTAACACTTCCCATGCCGGTCTGTCCATCGGCGGATGGAGCGCCAGCGTCATTGTCAAGGGGGGCAGTGCCAGCGGCAGCCTTCAGCTGAAGGAAGCCGCGATGGAAACTGTCAGTTTCCAGTCGTTGGACGCCCTGGTGCGCTACGATGGAAAGAATTGCCTGACTGCCAAGCTGCACGGCGTGGTGTCGGGCGCGGGCGTGCGGGCCGGACCGGCGGCGCTGGAATTAAAATATGATTTTGCCTCGGACCGCTTTGAAGGCCAGGCTACCACCGAGTGCGACCTGCGCGCCTTTGCGCCATTGCTGCAGAGCCGGAAGCTGAAGCTCGGGGATATTTTCGCCGCATTCGATTTCAAACGCTCCCTTCCTTCCGGCAGCCTGGAATTTTCCGGCGCGCTCAAACCTTCCTTTGAGTGCCGTCTCAGCGGATCGGTGCTAACCGACACCCTCGCTTACGGCAGCGTGCCCTGCCTGTTGGTCAAGGTGGGTTTCGACGCATTGCTGACCGAGGATGGCGAGAAGGTCACGATCCTCCCGATCCTGGTCGTGCGCGACGAGGGCATGGCGCGCGGTCACATGATTTATGATTCGGACGGAAACACCATCTCGTTTTCCGCGATGTCCACGGCCGACCCGGCCGCCATGGCCGCCATGATAGACCCGGTGGTCGTGTCGGCCCTGGCGCCCTTTGCCTTTGAAGGGCTATGCAACGTGAACGCCTGCGGCAAGGTGGGGCTGAGCAACAGCGAGCCGAACGACGCCGAAATAACCTTCAATGCCGGCAAGGTGCGCTGGAAAATGCTGCAATTCGCGCCCTGCAATCTCACGCTTCAGATCGAAAAGGACAGCTACAGAATTGACGACTTTTTCGGCAGCATCTTCCACGGCAACATCCGCGGGGTGGCGTCTCTGGACCCGCTGGCCGGAACCTCCAACACGGTTTACGCGCTCTCGGCCAAGGCCAATAACATCGACTTTGGCGTCCTGATCAATTCGCTTGCCGGCAAGCGAATTGAAAGCGCTTACGAGGGAACATGCTCCGCTGATTTCGAACTGCAGGGAGTCATCGAAGATGAAACCCTCGCGTCCATGCGGGGCGGAGGATGGGTCAAGATTGATAACGGGCGGATTTTTACCGTGCCTTTGTTCAGCGGTCTCTTTGATATCCTCGGAAAGGCCATACCGGGCATAGGCACCTTTAACGGCAAGAATAACGCCCACGCCTCTCTCACCATAGCCAACGGACGCGTGCGCGGCCGCAATGTTTACATCGATGGAGACGTTTTCAGTCTCAAGGGCTCGGGCGATATCTACCTGGACGGCCGGCTCGATTTCAAGGTGCAGATCACTTTCATGCGCCGCCAGAGCCTGATCGGCAACCTGGTGCAGATCATCACCCTGCCGATCACCAAGGCGCTGGAAATTCACCTGGGCGGTACGGTTTCCGATCCGAAGTGGGAGCTCTCACACCTGCCCTGGTAAAAGTAACTCCAGGGCTGCTCAGGCGGGTCTAATCTGTCTGCCTGCCCGCAGCCATTCCAACTGGGGCCAGAACGGCGCTCCGGTGTTGGGCTGGGGGGAGCCGGGCGTGCTCCGGCCTTCCAAAACATATTTGCTCAGAATGCCTTCCAGTCGTGCGACTACTTCCGGGTTTTCGCGGAAAACATTGTACCGTTCGCCGCTGTCGGCGTCCAGATCGTAAAGCTGGATGGGAGGCAGGTTTTCGCATTCTTTGCCAGGCCGCGGGTAGCTCCACCCGCCTGAGCCGGGGCACAATTCAAGCTTCCACCGGCCCTGCCGGATTGAAAACGATCCGTCGATCGAATGGTGAACCGTGGCCTCCCTCAGGGTAGCGCCGGTACTGCAGCCGCGCCAGACGGATAGATTGCTGATGCTGTCCTCCCCGGCGTTGTCGGGCAGGCGGACCCCCAGCAGTTCGGCGCAGGTGGCCATCAGGTCGGCGAGGCAGACTGTTTCGCCTGATTCCGAACCAACCGCAATCTCCCGCGGCCAGCGGACTATCAGCGGTATCCGGTGGCCGCCTTCGTAGATATCGGCCTTTTGCCCCCGGAAAACATGGCTGGGGCGGTGTCCTTTCAGGGCAAGCTCTTCCAGGCCCGCGGAGGGCGAACAGCCGTTGTCCGCGGTGAAAATCACTATGGTGTTTTCCGCGATCCCGTTGCGCTCCAGGGCCTCCGTAATCTGGCCGGCGACGTGGTCAACCTGCAGGCAAAAGTCCCCGTATTCATTCGTGCCGGATTTGCCGGCAAATGCCGGGGCGGGCAGGATGGGCGTGTGCGGGGCGGGCAGGGCAAAATACAGGAAGAAGGGCTCCTGCCCGCCTGCGCTGGCGGCGATGAAGCGCACGGCTTTTTCCGCGAGCTTCGGCAGGACTTCCGCGTGGTTGAAGTCCGGGGCGATCGCGCCTTCGCGCCAGTATCCCTTGCCTTTGTTTTCGGGGATGATGCGGTCGGGTATGGCGGTTACCTTGTCGTTTTCAATATAGACATAGGGCGGCATGTCAAGGGAGGCGCTTATGCCGTAGAAATAATCAAAGCCGAAGCTTGTCGGGCCGTCTTTTATCGGCCGGCTGAAATCAACATCTTCTTCCGCCTGGCCGTTCTTGGCCCACGTCCAGCCCAAATGCCACTTGCCGATGCAGGCCGTTTTGTAGCCGTTGCCGCGCAGTAATGAAGCAACCGTCATCCGGCCCGGTTCGATTAACGGTTCAGAATAGCCGAGCAGGACGCCCTGCTTCAGGCGCGAACGCCAGTTGTAGCGGCCGGCCAGGATGCTGTAGCGCGACGGGGTGCAGACCGCCGAGGAAGAGTGGGCGTCCTTGAAAATCATGCCTCCCCGGGAGATTTTGTCCAGGTTCTTCGTTCTGATCTTTGATTGCGCGTTCAGGCAGGAAACGTCCCCGTAGCCCATGTCGTCCGCGAGGATGTAGACGATGTTAGGTTTGCTTTTCATTGCGGCCCGGATGTGCCGGAAGATTCTTCCAGTAGTAAGTCCATGGCCGGTTTGTGAAAGCACGGCATGTACTTGTCGGCACTGTTTGCAATAAAAACCTTATGCCATTCAGAATATTATTCAAGTATTTTAAACGATCGGGATAAAATTTTCTAAGGGAGTCTTTTATCTTGACGTCTTCAGGCAATGAGTGAAAAATCCAAATTTGCAAGGGTTGTTTTTAGAATTTAACCATGCTCCCGGGCCGGCGCTCCGCGAAACGATAAATCAGGCGATTGGCAATAACAGGTTTTGCGAGTTTGCAGGCAAGGATAACCGGATAATTTAGAATGGAAAAAAACTGGCTGCAGCGGCATGTGCGATTGTTCCCCGGATGGCGCCCCGTTTTATCTTTTCGTGAATTCCTTTCCGCCGATGCGCCCCCGCTGCGCGCCGAGCTTTTCGGAATGCTGCAGCTGGAATCGCACGCCCGCCAGGTTGCGCTCCTGCACGTGATTGATCCATCCAGGGGTTCGGAAAGGCTGCTGCGCCGCCTTTCCCGAAACGAAGCCGTCATCCGGGAATCTTACCGCGTCGTGGTCGACGCCACGCGCCAGAAAAAGTATGTTGCGCCCGCGGCCGAGTGGCTGCTGGACAACTATTACCTGGTCAGGGAGCAGATCCGCATGGCGCGGCTGCACCTCCCGCGCAGTTACAGCAGGCAGTTGCCGCGCTTGAAAACCGGACCCGGCCAGGGGTTACCGCGGGCCTATGACCTGATCCTGCAGCTCGTAACTCATACCGATGGCCGCGTGGACGTTGAAAACCTCTCGCGCTTCGTGGCTGCTTATCAGTCCGTTAAACCCATGTCTCTCGGCGAACTCTGGGCTGTTCCGATCATGCTGCGGCTGACCTTGATAGAAAACCTGCGACGCGTGGCCTATCGCATCGCCTGGCGGCGCCGCCTGCGGGACCAGGCTTCCGCCTGGGCGCAACGCTTCCAGAGGGCCGCCCATGACGATCCAAAGCATTTCGTCATGGAGCTGGCAGATTTTGTCAGGTCTGATCCGCCAGAATCCGGGCCCTTTGTTTCCGAGCTGATTACAAGCCTTGAAGGGCATGACCCCGGCCTGGTGCTTGTGATCAACTGGCTGGAACAGCAATTTGCCGCGCGCGGGCAAACGCTTGAGCTGGTTCAGCAGGCGGAAAATCATGAGCAGGCAACCGACCAGGCTTCGATCGCCAACACTGTTACCAGCCTTCGCTGGATGGACAGGATTGACTGGCAGGAGTTCATTGAAACGCTGAGCGTGACCGATACGGTGCTGCGGCATGATCCGGCGGACGTATATCCCCGCATGGATTTTGCCACGCGCGACCGTTACAGGCATGTCGTGGAGCACCTGGCAAAAAAAAGCCGGCGGAGTGAAGAAGAAGTTGCGGGGCTTGCCGTGCGCCTCGCCGGGGAAAATAGCGGCGCCGCGCCGGCCGGCGGCCATGTGGGGTATTATCTTGTCGGCGACGGTCTGGGTCTTCTTGAGCGGGAAATCGGGATCCGCCCGCGCATCGCCGTCGGTTTTGACCGCTGGCTGCGTCAACGCGCCGCGGCGCTGTATATTGCTTCCACAGCGGCGCTGACGGCCTGCCTGGCGGCGCCTTTCATGTGCCTGGCATTCGCGGCGGGGGGATTCCGGCACTGGGTGCTTTGTGCTCTTGCGGCTTGTGCGGCGCTCGCTTTGTCGCGCCCGGCGATCCGGTCCATCCAGTGGTTGTGCGGCCTGGTCGTGCCGCCGCGCAACATGCCGCGCCTTGATTTTTCGCATGGCATACCCCAGGAACACACGACGGCGGTCGTGGTGCCGGCACTGTTGACCCCGGCCAATCTCGGCGACTTGCTGGAAAACATCGAAGTTCATTTCCTGGCAAACCGCAGCCCGCACCTTTTATTCGGCCTGCTTACGGATTTTCCCGACGCAGAAAAGGACATTCTGCCCGGAGACGGCGAGCTGCTGCGCGCCGCCGTTGACGGCATCCGGGCGCTGAACGACCGATATGCGGATAAATCCGGCCCGCTTTTTTTCCTGCTGCACCGCCCGCGTCTCTGGAACCCGTCCGAGCGGGCCTGGATGGGATACGAGCGCAAACGCGGAAAGCTGGAACAGTTCAACAAACTTGTCCGCCTGGGAGAAGCAGCGCCATTCAGCACCATCGAGGCGGACATGCGCGCCCTGCGCGCGGTCCGCTACGTGGTTACGCTTGACACCGACACGCAGCTCCCGCCGGGTTCCATCTGGAGAATGGCGGGCACCCTGGCCCATCCGCTCAATCGCCCGGTTTTGGACGCGGCCAGGCGCCGCGTTGTGAGCGGTTACGCGATATTGCAGCCGCGCCTGGCCGTGAGTTTGCCGGCGGCCCGGAGATCAATTTTTGCTTCGATTGCGGCCGGAGAGGTAGGGCTTGATCCTTACACCCGCGAAGTTTCCAGCTTCTATTTTGATGTATTCGGCCTGAGCCAGTTTGTCGGCAAGGGAATTTACGACGTTGAGGCGGCAGAAACGGTCCTTGGCGGCCGGTTTCCGGAAAACCGGATCCTGAGCCATGACATGATTGAGGGATGCTTTGCGCGCTGCGGATTTATCAACGACGTGGAGCTGCTGGAAGATCATCCCTCCACATATCCTGCGGATGCTCACCGGCGGCACCGGTGGGTCAGGGGAGACTGGCAGATCGCCCGCTGGCTGTGGCCGGGGGTGCCGTCGGGAACGCGCCGGTCTGTTTCCAATTCGCTGTCGCTCCTTTCGCGCTGGATGGTATTTGACAACCTCAGGCGCAGCCTTGTGCCGCTCGCCATGTTTCTTGCCCTGGTATTCGGCTGGCTCATGTTCCCGGGCGCGGCCGCCATGTGGACGGTCTCGATGCTTGGTTTCTTCTTCCTGCCGGATGCCGCGCGCGCGCTTCGGAGCCTGGCGGCAAAAAGCCGTTCAGTCGCCTGGGCCGGCCACCTGTGGCACGTGGCAAAAACTGAAGCCCGGGCCTGGTGCGTTGCACTGTTTGATGTCATAAACCTTCCCTTTGAGGCATGCATGCATTTGGATGCGATCCTGCGGACGCTCTGGCGCCTGTGGGTAACCCGGCGCGGTTTGCTTTGCTGGCGCACGGCGGCCGAGCAGGAAAGCGCCTCCGGCAGCGGATTTTTCGGGACGCTCGCGGCAATGGGATCCGCGCCTGCCCTTGCTGCAGGAGTCTTCATGATGCTTTATCTATCGCCCGAACGCGGCGAATTGACGGGTGCGGCGTTCATGGTTCTGGTGTGGTCAGCCGGCCCGCTGCTGATGTGGTTTTTAAGCCGGCCCTTGGCTCGCCGGGCGCGGCTCCTGGCCGGGGAAGATGAAAGCATGATCGGCGCGCTTGCTTTTCGCACCTGGATGTATTTTGAACGTTTCTCGGCGGCAGAAAACAACTGGCTACCGCCGGATAATATCCAGGAAAGCGAGGGGGGGCTGGTGGTTACGCGCCGCACTTCGCCCACCAATATCGCCATGGATCTGCTGAGCAGCCTCGCGGCCTGCGATCTCGGTTACATTCCTGCCGGCACCCTGCTGGAGCGGATCGGGCGCAGCTTTTCAACCCTGGAAAAATTGGAGCGCCACCACGGCCACTTTTACAACTGGTACGACACCCAGTCGCTCCAGCCCCTGCGCCCGCGCTATGTTTCAACCGTGGACAGCGGCAACCTGAACGCCGCCCTGATCACCCTGCGCTCGGGCCTGGCGGAACTGGCTGGGGCACGCAATCTGTCCGCCCGATGGCGCCGGGGATTTGCCGAGATGGCCGGGAATGCCATGATGGAAAAACAGGGGGCCGGCCGGGAAGCCGGGCCCCGGGCGGGCGATTTTTTCGCATTGCGCGATTGTTTCATGGAATCTCCAGACACGCCGGCCGGAAGCTACGGAGCATTGCAGGAGGCGAACGGCATTCTCAGCCGCCTGAAAGCCGCGGTCCCGCCGGATGACGCGGCCCGGCACTGGATTGCCGCGATTGAACGCCACGCGGGATACGCGCTCGGGGACATCCTGCACCTGGCTCCGTGGTTGTCGGACAGGGATCTCATGCGCCGGGCTTGCGAAGGCGGCGCGGAAAACGCGCTTGCGGATCTGCTTGCGAGGATAAGCACCGCCCCGCTTGCGGATCTGGCAAAATCGGAAATGATCTGGGGAGGGGACCTCGAGGCCTGCATCTGGCAGGCCGGCCTTGAGCCGGAACTGGCGCTCCGGCTGAAAGAAAGCATGGCGCTAGCCTCGCGGCGCGCGGCGGAAAGGGTGGACCTCATCCGCGAACTGACGGCGCGCTGCGAGGAACTGGCAGAAATGGACATGGATTTCCTGTATAACCGGGATGTCAAACTTTTCAGGATAGGCTTTAACGCCGACACCTACGAGCCGGATCCGGCCTGTTACGACCTGTTGGCTTCAGAGTCCAGGCTCGGCAGTTACGTGGCTGTTGCCCGCAGGATGGTGCCCCTGGAGCATTGGTTTCACCTGGGCCGCACCCTCGCTCCGGGCGGCAGCGCCCCGGTGTTGCAGTCGTGGGGCGGGTCAATGTTTGAATACATCATGCCCGAACTGTTCATGCCGCTTTTTTCCGGCACGCTGCTGGGCGAATCGGCGCGGAACGCGGTCATGCGCCAGATTGCCTACGCCCGGATGCGCCGGATTCCATGGGGCATTTCCGAGTCCGGTTACAACCAGGTGGATGCGCAAATGCTTTACCAGTACCGGGCTTTCGGCATTCCGGACCTGGGGCTGAAGCGCGGGCTCTCCGACGACCTGGTCGTGGCGCCTTATGCCACCGCGCTGGCCATGATGCTTGAGCCGGCCAGGGCCGCCGCCAACCTGCGCGTCCTGGTCCGGGAAGGAGCCCTCGGCAGCTTCGGGTTTTACGAGGCGCTCGACTATACGCCGGAACGCGTCCCGCACGATGAACGTTTGGCCGTTGTGCGTTCGCACATGGCCCATCACAGCGGCATGAGCCTCGTGGCCTTTGCCAGCGTGCTCTGCGACCGGCCGATGCAGAGGCGTTTCCGGGCGGACCCTGAAATGCGCGCGAACGAGCTGCTTCTGCAGGAGCGCATTCCGCCTGCCCGGGCGCGCCATGTTCCCGAAGCGGAACACACGCCCGAAATCCGTCGCCCCACTCAATCCGGCGAACCGCCGGCCAGGATGATCGAATCCGCCTACACTCCCATCCCTGAAGTCCACCTGCTTTCCAACGGGCGCTACCACGTCATGGTTACCAATTCCGGCGGCGGCTACAGCCGGTGGCAGGATCTGGCCCTGACCCGCTGGCGGGAAGACGTAACGCGCGACGCGTGCGGAACTTTTTTCTACCTCCGCGAAGCAAGCTCGAAAAACGTCTGGTCTGCCACCCAGCAGCCTGCCGGAGGCGCATTCGAGCAATACGCGGTCAACTACGCGCAGGGCGTGGCGTCTTTTTCCACGGTCCGCAATCAAATTCAAACATTGCTGCGCATCGCCGTTTCTCCGGAAGATAACCTGGAGCTGCGCCGCCTGACGGTTAAAAATCTTTCAAATACCCGCCGCTTGCTTGAGGTCACCAGCTATGCCGAAGTCGTTTTGCTCCAGCAGTCCAGCGAGGCGGCCCATCCCGCCCTGCACGGGCTTTTCGTGGAATCCGCAATCATTCCCGGCAAGTCAGCCGTGTGTTTTACGCGGCGGCGACGGTCATCCCTCGAAAACTGGCCCGGCCTGTTTCACCTTTTTCTCCAACGCGGCGACCGCGCGGCCGCGCCGACTTTTGAAACCAGCCGCGAGCGTTTTATCGGGCGCGGACACAACACAACCCGGCCGGCCGCGGTCCTGTCCGGCGGCGACCTGTCAAACGCCGGCGGCGCGCCGCTCGACCCTGTTGCCGCAATCCGCCACCGCATCGCGCTCGCGCCCGGAGAGACAATTACGCTTGATTCCATAATGGGCGTCGGGCAGACGCCGGAAGAGGTAAACCTCCTGGTGGATAAGTACCAGGACAGCCGTCTTGCCGAACGGGTTTTTGATCTGACATGGACGCACAGCCAGGTGCTCATGCACCAGCTGAAGGCTTCCGAAACGGACGCCCAGCTTTACGGCCGCCTTGCCGGGTCCCTCTTGTTTGCCAACCGCCGTTACCGGGCCAATCCCAGCCTTATTGCCCGCAACCGCAAGGGGCAGTCCGCCCTCTGGAGCTATGCGGTCAGCGGCGACCGCCCCATCCTGCTGCTGCGCATCGGGGACGAAGCGAATTTGAAACTGGTCCGCCGCATGCTCCAGGCCCACAGTTACTGGCGCTACAAGGGGCTTGGCGTGGATCTGGTAATCTGGGCTGAGGCGTATGCGGGTTACCGCCAAAGCCTTCTTGATGCGATTCTGGGCATGATTAATGCAGGTGCTGAGTCCAAGGAATTGAATCAACCCGGGGGCATTTTTGTGCGCAACAGCGAGCAGGTCACGGAAGAGGATCGCGTGCTCTTCCAGGCCGCGGCCCGGGTTATCATCAGCGATCGCGGAGGAACGCTTGAAAGCCAGATGGAACGCCAGCGCCGGGCGGTTCCTCTTCCGCCGCGCTTGCGGCCGGACCGCCCGCGCGGCCATGCCGCGACTAGGGAAACGCAGCCGATGCCGCGCAAGCTTGTGTTTTCAAACGGGATGGGCGGGTTTACCGAGGATGGCCGTGAGTATGTGATCGAACTCAAGCCGGGCAAGGCCACGCCGGCGCCGTGGGTCAACGTGATGGCGAATCCTCTCGGCTTCGGCTCGGTGGCGGATGAAAACGGCGGCGGCTGCACCTGGGCTGAAAACGCCCATGAATACCGCCTGACGCCCTGGCACAATGACCCTGTTTCGGACATAAGCGGCGAGGCCTTTTACATCCGGGACGAGGAGACCGGCGCTTTCTGGTCTCCATCTCCAAGGCCGGCCGCCGGCCAGGCGAGCTATGTTTGCCGGCATGGCCTCGGTTACTCCGCCTACGAGCACGCCGAAGAAAAACTTGTGAGCGAAATGCAGGTTTTCGTCGCTTCGGACGCGCCGGTCAAATGCGTCATCATATCTTTGCGCAATGTCTCCGACCGGCCGAGGCGCGTGAGCGTGACCGGGTATTGTGAGTGGGTGTTGGGCGAACAGCGCTGCAAGCAGGCCATGCATGTGGTGACGCGCCTGGATGCGCAATCCGGCGCCATTTTTGCCGCCAATGCATTCAACTTTGACTTCCAGGGCCGCGTTGCCTTCTTCCAGTGCAGCGAGGCTGACCGCACGATCAGCGGCGACCGGACGGAGTTTATCGGGCGTAACGGCAACCTTGCCTCACCGGCGGCGCTGCAGCGTGAAGGTTTAAGCAACAATGTCGGCGCCGGCCTGGATCCATGCGCGGCCATCCAGGCCCGCCTGGATATACCACCCCGGGAGGAATACCAGCTTGCCTTTGTGCTGGGCTGCGCGCAGGATGAGGATGAAGCGCACCGGCTGCTGCGGCGGTTTGGAGGCTGCGCCGGCGCGCGCCAGGCGCTCGAGGGCGTCTGGCAATTCT
>Ga0172380_10006123_pt1 | contig 14148 bp, 14 predicted proteins | sample Leawe162metaG_FD_119747 | JGI IMG/M metagenome (GOLD analysis project Ga0172380, IMG submission 119747) | Leachate microbial communities from a municipal landfill in Southern Ontario, Canada - Leachate well 162 metaG | ecosystem: Engineered > Solid waste > Landfill > Unclassified | place... | reverse complement strand
GCCGGTGTTGCTAGTAATACGGAGACGGTGATTACGTCGAAGGAGCTGTTTCTTGACTACAAGGCTCATAAAGCCCGTTTTGAGAAAAATGTGCACGTTAAAGATTCAAAAGTGGAGATGTTTTGCGACGAGCTGGAAATACGGCTTGGACAAGATAATCAAATTAACTGGATCGGTGCCTCGACCGGCGTTAGAATTTTGCACGAAGGAAGGGAAGCTCTCGCCGGGAACGCGGAATATGATATTAAAACCGATGAGTTTGTGTTGCAGGATAATCCCCGGATACTTGACGGGAAAAACATGCTGATGGGCGAAACCATCCGTTTCTGGAGAGAAAGTAAACGGATGGTTTGTGAACCGTCCGCCCGTCTGGTAGTTTATTCCGACGACAAACTGCAACCCAATTTTTTTGAGAAATGAAATGGAAGAGACCTATTTAGTCCGGACGGAAAAACTGGTTAAGAGCTATCGCGGACGTACCGTGGTGAATGAGGTGGATGTGAATGTCCGTCCCGGCGAGATTGTCGGGTTGCTGGGGCCGAATGGCGCGGGCAAGACAACGACATTTTATATGGTAACCGGGTTGATTCATCCGACGTCCGGACAGGTCTGGTTCAAGGATCGGAATATTTCCAAGGTTCCCATGTATAAGCGCGCCCGGATGGGGCTGGGCTATCTTTCGCAGGAGCCGTCTATTTTCCGTAAACTGACGGTTCAGGAGAATGTGATGGCGATTCTTGAAACACTGCCGATTTCGGGCCGTGAGCGCCGTGAGCGGCTGGAATTTCTGCTGAATGAACTCAAGATTACGCATTTGGCAAAGCAGCGCGCCTATACGCTTTCCGGCGGCGAGCGCCGTCGGTTGGAAATCACCCGTGCGCTGGTGACGAATCCGTCGCTGATTCTGCTTGATGAACCGTTCAGCGGGGTCGATCCGCTGGCGGTTTATGAAGTGCAGGAGATTATCAAAGATCTGCGGGCAAAGGGGCTGGGCGTACTGATTACCGACCACAACGTGCGCGAAACACTGGCCGTGGTGGATCGGGCGTATCTGATGTGCGAAGGCAAGGTGCTCCGCGAAGGGGCCAGTGATTTTTTGGTTAACGATGAGATGAGCCGCGAACTCTATCTGGGTCCACGGTTCAGTATGTAACAGAAAGGAGAAGCTCATGCAGGTGCATATCACAGGACGGCATGTCGAAATAACGGACGGGATCCGGGAGCATGTCTATGACAAGGTCGAGCGGACTCTGGTTGATTTTCCGCGCGTCGAAGACGTGCGTATTGTGCTGGAATTACAAAAACTTATGCACTCAGCCGAAGTGCTGGTACAGGGTAAAAACATTCATGTGGAAGGCAAGTCGTCTTCTGAAAACATGTATACCTCGATTGACGAGGCTCTAGACAAAGCAGAACGCCAGCTTCGTAAACTGCGGCAGAAGGTGAAGGATCACCATCATCATCCGGAAAACTAAACGAAAGAGTCAACCTTGTGGCGATTACACTGAAAGAACTTCTGGAGAGCGGGGCGGAACGTCTTTCGCTGGAACTGGTTTGGGGCGAAGGGCGCCTGGATCGGACGATCGAAGAGAAAGCCCTTAACCGGCCCGGTCTCGCACTGACCGGGTTCTTTCAGTATTTCGCCCAGCGCCGCCTGCAGGTGCTTGGACTGGCGGAGTTTACCTATCTTAAAAGTTTGAGTTCTGAAGAGCGCGAAGCCCGTTTACGGGGCATTTTGGATAAAAATGTTCCCGCGATCATCATTTCCAGAAACCGCAATCCACTTCCGGAATTGCAGATGCTGGCCGAGGAATACGGGACGCCGCTGTTTCGCTCGACGATGATTACCAGCCACTTCATCAATGAGTGCACACTGGTGCTGGAGGAGCTGTCGGCGCCGCGCGACCGGGTTCAGGGTACCATGCTTGAAATTATGGGAATCGGCGTACTGCTTCAGGGTAAAGCGGGGATCGGTAAAAGTGAGACAGCGTTATCCCTGATCGGGCGTGGCTACAGTCTGGTTGCCGATGATGTAACTGAAGTGGTGCGTACGGGCGGACGCGTGATGGCCTTTGCCCACGAACTGACGCGCTACCATATGGAAATCCGCGGTGTCGGTATCGTGCATGTCCCGAGTCTTTTTGGTGTGTCGGCGATCCGGCGCGATGCCATGCTTGACATGGTTATTAACCTGCACCCTTACACGAATGATGCCGATGAAGAGCGTACGGGTCTTCAACCTACTGAAATTGAAATTTTAGGTATTAAAATCCCTTATTTTGCGCTGCCGGTCAGTTCGGGCCGTGACATGGCAAATATTGTTGAAGCCGCTGCATTAAACTATAAACTCAAACTGCTTGGGCATGACGCGGCCAAGGAATTGGACGAAAAGCTGATCGGGAACTTCCTTCGTAAAACGGTAAAACTGTGACCGAAGAAAAAACCATTTTGTGTGAGTTTAAGGTGCTTAATAAATACGGCATCCATGCGCGGCCTGCCGCGTTGCTGGTCAAAACCGCCGGTAAATTTTCGTGTGATATTTTTATCGGCCAGAAGGGTGCGGAAGTCTCCGCCAAAAGCATCATGGGGCTGCTCACAATCGAAGGACACCAAGGAACCCGGCTCAGCGTGCGCATTGTCGGTCTGGATGCCGAAGAGGCTTTGGCCGAAATAGCCGAACTTTTTGAGAATAAATTTTTCGAGGAGTAATGTGTCCGAAATAACCACAGACTGCTCCGGCGAACTGGTACTGCAGGGTGTCGGAGTGTCGCCCGGAGTAGCTGTCGGTGAAGTGGTGGTATTTGCTCAGGAAGGTGCAACAGTTCCGGAGCGGGTTATAAGCGAACGGGATGTCCCGCTTGAAATTGTCCGTTTTGAAGAAGCGCTTATTAAGACCCGTCATCAAATCGCGGAAATTCAGCGTAAAGTCGGCTCGGTGCTTGGTGAAGAACACGCCAGCATTTTTGACGCCCATTTGCTGGTTGTGGACGATCGCTACTTTATTGAGGAAGTGATCTGCAACCTGCGCGAGAAAAAATGTAATGTCGAAGTGATCCTCAATGATGTCTCTGAACGTTACATTGAAATGCTCAACCGGGTCGAAGACGACTATTTGCGGGAGCGCGCCGCCGATGTACGGGACGTTACTCGTCGCATCAGTAAAAACCTTGCTGGTGAACGGATGGATCGCATGGATCAGCTTGAGAGTCCTTGCATCGCCGTTGCGCACGATTTTTCCCCGTCCGACACGGCGGGTATGAACCGCAATATCGTACAGGCTCTTGCAGCTGATCTCGGCAGTGCCACATCGCACACAGCAATCATGGCCCGTGCGCTTGAGGTGCCTGCAGTGGTCGGGTTGCGCGATATCAGCACGCATGTCAGCTCCGGCGAAACCGCGCTGGTAGACGGCGGTAAAGGGCTTGTTATCATCCGTCCGACTTCCGAGCGTCTGCTCGCTTATGCGCAGAAGGCGGAAGATCAGAAGGTTATTCTCTATGAGCTTGAAACCCTTAAAGATAAGCCGTCTGAGACCAGAGACGGTTATTATGTACCGGTCGCCGCCAACATTGAGCTACCGTCCGAAATCCCCTCCATCGAGAAATACGGCGCGAAAGGAATCGGCCTTTTCCGCACCGAATTTCTGTTTCTGAACAGTGAGGACGTTCCGGATGAGGAAGAACAGACCCGGGTCTATAGTGACGTCGCCGACCGTTGCGCTCCCGAACAGGTGGTCATCCGAACACTGGATCTGGGCGGAGACAAATTTTCATCGAGCCTGAAAACAGCACCTGAAATGAATCCGTTTCTCGGCTGGCGCGCTATTCGTTTCTGTCTGGCCAACCCCGAGCTTTTCAAGGTGCAGCTGCGCGCTATCCTGCGCGCAACGGTCGGTCGCAACATTTCCATGATGTATCCGATGGTCTGCTGTCTCAGCGAAGTTCTGCAAGCCAACCGGATTCTCGAAGAGTGCCGTCAGGAACTAAAAAACGAGGGGGTTCCTTACGCTGAAAAACTGCCGGTTGGCGTTATGATTGAAATTCCCTCCGCCGCGCTTACTGCGGATCTCATCGCGCCGCATGTCGACTTTTTCAGCATCGGCACCAACGATCTGATTCAATACACCCTTGCCGTTGACCGGGTGAACGAAAACGTGGCTCATCTGTATATGCCGACACACATTTCCATTCTTAAACTCATTCGGCAGACGGTGCTGTCGGGACACGCTAACCGCATTCCGGTTGCGGTTTGCGGACAGATGGCCGCCTCGCCGGAGCTGGTTCCTCTGCTGATCGGGCTCGGCGTGGATGAGCTCAGTATCAGTCCTCCGGCGGCCCCCATGATCAAAGATGTTATTCGTAACCTGCACTATTCCGAGTGCCGCACACTGGCCAAAGACGCTTTGCGGGGCGGACCCTGTGAGGATGTTTTAGGCCGGTGCCGTGCATTGCTCAAAAAAACATCGCCGGAAATTCTTGAGTTGATCAGCTGAAGCGGGTACATTCTTCCGAAATTCATCAATCCGGATAAACGAATTTATAAGAAAGAATTCCGCTATGAGCAAAATCTGCGCCGACCATATTTTTACGTCCGAATCGGTTTCTGAAGGTCATCCAGATAAAATCTGCGATCAGATTTCTGATGCCATTCTGGATGCCTGCCTCGCTCAGGATGCTAAAAGCCGTGTTGCCTGCGAAACCCTCGTCAGCACCAACCTGGTTGTGAATGCCGGAGAAATCACCTGCTCCGGATGGAATAAAATCAACCCCGAAGCCATTGCCCGCCGAGTGGTTAAAGAAATCGGCTACGACTGTACAGAACTTGAATTTTGTTCTGAGACCTTTGAATATGTCGGTCGTCTTCATGAACAGTCACCGGATATTTCACAGGGTGTCACCGCGACCGCTGCCCACGAACAAGGTGCAGGTGACCAAGGTATGATGTTCGGCTATGCTTCCGATGAAACCGAAGCTCTTATGCCGGCGCCGGTTTATTACAGTCATCTGCTGCTCGACGAATTGCAGAAAATCCGCAAGACCGGAACCATTCCGTATCTGCGTCCGGACTCTAAATCGCAGGTTTCCATTAAGTACATCGCCGGCCGGCCGGATCATATAACTTCCGTTGTAATTTCGCACCAGACTGCTGACGTGCCGCTCGAAACGATCCGGAAAGATTTGATTGAAGTGGTTAAAAACGTACTCGGCCCGACCGGCCTGCTTAAAGACAACGTCGAATACTTTATTAACCCGACCGGAAAATTTGTTATTGGCGGCCCTCACGGCGATGCAGGCCTCACCGGTCGTAAAATCATCGTCGATACCTACGGCGGCGTTGGCAGCCACGGCGGCGGCGCGTTTTCCGGAAAAGACCCGTCTAAAGTCGACCGTTCCGCAGCGTACTATGCCCGCTATGTTGCCAAAAATATTGTAGCTTCCGGACTGGCAAAAAAATGTGAGGTGCAGGTTGCCTATGCCATTGGCGTTGCCAAGCCGCTTAGCATCAACGTTGACACCTACGGCACAGGAACATTGGAAGACAGCCAGCTGGAAGTCATCGTTTCCTCTGGGAAAATCTTCGATTTCCGTCCTGCGGTGCTCATCAAAGAGCTCGGCCTTCTCACACCCAAAGGCTGGAGCTACCGCGACACCGCCGCCTATGGACACTTCGGACGTTCGCAGTTTCCGTGGGAAAAAACCGACAAAATCGCGGCGCTTCAGGCCGCCGCAAAATAGTTTGGTTTTTGCGGTTGATTCAGCGGAACTCACACAGTACATTCTGCGCTTCCTTGAAGCACCCATAGCTCAATTGGATAGAGCATCTGACTACGAATCAGAAGGTTACAGGTTCGACTCCTGTTGGGTGCACCACGTCTCACGACGTTGACTTTTTCCTGAAAACAGCGGCCGCAAAGGTCGATTTTCATTTAAAGCGTCTGGCGGCCTTGGATGGCGCGGGAGAGGGTGGTGGAGTCGGCATATTCAATGGCGCTTCCCGCTGGCAGGCCGAAGGCGAGGCGCGAGGCTTTGATGCCCCGGCTGGAAATCAGTTCAGCCAGATAGCCGGACGTCGCTTCGCTTTCAGTATCCGTGCCGAGCGCAATGATCACTTCCTGAATATTTTCTGACTGTAATCGTGCGAGCAACTCATTCACGCGCAGATCGGCCACGCCTTTGCCAAGCGCGGGGGAAAGGTGTCCGCCAAGGACATGGTAACGGCCATCGAAGCCGTTGCAGTTTTCGATCTTCATGATGTCGCCGGGGCTTTCCACCACGCAGAGCAGACCGTTGGCTCGCCGTCCGTCCGTGCAAAGCGCACAGGGATTTTCTTTGGTGACGGTGATGCTGCCGCACTGTGAACAGGTATCAACCTGTTCATCGGCAGCGAGTAAGGCATCTGCCAGTTTCCGGGGCAGCCCGGTGCGGTTCTGCACCAGCGCAAACGCCATCCGTTCAGCGGAGCGTTTTCCAATGCCTGGAAGTTTTTCCAGCGCCGCGATTAGGTTGTCCAATGGAAGGAAGTGTTTCATTTTCCAAACGGAAGGCCTAGGCCTGCGGTCAGACTTTTCATGTCATTGGCTGCTGCCGCCTGCGCTTCGTTGAGTACGCCCTTAAATGCATCCAGTAAGGCACTTTCGATTTTTTTCATGTTGCCGGACTGAATGAGCTCGGGTGCAATGGTGATGCTGTGCGGTTTCATATCACAGGTCATTTTGACAGTCACCTGTCCACCGCCGCTTGAAAATTCAACTTTTTTTGAAGCGAGCTGCTTCTGAATTTTTTTCATTTCAGCAACCTGCTTCATCATTTTCATCATATCCATTGTAAGTTCCTTTTTACTCTCGAATATCGATTATTTCTCCGCTGAAGGCCTCGAGGACGCTTCGAACAGACGGGTTTTCATAATATTTCTGTTTATCGAGTACGCCCTGAGCCGGTGCATCGGTCGGCAGTGCTTTCGGCTTTCCGGCCAATACACTGAAGCCGGCCGAGACCGGGCGCTTCAGGAATGAACTCAGGGTTTTCTGGATTAACAAAAGGGTGCGTGGGTTCTCCAGGTTGGAACGTTCACCAGCAAATTCTGGATCAATGCCGATGGTCACGTGCGTTTCAGAAACGCTCAGCGGGACGGTGTCGGCCAGATAGTGTTTGGCCTGTGATGCGCCTTTGGAAATATGCTCAATCAGGCCGATCCATGCGGTTTTGAGCCGCTCTAAATCATCCGTGGACTTTTTTTTTACGTCGTAGGCAACGGATTCTTCCTGTACGGCGGTAGGTGCGACCGGAAGATTTTTAAGCGCGGCGACCTGTTTCATCAGTTCATCGATCGTCGCTACGGTGGCGGCGCGCGAGGCGCGGATGAGCGCCGTTTCGAGCATGGTGCGTTTGGAGAGGGCATAGCGCATCCGGCTGTCTACATCAATCAGCAGTTCGATGATCCGCAGCAGGCGGCCGTCGGAACTTTTTGCGGCCTGTTTTTTGAGCGTGTCGATCTGCGTTTCCGGCAGGTCGAAGGCGGCGGCGTTCTTTCCGGCGTGCATAACGATCAGCAGGTTGCGGAACTGGTCGAGGAGTTCGAGCACAACACGCTGCATATCCTTGCCGCTTTGGTCGATTTCAGCGACGGCCTCAATGATGGATGGAATATTTCCGGCCAGAATGGCATCGGTCAGGCCTTCAAGCTGCGTACGGCTGATCAGTCCGAAAACGGAAAGCACATCGGCCTCTTCAATGGTTTTTCCCCGGAAGGAAACCAGCTGATCGAGCGCGCTTTCGGCATCGCGCAGACCGCCTTCGGCTCCGCGGGCGATGGCAAGCAGGGCGTCGGCACTGATTGTGATCCCTTCAGCTTTGGAAATTTTTTGCAGTTGCTCAGTGATATCGGCTACAGAAATACGGCGCAGATCAAAGCGTTGGCAACGCGATAGAATCGTAGTGAGTACTTTCTGCGGCTCGGTGGTGGCGAAGAAGAACTTTACGTGCGGCGGCGGTTCTTCGAGCGTTTTAAGAATCGCATTAAACGCTTCACGGGTGAGCATATGAACTTCGTCAATGATATAGATTTTAAACGGCCCGCGCACCGGAGCGTAACGGACATTGTCGCGCAGCTCCTGCACGTCGCCGATACCGCGGTTGGAAGCTCCGTCGATCTCAATCACGTCGAGGCTGCTGCCTTTCATGATTTCTTTGCAGGAGTCGCAGGCATTGCATGGTTCAGAGCCTTTGCGATTCTGGCAGTTCAACGCTTTGGCCAGAATGCGAGCCGTGGTGGTTTTACCGGTTCCGCGCGGGCCGACAAACAGGTAGGCGTGCGCCAACCGTTCGTTTTTGATCGCGTTATGCAGAGTCTGCGTAACGTGATTTTGACCCACCACATCCGCAAAAACCTGCGGACGCCATTTCCGTGCTAGAACTTCGTATCCCATGAGCCATAAAAGGTAGCGACCCGTCAGAAGAATGGCAAGATGCGAAGGGCTGGATTGATAAAAATCTTGTTGCCTCGGGGGACTTCATTTAGCCTCGGTATATTAAACAGGAGGGCTGGCCATGCGTTTATCGTTCATTCTACTGGTTGCTTTATGTGTGGCAGGCACGTTGCGCGCCGAAACGGTTGCCGGACATGATTTGTCCGATACTGAATCTGTGGTGCAGGACATGTCTTCTAAACTGAGCCGGGGTATATTTAATATATTGACGGGCTGGGGCGAAATTCCCCGTCAAATGATCATTTCCGGCCGTGACAAAGGGTGGTGGGCTGTTCTGCCTGTCGGTATCCCTGCCGGTGCTATCATGACCGTTGTCCGCACAGGCGTCGGTGTGTTTGAAACCGGGCTTTTCTTCGTACCGATTAACGACTCCTATGGTCCGATCATTGACCCAGCCTTTGTATGGCAAAAAAGCAGTCCATGAAAATATTACTTTGTAACGACGACGGAATCCATGCGCCGGGCATTGCCACGTTGCACAGCGCGGTCAAAGAATTCGGCGAACTCCATGTAATTGCGCCTGACGCGGAACGCAGCGCGGCCGGACATGCCATTACACTGGCCGACCCGATCAAAAGTACTCCGGTCGATAAAAACGGAGAATTTTTCGGCTATGGCATCGGCGGGACACCAGCCGACTGTATCAAGCTGGCTGTCTGTGCCGTCATGAAAGATACACCGCCCGATCTGGTATTGAGCGGGATTAATCTCGGTTCCAATACCGGTATCAGTGTCATTTACTCGGGAACGGTCTCGGCGGCGACCGAAGCCGTTGTGCTGGGCATTCCCGGCATCGCCTTTTCGCTCTGCACTTACACTGACCCCGAATGGGAAATGGCCGGACGCGTTGTCAAAGAGCTCACAAAAAAAATCATCGAAAATCCGATGCCGCCTGACGTACTGCTCAACATCAATATGCCTAACCTGCCGTACGATCAGCTCAAAGGCATCAAAGTTACCCGCATGGGCCGCTCGCGGTTCATCGAAAAGTTTCATAAACGGCTTGATCCGCGCGGACGCACCTACTACTGGCTCGACGGTGCGCTCGAAGTTCATGATGAAGGCGATGATATCGATATTCACGCCGTGCGCGACGGCTATGTCTCCATTACCCCGATCCATCTTGATCTGACGGCCTACGACCACCTCAAAACGTTCCAATGTTTGGAAAAAACGCTCTGATTTTTTCCAATGGTTGGAAAAATCATTTCGCGGGGTTGACTCGCAGGAAAATCTCACTATTCTCTGCGTCTTCTTCGGGCGGTTAGCTCAGTTGGTTAGAGCATCTCGTTTACACCGAGAGGGTCGGGGGTTCGAGTCCCTCACCGCCCACCATCAGTTGTCCGTTTTGGTGATCAGGACTTCGGGGATTTTCCCCCCGATCTGTAACAGATCGGCAACAATGTTGAGCGTTTCGTCGAGAATCGGATCTTCCTTGTCTGCCTTATCTCCATCCGCGAGTTCTTCGTCTTGAAGTTTCTCCAACTCCTTCTCTGCGACAATTTCGCCGACACGATCCGAAACTTTCAACGACACCTCCGGATTTTCCATCCGGCTGCGAATGCGGTTGCGCCGGGCAAGAAAAGTTGTGAACGCCGGGTTGTCTGCCATGCGCGCTTCCGAATGACTGCGCAATTCCGGAATGACCGGTTTGACGGATTCGGGCCACGGACGATAGTAGGCACTGCGCACTTGCGACCAGGGCAGGGCGTGGGGGAGATATTCCTCACCGATCTCCAGCGCGTCGTAGAGCGAAGGAAGTATCACATCGGGCACAACACCTTTAAGTTGCGTGGAACCGCCCGCGATACGGTAGAAACTGGCCGTGGTGACTTTGAGCGAGCCCAGATCGTCGGAGAGGTTTGATAGCGGATAAACCGTCTGTACAGTGCCCTTGCCGTGCGTTTTGCTGTCGCCGACGATAACGGCACGTCCGTAGTCCTGCAGTGCCGCCGCGACAATTTCGGAGGCTGAGGCGCTGAGCCGGTTAACCAGCACAACGAGCGGTCCGCTGTAAACCGTATCGGGATCGCTGTCAGGCAGAACGGACACGCCGTGCTGTTCACGAACCTGCACAATGGGACCAAGCGGAATAAAGAGTCCGGCGATGTCAATGGCTTCGGCCAGCGAGCCGCCGCCGTCGTTGCGCAGATCGAGAATGACGCCGTCCACATTGTTTGTTGCAAACTCGTTGAGAATACGCCGTACGTCAACGGATGCCCGCCGCGCGCCGTTGTCGCCGTTCCGGGTGGCTTCGAAGTCGGCATAGAACTCGGGCAGGGTAAGCACGCCGATGCGGTACGGCACGCCGTTGGTTTCCGTAAATTCGCGCACCGCACCCTTGGCGGCCTGGGCTTCCAGCTTCACTTCGTCACGGACGAGATCGATGGTTTTTGTGCGTGTACCGGTGGTGTCTTCGGCCGGAATAACGGTGAGCACCACTTGGGTGCCTTTTTCGCCGCGGATGATGCGCACGGCCTTGCTGAGCGGCCAGTAGAGAATGCTGACCGGTTCGTTGGTTCCCTGTCCGACAGCGATGATTTTATCGCCGGGCAGAAGCCGTCCATCCTGTTCCGCCGGTCCGCCGGCAATGAGTTTTTCAATTTTTGCCGCCCCGTCTTCGCTGCGCAGGGTTGCGCCGATTCCAACAAGGGAAAGACGCATATTGATGTCAAAATCCTCAACCCCGCGCGGGGAAAGGTAGTCGCTGTGCGGGTCGTAGCTGTGAGTGAAGGCGCTCAGATAGCGTTCAAGAATGGTCTCTTTATCAAAATTATTTTCAATCAGCAGTTGATACTGTTTGTAACGCTCACGAACCGCATCAATTGGTGATAGAGCTTTGCTTTCCGCTTCAGCTACCGTATTCGTACTTTCCGGTTTTTCTTCGTCAACCCCGGCATCGACCGCCGCCTCCCGGGAAACATAGTCGTTTTTAACCTTTTTCCGCCAGAGTTCATCCCATGCGGCTTCATCGGTCGGCCACGGGGCGGTGTCGCGTTTCCAGTGGTAGGTTTCCGTCGCATCCAGATCAAAGCCTTTATCAAGCAGTTGATTGACATACGCAACGCGATTGGTGACCCGTTCTTTAAAGCGCTCAAAAACAGTTTGCGCAAAATCGACCCGCCCCGCTTTAACCATGTCGTCCAGATTGGTGCCTTGCAGTTGAAACTCCGTAATGTCGGAAGCCAGGAAAAAGGAGTGGTCGTAGTCGAGAGAATCAATGAAGAGCATCAGCGCATTGGTGGCGATGGAGTCGTTGAAGTCGTCGCGGTTCAGGTGGATGTGGGGAAGTCGGTCGGCCACCCGTTCGGCAATCCGTGCAACCGGCAGTAGATTTTCCGGCGGAAGCGCGCTGGCAACGGCATTGGTGATCGCCGCCGCAACGGCGGGAGTCTGAGGCTTTCCGCATCCGGCAAGAACCGCGGCAAGGAACAGCAGGTAGATCGGGTATTTGCGCATAACTCGTCTTTTGTATCACAAAAGCCCTTCGAAACAAGCGTCGGTTCGCCGAGTTTGCCGCATTTTTGGGTTTATCCTCCCGCCTGCACCGGCTACTCTGCGGCCTGATTTTTAACTGGAGAATCTTATGCTGACCAAACGTTCTGAATGGAAAGAACTTTCCAAACATTGGAAAAAAACCGAATCAAAACATCTGCGCGAGTTGTTCGCTGCCGATCCGCAGCGAGCCGAAACCTTTTCGCTCAGCGCCTGTGATCTGCTCCTTGACTACTCTAAAAACCGTATCACCGACGAAACGCTCTGTCTGCTGGTCGATCTGGCCGATGTGGCCGGATTGCGCGGGAAAATTGAAGCGATGTTCACCGGTGAGAAAATCAACCGCACCGAAGATCGTGCGGTGCTGCATACCGCGCTGCGCGCGCCGCGCGGAACAAAAGTGTTCGTAGACAATGAAGACGTGATGCCCGGCATCCATGACGTTCTCGACCGCATGGAGGATTTCTCCAACCGCGTTCGCTCCGGCGAGTGGAAAGGGTACACCGGCAAACCGATCAAAAATATCGTCAACATCGGCATCGGCGGCTCCGACCTCGGCCCCGTCATGGCTTATGAGGCGCTTAAGCCGTACTCGCAGCGCAATCTGACCATCCGGTTTGTATCAAACGTGGACGGTACGCATATTGCCGAAGCGGTGCGCGACCTGAACGCCGATGAAACCCTATTCATCATTGCTTCCAAAACCTTCACTACGCAGGAAACTATGACCAACGCCGAAAGCGCCCGCACGTGGCTGCTCAACACGCTGAAAGACCAGACTGCGGTTGCCAAACATTTCGTGGCGCTCTCCACCAACGCCGCTGAAGTTTCGAAGTTCGGAATCGACACCGCCAACATGTTCGGCTTCTGGGACTGGGTCGGCGGACGCTACTCGCTCTGCTCGGCCATCGGTCTGCCGGTCATGATCGCCATCGGCCCGGAAAACTTCCGCAAGATGCTGGCAGGTTTTCACTTGATGGACAGCCACTTCCGCACCGCGCCGTTTGAAGAAAATATGCCGGTGATCCTTGCTCTGCTTGGTATCTGGTACAACAATTTCTTCGATGCCGCTACGCACGCCATTCTGCCGTACGATCAGTACCTTAGTCGCTTTGCTGCGTACTTCCAGCAGGGCGACATGGAGTCGAACGGCAAATCCATCACGCAGGACGGCAAGCGCGTTGAATGGCAAACCGGCCCGGTCATCTGGGGCGAACCCGGCACCAACGGACAGCACGCCTTTTATCAGCTCATTCATCAGGGAACCAAGTTGATTCCGTGCGACTTCATCGGATTTTGCAAATCGCAGAATCCGCTCGGCGACCACCACGCCAAGCTCATGGCAAACTTTTTCGCGCAGACCGAAGCGCTTGCTTTTGGGAAAAATGCTGAAGAGCTCAAAGCCGAGGGAACCCCTGCTGAACTTATTCCGCACAAAACCTTTGAAGGTAACCGCCCGACCAACACCATCATGGCCGAAAAACTCACGCCCGAAGTACTCGGACAGCTCATTGCGCTCTACGAACACAAAATCTTCGTGCAGGGCATGATCTGGGACATCTTCTCCTTCGACCAGTGGGGCGTGCAGCTCGGCAAAGTGCTGGCTTCGGCTATCCTGCCGGAGCTGCAGGGCGATACTGAACTCAAACACGACAGCTCCACCAACCGTCTCATCGAATACTTTCGGAAAAACAAATGAAAATAATTCTTTGCATTGGACTCGGGGGCTTCTTCGGCGCAATTGCACGCTATGGAATGACTGCCGGCGTGCAGCATTGGATTGGCGGACGGCTGGGCGACTTTCCGGTCGGCACACTGACTGTCAATCTGCTCGGCTGTCTGGTGCTCGGCTTTATCGGTCATCTGCTTTCCGAACGGTTTGAGATGGCGGCGGAAATCCGGTTTGCGCTGACGGTCGGATTTCTCGGCGCTTTCACCACGTTCAGCACCTACGCCTACGAAACGCTGGCAATGGCCCGCGAGGGCGAGCATCTTGTTGCGTGGATCAACCTGCTGGCCAGCAATACACTCGGTCTTTTTGCCGTTTGGGCCGGGTATCGTCTCGGCGGACTGGTGTAACGTAATACGTAACGAGTAATTCATAACGTGTCAGAAACGTAATTTCTGGAGTTCTCCGGTTATGTATTACGCATTACTCGTTACGCACG
>Ga0172380_10006122_pt1 | contig 14153 bp, 10 predicted proteins | sample Leawe162metaG_FD_119747 | JGI IMG/M metagenome (GOLD analysis project Ga0172380, IMG submission 119747) | Leachate microbial communities from a municipal landfill in Southern Ontario, Canada - Leachate well 162 metaG | ecosystem: Engineered > Solid waste > Landfill > Unclassified | place... | reverse complement strand
TCTGACCGTCTCCGATGCAGACTTGGCAGCGATCAAGATCGAACGCAATGAATTTCACGGAGATTGGAATTATTGCATTCGCCCTCGATAAATTGCGCAACTTGTTTTTTTACAGCCCCTAAGTTGCCCGCAATCAAACCTTGAAGCGTGCTACCGACTCCTTGAGCGCACCGGACAGCCTGTCTAGCTGGATCGCCGTATCGCTGCTCGAAGCGGTTGCGGAGCTGTTTTCCTCGGCCATATGGGCGATTTTTTCAATGTTTGCCGCAACCTGGTGAATTGCGGCATCCTGTTCGCGTATCGCATCGGCGATGCTTTGGACATTGCTCGCCACTTCGTTCGAATCGTCGCCGATGCGGTGCAGCGCGGCTTCCGTCCTGCCGACAAGTTCCAGGCTTTCAGTAACCTGGGTGTTGGCCTGCTGCATCCCCGTGACGGTTCCGCCGATATGGCTCTGGATGTCGCCGATCAGCGCGGCGATTTCCCCGGTCGCCTTCGAGGTGCGCTCGGCCAGCTTGCGCACCTCGTCCGCCACCACCGCAAAGCCCCTGCCCTGTTCGCCGGCGCGCGCCGCCTCGATCGCGGCATTCAAGGCCAGCAGGTTGGTCTGGTCGGCAACTTCCTTGATCACCTGAATAATGCCGCCGATCTTCTTGGAGCTCGCGTCTAGCTGCGCCACGCTAGCATCCGAGGCACGAATCAGCGCGGCAATGCCGCTGACGTTTTTCACCGTCCCCGCCATGACGGCAAGCACTTCATCGGTTCTGCCGCGTGACTTCGCGACAATTTCCGCCGCAACCCGCGCATTACCCGAAGTCTCGCTGACGCTGACCGAAATTTCCTCGACGGCGGCGGCGACCGATGAGGCCGCATCCGCCTGTGCGGACGAACTCCGGCTGACCTGCTCGCTTGCGGTCGCCAGCACGCCTGAGGCATTGGCGATGCCTTCGCTGGAGCGGGTGGTGTGCCCGATGATGTCGCGAAATTTCCCCATCAGGTGATTGATCGCCTGCCCGACGCGCGCCGTTTCCTGCGTGCCTTCCTCGGGAATGCCACGGGTGAAATCGTCATGAGCGACCGCGTACTCGGCCGCATCCACGACCGCTTTCAAGGGGCGGCTCACACTGCGCGCCACCCACACCGAGACCGCGATGGCGATAGCTATGGCCAACACCGCCAGAACCAGTTGCAACAGCAACTGCGTGCGACTGGCGGACAACAAGTGGTTAACGTCGGTATTGATGTTTTTTGTGATCAACTGCTCTACTTCATATAACCCGTTAATCTTGTCGGTGATGCGCTTGAACCACGCCGTCGGGTCCACTTCGAAGCCGCCCTCTATCGAGCGTTCTGCCATGATGTCGCGCATGCGCTGCACTTCCAGCGCCGCCTCGCCGTCGAGAACTCCTTTTAGCGCAATTTTTTCCGGCCCACCAGCCGAATCCATGAACGAGTCCAGATAAGCTTCCTGCTTGTGTATCTTGGACAGGATGGTGCGGTATTGCGCCGGATCGACTTTGTTGGCAACGAAGCCCGCCGTAGTCAATGCCCGCTCCTGACCGGCATTTTCTTTGGCGTTCGCAAAAGCATGGTAGGTCAAAAGCTCCTGGGCAATTTCCGGGTCGCTGTTATATGCGGCGGCAGTGCTCATCACCTCCAGCAGGCCGGCAATGGCGCCGGTATAAAAACCGGCCGATTGGCCGGCAGGAATGCTGTAATTAGTGACCTGGTCGCGTATCCCGGCCAATCCGTCGAGTTTGTGCTGCGCTTCCGCGACGGCTTTCTTCAAGTCCGGCATCGAGCCGGTGTCCAGCCCATTGAGCAATTGCTTATAAGCCGCCAGCCTTTCGTTAGTCTTGGTGCGAACGCCCGGCAACGTATCGGCAAACTTCTGCCCCTTCGACTGGATAAAGCCGACCGACATGCCGCGCTCGGCCTGCATCGGGTGAATCAGATCGCCCGCCGCTACCGCCACTTCCATGATGTCGCGCGCATGGTTCGCATTCTGGTACCGGTGGAGGCTATCCCAGACCTGCATGCCCGAAGACAGGATCAGCGCAATCAAGGGCACCGCCGTCAGCAGGGCGAGGCGCTGCGCAATTGTTGAATGTGTCATGCTTTTTCTCCAGTTTTATAGCAGGCGGCACAGCACCCCTGCGATATTTTATATTCAACTACGTACATGAATTTCGCTAACAAATTTCAGGTTGCATCGTAATCAATCCCACCAAAACCAAATTAACGATTAGGCGCGAAAAATCAGGCTATTTCCTTGCGCGCCCCACGCCCGGCAACCCGCCCAGCAGCGCTTCGAATTCCCCAACCGGTATGGGCTTGCTGAACAAATAACCCTGATACACCATGCAGCCGTGCAGCTTGAGGAAATCCATTTGCTCCTCGATTTCCACGCCTTCGGCGACGGAGTTAAGGCTGAAGTTGTGCGCCATTTCGATGATGGTTTGCACCATCACGGCATCGTTTGCATCAGTCACAATATCGCGCACGAAGCTCCGGTCGATTTTGATTTGATCGAACGGGAGCTGCTTCAGACAGGACAACGATGAATAGCCCGTACCGAAATCGTCCATCGACAATTTGATCCCCAGCGCTTTCAACGCATGCATTTTGGTCACGACCTCGGCGACATTCTCCAGCACCACGCTTTCGGTCAGCTCCAGCTTCAGGCGCGCCGGATTGATACCCTGCGCCTTGATTACTGCCGCCACATCATCGACAAAACCCTTGGACTTGAATTGCCGGGCGCTGACGTTCACGGCAAGTTCCAGATTGCATTTCTGCTCGTCTTCGCCCCATATGGCGAGCTGCCGGCAAGCCGTTTCGAGCACCCAATGGCCGATATCGAGAATCAGCGAGCTCTCTTCGGCGATGGGGATGAATTGGTCTGGAGGAATGATGCCACGCTGCGGGTGGATCCAGCGCACCAGCGCCTCCGCTCCAGAAATACGGCCGGTATCGTCGACCTGCGCCTGGTAATAAAGGCTGAATTGCCGCTCGGTCAGCGCGCGGCGCAAATCCGATTCCATGGTGGTGTGCGCTTCCAAAACGATTTGCATGCCCGGATCAAAGAAACGCACCGCATTCCGCCCTGAGCCCTTCGCCTGATACATGGCGATATCCGCATATTTCAGCAAGGCTTCCGCCGTGCTCTCGCGGCCGGCAAACAGGCTGACCCCGATGCTGGCCGTGCTGTGAAATTCGCATTCTTTGAGCAAGCAAGGGCGGTCGATGACCGCGCGGATTTTCTCGCCCACCTCCTCGACCTGCTTCGCGGCCTGCTCCGCCTGGCTCCCCATGTCTTCCAGTATCACCACAAACTCGTCGCCGCCGAGCCGCGCCACCGTGTCGCCTTCGCGCACGCAGGACTGCAGGCGCCGCGCAATTTCAACCAACAGCAAATCGCCGCAATCATGGCCTTTGGTGTCATTGATTACCTTGAAGTTATCCAGATCGATGAACATGATCGCACCGTGCCTGCCACTGCGCGCGCCGGTTGCCATCGCGTGCTGCAGGCGGTCGAGCAACAGGCGGCGATTGGGCAGGCCGGTCAGCGGATCGAAGAAAGCGAGGCGGTTGATGTCTTCTTCCGCTTTCTTGCGCTCGGTAATATCGGAAAACGAGCCGACGTAATGGGTGAGCGTGCCATCCGGATCGGCAACGGCGGTAATCGTCATCCACGCCGGAAAAACCTCACCGTTCTTGCGCTTATCCCGCATTTCCCCGCTCCACGTTCCCTCGCGAAAAATGGTTGCCCATATTTCCTCGTAGAAAGCCTTGGGTCTTTTCTCGGCCCTGAGCATGCTGGGGTTGCGGCCAATAACCTCATCCGCCGTGTAGCCGGTAATGTCCTGAAACGCCCGGTTTACCCGCAGAATTTTCGGATAACAATCGGTAATCACGATCGCCTCGTTCGTCTCGAAGGCAATCGCGGAAATGCGCAAGTCCGCCGCCACATCGGCCAATTGCTGGTGCGCCAGCCGTTCGATCTTTTGTTTTTTCCACCACGTCCACAGGATAATTCCGGCGCCCAGGATAAAAAATACGGCAATAAGCCAGACGATCAATTGCAGGCGCCGGACATGCTCCAGCACCTCGTCCGTATCCATCTTGACCACCATCCCCCATGAGGTATCCGGCACGGCAATGTTGTAGGCCAGCGTAGGTTTGCCCCGGTAATCAAAGGCCTCCAACGGCCCGTAATAGCCTTTCCCCAGCATTTCTACCGTGGGCATAATATGTCCGCTAGCGCCGTTTTTTATCGGCAGCCGGAGCTTGAGCGCGGTGTCCTTCTGGTAGCGCAATTCATTGAGAAACAGCACGTCGTCGCCATCCCGGGTGACCAGCAAGGTTTCGCCGGTCTGGCTTTCCACCGGCCAGGACTGGATCAGGGAAAACAGGAAACCCAAATCGTCGCGCAGCACCAGCACCCCCATAACGGCCAAGGTGTCCGGGTTGACCAGGGGAACGAAAATATCCAGCAACGGCTTGTCCGGGGCGGACGGATCGCCAAAGTAGATCGGTGAAATGCCGAGAGAATTTTCGCGAACCGCATGCAATGCCAGGGATTGCGCTGCGTCGGACAATGTCGCATATTGCCCGTAGCTGTAACGGATCTTCGCTTTGTCGTCGAGCAGTTGCAACCCGCCCAACCGATAGATTGCGCCGATGGTGTCCAGCGACCGCCGCACCGCATCGGGCACGTCGCCGGACGGGTTCTTCAGCCAATGCTGGACTGCGGAATTACTCAACAACCCCGAGACGATCACCGCATCCCCCTTGCGGGTCAGAAGATATTGCTGAATCAGGCCGGCCTTGAGCTTGCCGATGCCATGCAAATTCTCATACGCCTTATGCTTCTCGATCTTCGTGAAATTATCGATCAGGGCATAGCTCGCCACGCTGGCAAGAATGACGAAATTGAAAAATAAGGCAATCGCTACTGCGGCGGGGTATCGGTCAACTATCTTTTGAATGTCCATCCGCTCAATTTTTCTTCAAAGGTAACCACAACCCCAATGAGGGCGAGGTTCAGCGTCAGGCGACCTGCACGGCAATCTGGTCGCGCTGCGCGACGATGCGGTTGCGCTCGTCCACATAGACGAGTTGCGGATGAAATTTTTGCAGTTCCAGCTCGGAATACATGGCATAGGTGGCGATGATCAGAATATCGCCCGGATTGGCCTTGTGCGCGGCTGCGCCATTCACGGAAATCACCCCGGAGCCGCGCTGCGCGCGGATCGCGTAGGTGGTAAAACGCTCGCCGTTGGTGACGTTGTAAATATCGATCTGCTGATATTCCCTGATGTCGGCGGCCTCCAGCAGATCGTCGTCGATTGCGCAGGAGCCTTCATAATGCAGCTCGGAGTGCGTGACACGCACCCGGTGCAGCTTGGCTTTAAGCATGGTTCTTTGCATGAGGTACTTCCCTTTCGAACAGGGCGCGGATTATATAGCAATCAATCGGCCAAGTAATCAATCGGCCAAGCAATCAATCGGCCAAGCAATCAATCGGCCAAGCAATCAACCAAGCAAACCTCGATATTATCCAGCAATCGGGTATTGCCCAGCCTGGCCGCCGCCAGTATCACCCATTCGCGCTGCGCCAAATCACCTTGGTGTCTGGCCGGCTGCAAATCTGACTGGTCGCGCACCGCCACGTAATCCGGCAGCCAGCCCCTTGCGGCAAGTGCTTCGACTGACCGCTGCTCTAATCGTTCAAAATCGCGCTCACCCTGCAAAATGGCCTGCTTCATCCCCTGCAGCGTCCGGTACAGAAAAACTGCTTCGCCGCGCTCTCCCGCGCTCAGATACTGGTTGCGCGAACTCAGCGCCAGACCGTCATCGGCGCGCACCGTCTCCCCGCCAACGATGCGTATCGGCAAGTTCAATTGGGCAACCAGTTGCCGGATGATGTGCAGCTGCTGGTAATCTTTCTTGCCGAACAGCGCGACTTGCGGCTGCACGATATTGAGCAGCTTCAGCACCACCGTCGCCATGCCGCGAAAATGCCCGGGGCGGGACGCGCCGCACAGCTCGTCGGCAATCGGCGGCGGCTCGACGAACACGGTTTGTTGGGCTGGATACATTTCGTTAACCGCAGGCGCAAACACCACGTCTGCCAGCCCTTGCAGCTTGGCGCAGTCCACTTCCAGTGTGCGCGGATAACGATCAAAATCCTCGCTCGGCCCGAATTGCAGCGGATTGACAAAAATGCTCGCCACCACGCAGCAGCCATGCTCACGCGCCAGCTTCACCAGGTTGAGATGGCCTTCGTGCAGGTTGCCCATGGTCGGTACAAAGGCGATGGCACGCTCATCGCCAAGCCGGGTGCGCAATTCCGCGATAGTTGAAATCACTTGCATCAAAAACTGTGTTCCTGCGCCGGAAAACTTCCCGCCTTGACCTCGGCAACGTAGTTTTTTACCGCCGCCGCGATGCCGTCCGCGCCTTTCAGGAAGTTTTTCGCGAAGCGCGCCTTCTTGCCCGGATAGATGTCCAGCATGTCATACAGCACCAGCACCTGGCCGGAACACGCCGCGCCCGCGCCGATACCGATGGTGGGAATGGTCAGTTGCGCGGTGATTTCCGCCGCCAGCAGCGCGGGGATGGTTTCCAGCACCAACATTCCCGCACCGGCCTGCTCCAGCGCCACCGCATCCTCCAGCAGCTTTTGCGCGGCAGCGGCTTCCCTGCCCTGCACGCGATAGCCGCCCATCTGGTGCACCGATTGCGGCGTCAGGCCGATATGCCCGCATACCGGGATACCGCGCCCGGTCAGAAACTCCACCGTTTCCGCCATTACCGCGCCGCCTTCCAGCTTGACCATCTGCGCGCCAGCCGCCACCAGCCGCGCGGCATGGGCAAAGGTTTCCTGCGGGTTGATCTGGAACGTACCGAACGGCATGTCGCCGATGATGAACGCCTGTGCAGCGCCCCGCGCCACGCAGGCAGTGTGGTAAACCATGTCGTCCAGCGACACCGGCAAGGTGGTTTCGTGCCCCTGCATCACCATGCCGAGCGAGTCGCCGACCAGCAGTACATCCACGCCCTGCACTTCGAGCAACGCGGCGAAGCTCGCGTCGTAGCAGGTCAGCACGGCAATTTTCTCATCCTTGCCGCGCATCGCTTGCAATGTTGTCAATGTAGTTCTCATTAAAATTCCCTTTCTCCAACTTTATCTCGTGAAGAAGCACCTCACCTCAATCCTCTCCAACTTGCTGAAGAGGGTGCAGCGGGTTCCTCCTGTTGTCAGGCAGCATCAAAAGACTTCTCCAGCGTCTGGTCATGGCATCCGCGCAACGCCTCCTCCGCGCTACCGATGCCCGGAATCACGCAATCCGGCGCAATTTCCAGCAGCGGTTGCAGCACGAAGGCGCGCAAGTGCATCTGCGGGTGCGGAATGCTCAGGCCGTGCTCGTGCAGTTGCATATCGTCATACAGCAGCACATCCAGATCCAGGGTGCGCGGCGCATTGCGAAAGGTGCGCTCGCGACCGTGCTTGCGCTCGATTTCCAGCAAAGTTTGCAGCAAGGCCTGCGGTGCCAGCGCCGTGGCGATTTTTACCACCGCATTGACGAACTCCGGCTGATCCTGATAGCCCAGCGGCGCGCTGCGGTACAGCGACGAACGGGCGACGAGGCGCGTGCCCGGCAACCTGTCCAGTTCGGCAAAAGCGCGCTGCAACTGGCTGGGCGGGTCTTCCAGGTTGCTGCCCAACCCGATGAAGGCAATATGCGGCATATCCTGCGGCCTTTATCTGATGGAGAGCAAGGTGCGCAAGGTTTATGCCGCCAGCGCGCGCATCGCCTCGGCGTCTGCCGCCACCACACCGCGCTCGGTGATCAAGCCCGTCACCAGCCGCGCCGGGGTCACGTCGAAGCCGTAATTGGCGGCGCGCGAACCTTGCGGGGTGAGTTGCACATTTCGCACTTTCCCGTCGTCGCACAGCCCGGCGATATGCGTCACCTCTTCCTCAGCGCGTTCCTCGATGGGAATTTCCTTCACGCCATCCTGTAATGTCCAGTCTATCGTCGGGGAGGGCAGCGCCACATAGAACGGCACGCCGTTGTCGTGCGCCGCAAGCGCCTTGAGATAGGTGCCGATCTTGTTGCACACATCGCCGCGCGCCGTGACGCGGTCGGTGCCGACAATCACCATATCCACCCTGCCGTGCTGCATCAGGTGCCCGCCCGCATTGTCGACGATCACGGTATGCGGCACGCCATGCTGGCCGAGTTCCCACGCGGTCAGGCTGGCACCCTGGTTGCGCGGGCGCGTCTCGTCCACCCACACATGCAGCGGAATGCCCGCATCAAACGCGGTATAGATGGGCGCCAGCGCCGTGCCCCAGTCTACCGTCGCCAGCCAGCCGGCGTTGCAATGCGTCAGAATATTGACCGTGGCATTTTTTGTTTGATGAATGCCCTCGATTATTTCATAGCCATGCCGGCCGATGGCCGCATTGATCGCCACGTCCTCATCGGCGATGCGCGCCGCTTCCTGCCAGGCCGCTTCAGCACGTTCGCTTTCCGGCAGCGTAGCCAGCAGCGCGCGCATTTTCTCCACGCCCCAGCGCAAATTAACCGCCGTGGGGCGCGTGGCGAGCAGCACGCCGCAAGCCTCTGTCAGCGCGGCATCCGAAGCCTGTTCGCGCATCGCCAGCGCCACGCCGTAAGCCGCCGCCACGCCGATCAGCGGCGCGCCGCGCACCTGCATGTCGCGTATCGCACGCTCGGCGTCGCGCAGGGTATTCAGGCGCAATGTGGTAAAAATATGCGGCAGTTTAGTCTGGTCGATAATCTCCACCGCAGCGTTGTCGGCGGTCGGCCAGATAGTGCGAAAAGGGGTGTTGTTGATTTTCATGGGGTAGCAATAGAATGGGATTTATCCGCACTTGAACAAAATTGTTGGTGCGAATAAATTTGCACCAGCAAACGCTTCAACTGAGTTTTTTCACGTTGATTTGAATTTGTGCCGTCAAAAACAGGCATTACCCCCGCGCAGGTTCAAAACTCGCATCCAGATTCAGGTCGTCGCAATAATCGAGAAAATTTCCGCGCAGGGTGGGAATGTGAATGTCGGCATGAATACCCACCGCCATGACCACGGAAAACATGGGAGTGCCGGTATGCGGCGCCGGGTAGGTGTCGGTCTGGAGCTCCTCGATATTGATCCCGTTCCGTGAGAAAAAAGCCGCCAGATCTCGCACGATGCCGGGATGATCCATGGCCAGCACCTCCACGCTATAGGGGATCGCCGGTCGCGCCCGTTCACGTTGCCGAGTTCGTTTGTAGATTATGGTCAAACCCAACTGGTCACCCAGTGAATCCATTTGCCCCTCGAGCTTGGAAAGCGCGTTCCATGGGCCGGAAAGCAACATGATCAAGGCAAACTGGTCGCCCAGTACGGCCATGCGGCTTTCTTCGATGTTGCATCCGCTCTCGGCGATTTTGCCCGAAAGACGGTCGACGAGGCCGACCTTGTCTTCTCCAGAAGCGGTAATCACCAGATAATTATTTTGGGTATCCATGTTCATGGTTTGTTGAAATGCTCAAGAGTGAATGGCCGCCAGTGTAATATCCAAAACGATAATGTGCCAGCGGGAGCGGCGGGGAATTAAACCCGAAGCGATTCAATGCAGCGTCGGCGGTGTGCCGCAACACTCCTTGAATTTCTTGCCCGAGCCGCACGGACACCCTTCATTGAGCCCCGCCTTGAAACGCGCATCAGGCATATCCATTACCTCTCTCAGCAAACCGGAAGAAGGTCTTCCCGGTTGAGCCAAGCGCTTCCGCGTTTCTGCTTCGCGCTGCTCGCTGAAATATTCGTAGAGCAACGACACTGCACCCGCGATTGACTTGTAGGCATCTTGTATGGCCTGTTTCTCGTCCTCGCATTCTCTCAGCATATCCCAACCATGATCCGTACCCAGCAACACCATGGGCGCAAGATACTCGGGATGTTTTTCGCGCACCTCATTCCAGGGCTCTTCGAACAGGAATACGCCGCGCATAAAGCCCTCGCACCAGCCTTCCGCATCGAAAAACTCGCTGCCATCCTCCTGTTCCAGAGTATAAAACAGCGGGGCAAAATTATCGTTGCCTACTGCGGCCAACACGCTGTTGTAATAGCGCATCACCAGTTGCAGAATGTGGTTGGCCTGCTCAAGCGATGCAAACACGGGCGCTTCCTCGCCTAGCTCTATATCCCATACCCAGGGCAAATACTCGCTCGGCATGATGAGTTTTGGATTCAGCGCCAGCGCGGCAAAAAATCCATCCAGCATGGAAATATCCATGCTGTCATCCGGCATGGTTTCGGACATCAGAATAACGTCCAACTCGTCGATTTCGTCATCGCTCAATGCTTGTATCGGGTTCATCGCGTACTCCTTCAAAAAGTCATCCTGAAAACCCAGGGGACAGAGAATTTACTCAGCATGTTAATCGTTTTCCTGATGCTCCAGCGTATACCCCGCGCTTTCATCTCGCCCCAGATGCTGCGCCAGATACGGCATCACCTCCTGCATCACACCTTGCAAAATCCACGGCGGGTTGACAATGAACATGCCGCTGCCGTGCATGCCAAAGCCATCCTCGCCGGGAGTTTGTACATTGAGCGCGACATGCAGCCAGCTCTTCACCGGCAACTGCTTGAGTTGCTCCGGCAACTGCCGCGCCTCGGCGCGCTGCAACTGCGGATACCATACCGCATATACACCGCCGGCGAAGCGTTTCAGCCCTTCACGCAACGCCGCCACCACATGCCGGTAATCCTGCTTATCCTCATATGGCGGGTCGATCAGCACCAGCGCGCGGCGCGGCGGGGGTGGCAACAAGGCCTTCAGCGCGCCGAAGCCGTCGGCGGCCTGAATCAGCACACTCGCACCCTGGCCAATAATTTTTCCGGCAAAATTCTCCCGCAAAATTTCGCTGTCGCTGGGATGCAACTCGAACAGCCGCAACCGATCCTGCTCGCGCAACAACTCCAATGCGACCAGCGGCGAACCGGGATAAAGCTTCATCTGCCCGTCCGGGTTGAGGCGCTTCACTATCGCGACATAGTCCGCCAGCGGCGCGGGCAAATCATCGCGCAGCCACAGCCGCGCGATGCCGCTTTCATATTCCGCGTTCTGCGCGGCATAGCCACTATCCAGGGCATAGCAACCCGCTCCGGCATGGGTGTCGATGTACCAGAACGGCTTGTCTTTCTGCGCCAGGTAGCGCAGCAACTGCACCTCGATAAAATGCTTCAGCACATCGGCGTGGTTGCCGGCATGAAAGGCGTGGCGGTAACTCAGCATGAGCTCTGAAATCGTGAATTGTGCAAGGCGCAATTGTGCCACGCCCGCCCGGATAATGCGCCATCTTATCCGCCACATCTCACGCCACATCTCATATGGCAAAATACCCGGAATATCCGGTATATTGGCTGCTGGGTAATTTCCGGTTAACAAATAATGGCCAAATTCTATACGCAATTGACGGACGATCTGAAGGGCTTCATCCGGCGGCAGCAGATATTCTTTGTCGGTACCGCCGCATACGACGGCAGGGTCAATGTATCGCCCAAAGGCATGGACACCCTGCGCGTCGTCACCGAAGGCCGCATCGTCTGGCTCAATCTCACCGGAAGCAGCAATGAGACGGCAGCCCACCTCCGCGAGAACGACCGCATCACCCTGATGTTCTGCGCGTTCGAAAGCGACCCGCTGATCCTGCGCCTGTATGGCCATGCCCGAGTGTTCCACCCGCATGACGCGGAATGGGGCAGCCTGCTCCCATTTTTCCCGGCAATCCCGTGCGCCCGCCAGATCATCGACATATCGGTCGACCTGGTGCAAACATCCTGCGGCTTTGGCGTGCCGTTTTTCGAGTTCAAGGCCGAAAGAGACCAGTTGGAAAAGTGGGCCGAGAAAAAAGGCCCCGAAGGCATCCGGCAATATTGGCAAGAGAAAAACCAGGTAAGCCTTGACAGCAAACCCACGGGGATCATGGCGGAATAAGCACACACCCCTGACAAGGGGGCGTTGGAGGGTGATTTAGTCACTTACAAGTTAAACCCAGATAATCCATTTGGATGTAGGTCAGGCTTCAGCCCGACATGTCGGGTTAAAACCCGACCTACGAAAACCGCCACCTTTTTGGTTCCGGCTCGCCCGGCTTAGGTTTCTTGGGTGCACCACCACTTTCGAATACACCTCCTTACTCAGCATTAACGTGAAACGTTAAGTGATTCTCTAACCCGGCTCCTTGTTCAGCATCGCCTTCAGCCGCGCCAGCTTATCCATGCCCTCGTCCTTGGTCACGGTGGCTACGGCATCCGCGTGGCCGCCGGCATAAATCAGCTCGCTCTGCGGCATTTCTTCGAGGAAGCGGCTCGGCTCGCAGGCGAACCAGTCCTTGCCGCGCTTGCGCCGGTTGCAATAGCTGATCTGCAAACTGCGCTCGGCGCGCGTGATGCCGACGTACATCAGGCGGCGCTCTTCCTCGATGCCTTTTTCGTCGCTTTCGCGGAACGGCAGGATGTCCTCCTCGGCGCCGATGATGAACACATGCGGGAATTCCAGCCCCTTGGCGGCGTGCAGCGTGGACAGCGAGACGGCATCCGGCTCCTGGTCCTTGCCTTCCAGCATGTTGATCAGCGCGATGGTCTGCACCATCGCGATCAGCGATTTCTCGTCGGCCTCGGCCTTGCGCTTGAGCCAGCCGATGAAGTCCTCGACGTTCTTCCACTTGCTCTCGGCCTGCCGCGACTCGTGCGAGTCGTACAGCCAGGTCTCGTAGTTGATCGCGCGCAGCAGCTCGTCGAGCAGCTCGCCGCAAGAATCTTTTTCGGCGCGCTCCTGGATGCGGTTGATGAAGTTGCAGAACAGCATCAGCTCTTCGTGCTGGCGCGGTTGCAGCTCATGCTGGACCTGCGCCTCGAAGGCCGCCTCGAACAGGCTGACCTGGCGCGAACCAGCATAGCTGCCGAGCTTTTCCAGCGTGGTGTTGCCGATGCCGCGCTTCGGTGTGGTGATGGCGCGGATGAAGGCGGGGTCGTCGTCGCTGTTTGCGATCAGCCGCAGATAGGCGGTGATGTCCTTGATCTCGGCCTTGTCGAAAAACGACGTGCCGCCGCTGACGGTATAAGGTACGCGCTGCGCGCGCAGTTGCTCCTCGAAGGTGCGCGACAAATGATTACTGCGATACAGGATCGCGTAATCGGCAAACCGGGTGCGATGCTCGAACTTATGCGCCATCAGCTTCATCACCACGCTCTCGGCCTCGTGCTCGTCATCGCGCGCGGCGTAGATGCGCACCGGGTCGCCGATGCCGTGATCGCTCCACAGATTCTTCTCGAACACCTTAGTGTTGTGGTTGATCAGGTGGTTCGCCACCTTGAGGATGCGCTGCGAGGAACGGTAGTTCTGTTCCAGCTTGACGACGCGCAGCTTGGCGTAATCGTTGCGCAGGTTGTGCAGGTTCTCGATGCTCGCGCCGCGCCACGCGTAGATTGACTGATCGTCGTCGCCCACCACGGTGAGCGCGCCGCGCATGTCGGCGAGCTGTTTAATCATCTGGTACTGGCAATCGTTGGTGTCCTGATATTCGTCCACCAAGAGATAGCGCAGCTTCAATTGCCAGCGCAGCAAAGCCTCGGGGTGCTGCTTGAACAGCACCACCGGCAGATGGATCAGGTCGTCGAAGTCCACCGCTTGATAAGCGCGCAGCGTTTCCTGATAGCGCGAGTAGATGCGCGCATGGACTTTTGCCTCCTCGTTTTCGGCACTCTGCGCGGCCTGTTCCGGTGAGACAAAAGCCGACTTCCAGTTCGATATCTGCGTCTGCAAGTCACGTACCTCCTGCTTATCGCCGGAGTTGGTCAGCTCGCTGAGTATTTTCCATACGTCGCCGCTGTCGAAGATCGAAAACTGCGGCTTATAGCCCAGCAACGCGGCCTCTTTACGCAGAATATTCATGCCCAGCGAATGGAAGGTACTCACCACCAGCCCCTTGGTGCTGGTGTTTTTCAACAGGTCGCCGACGCGTTCGCGCATCTCGTTGGCCGCCTTGTTGGTAAAAGTGATCGCGGCGATGTTGCGCGGCTCGTAGCCGCATTCGTTCACCAGATAGGCGATCTTGTGGGTGATC
>Ga0172380_10006121_pt1 | contig 14155 bp, 12 predicted proteins | sample Leawe162metaG_FD_119747 | JGI IMG/M metagenome (GOLD analysis project Ga0172380, IMG submission 119747) | Leachate microbial communities from a municipal landfill in Southern Ontario, Canada - Leachate well 162 metaG | ecosystem: Engineered > Solid waste > Landfill > Unclassified | place... | reverse complement strand
TGCTTGCGCCGAGACCGCCCGTGTATGTTGTACCAGAGCCTCCTTGAGCTCCTTTGGCGAGGATCGTGATGGATGTCACCCCTTGAGGCACCGTCCAGTTCTGTATGCTGCCTGTGTAGTTAAGGGTGATTGAACCACTCGTACTTACTCCTTTTACGAGCATGGCATGCGTAACCGTCTCTTGCCCACTTGGGCTGCTGTAAGTTACGGTAGCAGTGAAAAGCGAGGCACTATTCAGGGGGGCTGAACTATAGGGACAGCTAACCACAACGTCAACACTAGCGTTATTGAGCCCAGTGCTGGTTGCTAGATTTTGGCTGCCAGGTTGGCTTGAGGTAGAGCAGGGAGACTTTACGTAAGTCGTATTAGCGGCAGTCGAACGAAGGTATTGATAGGCGAGATTCGAGGCTTTTGAGAGTTGCGCCGATTCTTCGCCGTCGCGCACTACGTAAGAATAGAGCTGAAAGCCGGTAATGAGGAACAGGCTAGCGATGAAAAGCGTGATTAGTAATTCAGCCGCACTGAAGCCATCCTCGTTGCGGGTGAATATACCTCTCATTGGTGTGTGCTCTTTATGTATTGCACTTGGTTATCTACCTCGGTTCGATAATACAGATAGAAGCTCCGGCAGTTCCCGCAGCAACAAATTTGATATGTGTTGTTTTCTACCGGTGCGTAGACATATTTGTTGACAGTCACGGCGCTAGCGATGCGCGTGTCGGTATTTGGATTTTTGAAATCATAGTCACTAGGGCACGACGCGACACAGAGAAAGTCGATGCTATTGTATTCTGTAGGGTCGCAAGATGTATTAACCCCCGCCCAGAGTGCATCCGTGCTTCTTCCTGGTGCGGTTAGCGATGCTGGCGAGGTGCCGGGAAGGAAGTCGGAGAGGTAACCTGGACCGTCTGTTGGAGTAAAGTCTGAGCGCTCACAGCCCATTGCGTGAAGGAATTCGTTATTGCCAGGGTAGACGCCCTTGTCGGAGTAGCCAGAAGGGAACTCCTCTACCTTGGGATTGCCATTGGTGTATCTGGCTTCCAAGCCACGTGCAATCGCTTCGGCGTCGGACTTGCGCTCGCTGTCACGTGCCTGCGATTGAAGGCTTGTCACCATGACAGTACCGAGCGCCATCAGGACAGTCATCGCGACCATAGTAACGACTAGCTCGACAAGAGTAAATCCCGACCCATCTCTCTGCTTCATATCATATAGCATAAGTGGTTTGGAAGAGTTTCGCAAGATTTATATTTCGAGAGGCTCTTGCTCGATGGTGATACGGAACTGGTCGCGCACCGCGCCACGTACTTCTTCGCGAGCGGCTTCGAGGTCGGCGAACGAGGTGGCCGATTCGTTGATAAGTACTAGTGCGTTCTTGTCGTGGACACGAACACCGTGCAGCAGCTGACCTTTGAGGCCAGTCTGTTCGATGAGCCAACCAGTCGGAATTTTGTGAAGTTTGTTACCGAGGTCGTAGTGAGGCATATCGGGGTATTCTTTGAGGAGTTCGTTAAGTTGCCATTCCTCGACGATTGCATTCTTGAAAAACGAGCCAGAATTTGGCCGCTCGGCAGGGTCTGGTAGTTTGTCGACGCGGATAGCCATGACCGCATTTCGGAGTTCAGCCGAGGTAAAAATAGTAATGTTGTGTTCGGCGAAATACTTTTCGACGGCAGGGTAAAACGGCGGCTCGGGCGGCGTCTTATAAAGGCGTAGCGTGACCGAAACGATCGCGAATCGACCAGCGGCTTCGCCTCGGAAGATGCTGCTACGGTAGGAGAACTGACAGGTGTCCGCGTCGAGCGTGACGAATTGGTCGGTCTCCATGTCATAAGCCTCAAGTTCGATGAAGGTATCAGAAAGTTCCTGACCATACGCGCCAATATTCTGCACCGGCGCCGCGCCAATCGTGCCCGGTATGGCGCTCATCGCCTCGGTGCCAGATAGGCCATGCTCGATCATGAACTGTACTGCTTCGTCCCAATTTTCACCAGCGCCGAATCGCACGGTAGCTTCAGCGGGACTATCGCTGATAATCTCGCGCCCCATGATGCGGTTGCGGATGACGATGCCATTAAACGTCTCGTCGTGCGCAATAGTGTTGCTGCCACCGCCCAGCACGAAAACTTGCAGGCTTTGCGCTTTCGCGTTGCGGCAAAATGTCGCGATGTCTTCCTTCGTGGAAGCATTTGCCATGAAGCGTGTCGGTCCACCGAGCTTCATCGTTAAATAATTTTTCAGGGGAATGTTTGTGTGAATGTCCATTGGTATTTAGTATACGCTACCGCCGTAAAGTGGTACAATGGAACAGCTGTATCTCTCTAGCGAAGCACGAGGCGTAAGCCAAGCTTTAGGGGGAGGAGCGAGTTTTCGAATTTAGTTCGAAAATGAAGCGGAGAGCTGGCCCTCCTAAAATATTGCGCGCACCCGTAGCTCAGTGGATAGAGCACTGGTCTTCGGAACCAGGTGTCGTACGTTCGAATCGTACCGGGTGTACCATTTCGTCTCTTTCTATTAAATTATGAATAAACCATCACTAAACAAAAATGGCTCATCACTCGCCGAGCTTCTGCGCGGCGCTCGTCATCATATCTTGCAACGTGAGCAAAAGCAGGCAACGGCCGATAAAGTCCATGTCGTCGGTGCTGGTGGTACGCTCACCGCTGCCTACGAGCAGCTCCGCATCGCGGCCGAATATGCTGAAGAGCATGTGCTCTTACAGCGTGCGATACGGCGATTTTATAAACGACTTTTTCTGGTTCGTGATGAAAAACAAATCAACGCGAGTGGGGAAGAGCTAGCTATCGAGCTTACTCAGGCCGGTTATATCGCTAACGATTCACTCTCTGTTGAGACGATTAAAACAATCAATAAGCTCGCCGCTGAATACTACCAAGGTTACGATAACCTACATAAGCGACGGAGCGGTTCGCACCGACAGATCGAGGAACGAACACTTGATGTGCTTGCGGTATTGATTGAATGGCAGCTCAATGACCCAGCCCTGACGTCGGCATACCTGCAATTTGTTCATCAGTACTATATGAGCGATGGTAACGTGAGTGCTCTATTCAAGCAAGCACCGACCGACCTCGAAGCGGCACTCTACGTGGCGATTCATCGAGCGCTACTGAAGTCCGATCTCGCGACTGTACGCGCCGGTTTACTGAGTCGGTATCAGAAAACGCCGGACAAGCTTGATGATTTCATCGCTATCAACCAGCAACTCGACGAACTGTTTGATGCTGATATGGTCGAAAAACTCTTTCGCTACATCGATCGGCGAGGCGCGCCATTGCGAGTGTTGAAGCACATGATCGAAAAAGATGATCTGATTGAAGAGAAGCTCGCTCGACCAACTGAATTCTTAACGGCGTTTGAAACGCAAGTGACCAACGATTACGCCTCAATTACCGAGAGAATCAACCGCGGTATTATCAAGAGCGTGATCTTCCTTATTATCACCAAGGTTTTGGTTGGTCTGGCAATCGAAGTACCGTATGACTATCTTGTGCTCGGCGCGGTCGCATTTACGCCACTGCTCATTAATCTTTTCTTTCCGCCGGTGTATATGTTGTTTCTGAGGATGACACTGATGTTACCAGGGCGAGCAAATACCGAGCGTTTATTGTCGCAAGTCGAACGAGTGTTATATGGTGAGCCGCAAAAGGAACTTATAAAGCGTGCTCCAGCCAACTTCGGTGCCGGGTACAACATCGCGTATGGCCTGCTGTTTGTTATTGTCTTTGGCGGTATAGGTTGGTGGCTACATGTGGCGTTTGCTTTCGAGCTGCTGCATTTGTTTATATTCTTCCTCTTTCTTTCGGGCGCCAGCTTTCTTGGTTTCCGGCTTAGTCGGGCAATCCGCGAAATTGAGGCTATCGATAGCGATCAAAATGCCGTGACCACAGCCCGTGACTTTCTTTACATGCCCTTTGTCGTTGTTGGTCGCTATATGAGCGAAAAGTATGCCAAGGTAAATATCGTCGCGCTCGTGCTCGACATGGTCATCGAGCTACCACTCAAGACCGTACTCAGGCTCGGCCGCCAGTGGACCGCATTCATCTCGAGTAAAAAAGACGATCTTTAACATCTCTAGACAAAACGGCCTCTGTTTGCTATAGTTTTTTAAGTATACGGGCCATTAGCTCAGCTGGTTAGAGCACCTGCCTCTTAAGCAGGGTGTCCTGAGTTCAAGTCTCAGATGGCCCTCCAAATAAAGAACGTCGACCTTTCGCTACCGGTCGGCGTTTTTTATTTGTCAGTGTCGTGCTGTGTAAGTATGTCTCAACAGCGGGTCTAGTGGCTGTGGTGTCCGGCATGCTCCATGTCAGCAAATAGCTTTTCTGCTTGGTCTTCGGTCAAATTGTCGTCCAGAAGCGGCAGATATATTTCTTCTTCCTTATCAAAATGTACTTTTACGAGGTGGTATAGTCCGTAGAGAGTATCCCGCAGGGCATTATGGTCGGCGGTACCTTGCAGTGACTCAAGCCGATCGGTCAGTTGTACTATTGCAATATGGTCATGGCTCATGGTCTTGGTAGCGTCGGATGCACCCATGATTGTAGCGATGGCTGGGTATAATACCTTGTCCTCGGCCTCGGCATGTGGCACAAGATGGTGACGCAGAAAGTGTACATTACTTTTGATAAGGCTAGAGAGTTCACTGTCCGGTATGGTTCCGATTGCGTTGGCAGCCTGACGCAACGCTTCAATTTTTGGTAATAACTCGCGGTGTTCTATGCGAATTGGTTCAGTGATTCTCATTAGTGCTACCTCCTTGCAGCTTACAGCCATAGTATATCCAACGACAAGAGGTTTTGATTGTGATACCAGTCACAGATGAGGCAAAGCAAGTAGCTCACACCAGAGCACTAGCATACTAGTGGTGGGGTTTTTGGACTCAAAATGATACAATAACAGAGATGAAAATACTAAACGGCCGTGAACTTGCGGAGTATATCAAAGAGCGCCAGGCTCGCCAGGTGCGCGGGCTTCGTCAAGCTGACGAAGTGCAGCCAAAGCTGGCGATTATCCAGACGACCGATGATCCGGTAATCGCGACCTATGTGCGCATGAAGCAACGCTACGGCGCGGATATTTTAGTTGATGTCGATGTTCACGAAGTGACAAGCGACACGCTTTTCGAAGCAATCGAGCAACTCAATGACGACGAATCAGTGCACGGCATCATCATCCAGCTGCCGTTAGCTGACGTGTCACAGACCGAGCAAGCAGTCAATCTCGTCGCACCTGAAAAGGACGTCGATGGCTTAGGTGAAAATGCTACGCTAACGCCAGCCACCCCGATGGCAATCGATTGGCTCTTGGCTGGCTACAATGTGCAACTCGCTGACAAGCAAATCGCCATCGTCGGTAACGGCAGATTAGTTGGCGCACCGCTCGCCAAGTTGTGGCGCGAAGCTGGACACGACGTGAGGGTTTATGACCGCTCGAGTATTGATATGCTCAGTAAAATCGCGGAGGCGGATATCATCGTAACGGCAGCCGGCGCGCCGGGATTGATTACCTCGGAGTCTATAAAGTCGGGTGCGGTCGTCGTAGATGCGGCAACCTCAGCCGAGCACGGTGACATCGTCGGAGACATCGCCGCCGATGTGCGCGCACGCCAAGATCTTGTGATGACGCCCGAAAAAGGTGGCGTTGGTCCGCTTACTGTCGCGGCACTATTCGATAACGTCATTCGCGCCGCTCGCACTTTCACCGAAAAACGTTAGCTGATGCCGAGTGTTTTTTTGACTTGGGCGACGACTTGGCTTGGCGTTAAGTCGGCCTTGACTATGTAACTTGAAACATCGAGCGATTCGAGGCCTTTTGGTGACTCCTCGTGACCCATGTTGGTCAAGATAATGACCGGGATTTCTTTACCCCAATCGTGGGAGCGAATTTGTGAAAGCGCTTCGTCGCCACTCATCTGCGGCATCTGAATATCGAGTAAAATAATGTCAGGCTGAAACGACTCGACGAGCTCGACGCCGTGCTTGCCATTGCTTGCTAGTCGCACTTCGAAGCCATCCGCCTCGAACTTCATGCGGTACATCTGGCTGATAGGTTGGTCGTCTTCGATGATGGCGATTTTGGTCATAACTGCTTACAAGTATAGCATGAGGGGTCGGCCCATAGTGTAGAATAGAAGTAACCATGAGCATTTTAGAGCACGACAAGCTGACGAGCGCTGGACGAAGATCTCCGGGTATAGAAGCGCTGTCCCAGCCTGCTGCCGAGATGCTCGATTTTCGTCGCAAGTTCGTCATTCGGATGGGCTGGGTCGATGAGCCGTATCTTGATGACTGTGATCGCTACGACGACAACCCGTCAACAATTCACTTCAACAGCTGGCACGAATCCGGCGAGGTGCTTTCTGGGATGCGCCTGACGCCACTCGCGTCGATTGAGGACTCGCTCAGTGTCGACATGCTCGCTACCAATCCGGTTATGAGGCAACAGGCACTAGAGTTTGGGCAAGCGATTAATATGGCCGAAACTGACGTGTGGGATTTGACCCGCCTCGTGAATCGGTTTGACGACGAGCCGTTACATTATGAAAGTTTACTTAGTATGCTCGGTGTTTTTGGTGCTGGGCTCGCCAGGACGTACCCCTTAGAGGGGAAAGATCTCATCTGGCTGTTTACAACGACGGAGCTCATGAAAAATCATCTCGACGCGGTCGGAATCCTCGCGGAAACCATTGCACAGGGGAGAATTAATGAGGATGAAACGCAAGATTCGTATTTTTGCGCCATACGTCCAATCGATGCGATGCAGTTTTTGCGCGACAACCAAGAACAATACGGATTCACCTACCAGCAGGTAGACGAAGGTCTTCAATCGGTGAAATGATATGAGCGAGATAAGTCTTATCCTACTTTGGGTTTCAGCGCTACTAGCACTCTTTTTGGGGCTAGTCGTGCTGACGCAGGGCGCGCGTACTCGCTTGACGTTTCGCTTCTTTTTCTTCATCTTGTCGTGTAGTGTCTGGATCGTATCGAACGCGCTCTTTATCATGGTGGAACCGGAATATCGATTACCAGTCGGGCTGCTTAGCTACGGTGCGGCGGCGTTTTTGGCACTGTATTTTTATCTGTTTTGCCGCTCGTTGACTGATTCGAATCCATCTTCGAAACTCGAAAAAAGCATCATCGTCATTGGTGCCTTCAATGCGCTCGTTTCTATGGTGCCAGGAGTAGTAGGCCAAGAGGTCACGACGAATCTCGCGATCGTTACAAATCTTCAGGGTTTGCTTCTGTACGCAGTAGTTCTTTTGGGGCTCTTTGGCGCTGGATTAGTTGTGTTGGTCCGGAACCTCGTGCAATCAAAAAACATTCGCCAAAAGAAGCGTATTGCCGTGCTCATCACCGGCCTCATCGTTGGTATTATTTTTGGCGTTGGGTGTAATCTCTTCTTGCCGCTTATAGGTAATTATAGCTTCGTGCAGTTGGGGCCAGTTGGTTCATTGGCATTAGTGGTTGCTAGCACCTACGCCATCGTCAGGCATCAGCTGTTCGATATCCGACAAGCAGCCATGCGCGGTGCGGTCTATATATTGTCACTGATGACGCTTGCGGGAGTCTATTATCTTCTTGCGTATGTAATGTCGAATATTTTCCTTGGTCAAGATGGAGAGTCGAAACTCATTCTATCGCCGTTTAGCGTGCTCCTCGCATTGGTGTTGGCGTTTTTGTTCCAGCCGGTCAAGGCGATATTCGATCGACTAACGAGTCGCGTGTTCTTCCGAAATGCGTACAACACCGACGATTTTTATGCGGCGCTGAGTCAAGCTCTTGCGGGAACGAATGACTTGCGGCAGCTACTTCAGCAGGCGACGACCCAAATCGCCAAGACATTTAAAGCGAACCAAGCTTTCTTTATCATCACGCCTCACGATGCGTCGCGGCGTATTCTCGTCGGTACGAAACACCATGCGCGATTGCCAGCTGCTGACTTAGAACGCATTAACCAGCATGTAGCAAAGCATGGCGACGACGTACTGACTGCCGAGCTTCTCCCCGAGCACAGCAGTCGGCGCCGTATCCTTACCAGTCATGGGGTTAGTCTGTTGATGCCATTGATGAAAAATGGAGAAGTGTTAGGCTACTTAGCACTCGGCGAACACCAGGGCAAGGGCTACACGCGGCGCGACATTAAGATTCTTGGGGCAGTGGCGGATGAATTGGTCGTAGCGATTCAGAATGCTCTCTCTGTGCAGCAAGTGAAAGATATTAACGCCAGCCTCGAGCAGCGAATCGGAATGGCGACTGCAGAGCTTCGAACCAGCAATGCGCGTCTGCGGCGGGTCGATACCGCCAAAGACGAATTTCTCAGTATGGCTTCGCACCAACTACGTACGCCTCTGACAAGTATCAAAGGTTACCTGAGTATGGTGCTCGAGGGTGACGTCGGGAAGATTACTCCGGCTCAACACAAAGTACTTCAAGAAGCGTTCATTAGTAGCGAGCGTATGGTACACCTGATTCACGATTTCTTGAATGTGTCGCGACTGCAGACTGGCAAGTTCATGCTCGAAAAGGGTACCATTGATTTAGCTGGGTTGGTCGAAGAAGAAATCGAAGCACTCAGAAGTGTAGCGAAAGCGCGAGGCATCACGTTGGTTTACCAAAAAATACGTGGGCGCTTGCCGATGAATGTCGACGACACCAAGCTGCGTCAAGTGCTCATCAACTACATCGACAATGCGCTGTATTATTCACCTGAGGGGAGTGACGTAATAGTCAGTCTGAAGCGAATAGCAAACCGGGTCGAGGTGACGGTTACCGATGCGGGTATCGGCGTGCCGAAGAGTGAACAAGCTCAGCTGTTTGAAAAGTTTTACCGAGCTACCAACGCGCGCAAGCACCGGCCGGATGGCACGGGCGTTGGGCTGTATCTCGCACGAAAAGTCATCACCGCGCATGGCGGTGATGTGGTATTTTCTTCGAGCGAAGGCAAGGGTAGCACGTTTGGCTTCTGGTTGCCGCTAGAGCACGACGCGGATAAGCTCGACGATAAGCCAAACAAGAAGTAGCACGACACCGCTAGCGATAAGGGCTGGTTTTGCTACTCTCTTTTTCTCAAACCACCACTGGCTTACTCGGTTGCGATTGGCTGCTTCAAAGCGAATCACTTGCGGCTGTGTGAGCTTAGCGTCTTGGCCGCGGTAGGCTTTGTTGCGTTTTTTCTTTTGCTTGGCCATATACTTTAAGTGTAGCAGATTCCGATTCCCTTAGGGTATAGGTGTAGCGCCTCTACAGTCGCCCACTCCTGAGGTAATAAGTACTAGCGCCGACCAGTGAAGTCATGCCGATGAGTTGCATCAATGCGTCTCCAGCACCGGTTTCGGGCAGTTCTTCGGCCGTTGGAGGAGTTTCTTTTTCTTCACATTCAGGACTGCCGACCGGAACATAGTTGTCTTCGTCTTCTTTGCTGACGGTTATAGTCTCACTAGTGTCAGGATTACATACGACTACCTCGTCGGGCTTCGGTACGTCTACTTCGGCGTTGTCGCAGTCATCAGGTTTGCCCGGGATGTCGGGCGTATCAACACAGACTGTGTTGTTGATGCGGCCAGCCAAGTATTCTGGGACCTTGGCGGTCAGTGTAAACTTGTGGGTCTCACCTTGCTTGAGGGTAGGGATGGTGTAGGTCCAAACATTGTCAGTGATCGTACCTTTTTCTGCGTCGAGCAGAGTAACCCCTTGTTCTGGGGTGTCAGTGACGAGGACATTCTTAAGGTCTTTGTTACCAGTATTCGTAACAGCGAGTTGGTACTCGTACTGCACGTCGACATTGACGCGGGTGTATTTAACGCCCTCGACTAGCTTCGTTACGTCGATAGAGGGCTTTGCTGGGACTTCCTTGACGGTAAACTCCTTGACGCAGTTGCCCCCTGACTTCTCGCCCTCGCTGGTGAGAGCAGTAAGTCGCACTTTGTATGAACCGGCCTTGGTCTGCGTGTAGGTGTAGCTTGCGCTGAGCTTGGTGGAGCTAATGCGCTTGGTGTCGACGACTTTGCCGTTTTTGATCACCTGGAAACTGTAGCCGCGCACCTTAGCGCCATCTTTGACAGTGGCCTGCGCATTGAAGCGGAATTTGGTGCGCTCAAGCTTTGTGACAGTTAATGATTTGCACGCTGCGCTAGGCTGCGCTGGCGGAGGAGTTGGCGTGCCCGTGACAGGGTTGCCGCACGGTTTCATGATGGCGAACATGAACTTACCGTCTTGGTCAAACTTTACCAGCGCGGTTTGGGAGTCGGCCATGCGACTAACCGAGACGCGTTTGGCGGTAGCGCTGCCAGGGATGTTGCCACCGCTAAAGTGGCGGATAGCGGTCTGGGCGTCTCTCGCCACGATGCGTCCGTCGACGCGTACTGTTCCGTCGCGGTAGACAACACCTGGTTTCATGCCAGTAATTTCATTTTGCGAGATACCAAAGTCGCGGAAGATCGCCGCGTTGTCGCCATTATTGTATTTGTTGCGTGCTTCTTGCTCGCTCATCGTGCCACAGTAAACAACCGCGTACTGGTCGCAGTCGCGTGTGCTATCGAGCGCGTTCGCATCGAGCTGCACGACACCAATGGTCGCAACCGCGACGAGCGCTACGGCAAAGCCTAATAATTTCCCCTTCATACACATACCTCCTCGCTGATAGTGTAAATTTGTTGTTTCTTTGCCCGCTCCACACGGGGCAAAGGTACTTCATGTGAATATTACCAAATTATCACAAATACACACTACTGTCAAACCTGTTCACCGGTGAGGAGAAGGAAAATAATTGACTATCTATAATGCTTATGGTATGATAGAATAAAGCTGATACTACCTTCATGAAAGCGTGTATTGAGTCTCACCGGGAATACTAAGGTATATTGCGCCGTGGCAACACGTTGCCGGGCAATAGCGAACCGCCGCGTCGGGTTGATTCCTACGCGTAAACTCGTCTAAAGTAAAAAGCCCTACCTGAGAGGGCAGAGCTTTTTACTTTGGTGATCTCACCGGGAATCGAACCCGGATTGCCAGGATGAAAACCTGGTGTCCTAACCGTTAGACGATGAGACCATGCCTTTAACTCGCACTATCTTAGCAAAAAATCCTCTGTTTGAAAAGGGTTCGAGACTGATACAATAGGAAGAATGAGTGCAATTTTCAAACGAACTAAAATATTAGCAACGGTTGGACCGGCATGCGATTCGCCTGAACAAATCGAAGAGATGCTCGCGAGTGGAGTGAATGGGTTCCGACTAAACTTTAGTCATGCCACCTTTGAAGGTGCCGCGACAGCAATCGAGAATGTTCGCAATGCGAGCCGTAATGTCGGTAAACCCGTGGCTGTCCTGCAGGATTTACAGGGTCCAAAGGTGCGGCTTGGGATGCTGAACGAAAACCTGACGGTAGCAAAAGGCGATGAGCTGACGCTTGACTATGCCGCTGAGCACGACGGTACGACACTGCCGGTCCAATATAACTTGGCTGAAAAAGTTCGGACAGGGGAACCTTTGTATTTGTTCGACGGAAAGGTAAAAACGATCGTCTCGGGCATCGTAAGCGAAACTGCAATTACCGTCCGGGTCGAGAATGACGGCGTCTTAATGAGCAAAAAAGGTATTAATCTTCCTGAAACGGACTTTGGCGGCGATATTATCACCGAAAAAGATAAAGCTGATCTTGAATGGGGCGCCGATAAGGATATCGACTACGTGAGCTTGAGCTTTGTACAGTCAGCCGATGATATTCGTAATCTTCGCACAATGCTCCGTGAAAAAGGCTCTACCGCACGAATCATCGCGAAGATCGAGACTAAGGCGTCAATCGACAAGCAGGCGCTAGAAGACATCGTAAAGGTGAGTGACGGCGTGATGGTGGCGCGTGGCGACTTGGCGGTCGAGGTTGGCCCCGAAGTGGTGCCAATTGTGCAGCGACGCATTATTGCACTATGCCGGAAGTACGGCAAGCTTAGTATTGTCGCGACTCAGATGATGGCAAGCATGGTGGACAATCCCGAACCAACTCGTGCAGAGGTGAGTGATGTTGCGACGGCGGTGATTCTTGGTGCCGACACGGTGATGCTTAGTGATGAGACCGCCATGGGTAAGTATCCACTTGAGACGATTCAGGCGATGAAGCGGGTAATCGTGTATACACAGGACAATACCCCACCAGCGCCAATTACTGAAATGCTTGGTGATGAAAATACGCAGCGCACTGCTATTGGCGCGGCGGCGGTAAAGCTCGCCGAAGAACTCAAAGTCGAAGCGCTTGTTGCCGAAACTAAGTCAGGAGCCACCGCTCGTGATATCGCGGCGTTTCGGCCCAACTTGCCTATTATTAGCGTGACAAGTAGTGAGCGGACTGCGCAGCAACTTGCACTGGCATACGCCAACAAAAGTTTCACTCGACCGGATGGGGAGAAGGCTGGACTTGAGCTAGCTCGCGAACTACAGGCGCAAAATTACTTTGACACACCTCGCACAACTGTCGTAATCGTGAGTGGCCGGCAGCCAGGCCTCATTGGTGCGACCGATACGATTCGCGTGCGTGTGCTAGAATAGCAAAAGCAATAATATGGGTGGGCTACTATGACATTTTCGAAACGAACCGTGCGCGATGTGCCGCTTGACGGCAAGACGGTATTGGTGCGTGCGGACTATAATGTGCCGCAAGACGAAAATGGTAAGATTGACGACGATTTTCGGATTCGCGCTTCGCTGCCTACGATAGAATATTTACTTGCTCGTGGGTGCAAGGTTGTCGTTATCAGTCACCTCGGCCGACCAGAGGGCAAAGAGAAAAAATATACCCTCGAACCTGTGGCCGAACGACTGGCAAAACTAATGAAACGCAATGTACTGTTCGTTGAAGATTGCATTGGTTCGCGTGTAAAGATGGCGGTCAAGAGAGCTCCAAATGGTAGCGTGATAGTGCTCGAGAATCTGCGTTTTTATGAGGAAGAAGAAAAGAACGATCAAGCGTTCGCGAAGAAAATCGCCGCAGCTACTGGTGCGCGCTATTTCGTACAGGATGGGTTTGGCGTCGTGCACCGAGCCCATGCCAGCACCGCGGCGATCACGATGGAGCTTCCGAGCGTGGCAGGCCTGCTCTTAGAGCGTGAGGTAAGTACTATCACTAAGGCGATGCGTCATCCGAAACAGCCACTTGTGGCGGTGCTTGGCGGGGCGAAAGTCAGCGACAAGCTACCACTAATCGAAACGATTATTCCGATTGCATCACAAATTCTTATTGGCGGCGCGATGGCGAATACATTCTTCGCGGCCAAGGGTATCGCTATCGGCAAGAGTAAATTCGAACCAGAGCAAATACCTGAAGTCGCAAAAATCTATGAATTGGCCGCTAGGAAAAGTGGCGTCGAGAGCGTCGATGAATTTATTGTATTGCCGAGCGATGTTGCCGTAGCGACTGAAGTGAATGAGCGTGCTCGGCGTAAGAATGTGAGCATCGGTGCGATCGGAGACGATGACCAGGCTCTCGACATTGGTAATGCGTCGATTGAGGATTTCGTGCGACGGGCGAGCGAGGCGCAGACGGTTATTTGGAATGGTACGCTTGGTTTCGCTGAACTGCCGGCGTTTTCGAACGGCTCGGCTCGTCTGGCGCTAGCGCTGGCTTCACATCCTGATATCACCTCGATTGTTGGCGGCGGCGACACGGCTGACTTCGTTCGGCACTGGGACGAAAAAGAAGGCGATAGCTTCACTCATGTTTCGACTGGTGGCGGCGCAAGCCTCGAACTGATGGCTGGCATGAAGCTGCCTGGCGTCGAAAGTTTGCTAGACGCCTGAATATAATACTGCTACACTAAACATAAGTAATTTATCTGGTGGACACATGCGAGACAAAACCCTCATTATCGGCAATTGGAAAATGAATCTCACCGTCGGTGAGGCGAGTCTCTATGTTCATAAGCTGAACGAAGAAGTGCAGGCGCACCGCAATGTCGAGATCAGCCTGGCGCCGACGATGCTTTGCCTGCAGCCGCTTAGTTTGCAGATTGACCGTCGGAAGTTCAGCCTTGCGGCACAGAACATGTATTGGCGCGATGAAGGTGCGTACACTGGTGAGGTATCTGCTCATCAACTTCGTGGTTTGGTGAAGTACACTATTATCGGCCACTCCGAGCGGCGGCA
>Ga0172380_10006119_pt1 | contig 14160 bp, 13 predicted proteins | sample Leawe162metaG_FD_119747 | JGI IMG/M metagenome (GOLD analysis project Ga0172380, IMG submission 119747) | Leachate microbial communities from a municipal landfill in Southern Ontario, Canada - Leachate well 162 metaG | ecosystem: Engineered > Solid waste > Landfill > Unclassified | place... | reverse complement strand
TTTATCGCCTTCCTCGGCATTCTCGTCGGCGGACTGCTGAGCGCGCTGGTGTGGCGGATTGTCGTCGAGTTGTGGATGGTGCTGTTCTCGATCTATGATGTCCTCAAGCAGATCCGGGATCAGCCGCGGTGACGTCGCTTCTCTTCAATCGAGCGTAGGCGGGCAGGACTGGTGTCCATCGTTGCGGCGGATCCCGTCCCGCTCCTCATCGACCTCGTGCGCTGCCCGTCGGTGACGCCGACGGAAGCGGGGGTGATGGGCGTGCTCGAAGCGGCTCTCACGCCGCTGGGCTTCGCCTGCACGCGCGTTCGCTTCGAGGGCGACGGCTCCTATCCGGTCGACAATCTGTTCGCGACCCGCGGCAGCGGCGGCAAGCACCTGCTGTTCTGCGGGCATACCGACGTCGTGCCGCCGGGTGATGAAGCGGCGTGGACGCACCCGCCCTTCGGCGCCGAGATCGTCGACGGCGCGCTCTACGGGCGCGGTGCCGCCGACATGAAGAGCGGCATCGCCGCCTTCGTCGCAGCGGTGGCCCGCGCCGTGGCCGACGGCAGCGCCGACGGCGGCACCATTTCCCTCGCCATCACCAATGACGAGGAAGCCGACTCCGTCAACGGCGTCGAGAAGCTGGCCGCCTGGGCGGCCACACAGGGGCACCGCTTCGATTTCTGCGTCGTCGGCGAGCCGAGTTCGGCGGCGCGGCTGGGCGACAGCATCAAGATCGGGCGGCGCGGTTCGCTCAACGGCCGCGTCACCGTGACCGGCGTGCAGGGGCACGTCGCCTACCCGGAGAAGGCACGCAACCCGCTGCCGCCCCTCGCCGACGTGGTCAGGGCGCTCAGCGGCAGGCTGGACCAGGGCACGGCGCACTTTCCGCCCACCAACCTCGAGTTCACTTCGCTCGACGTCGGCAACGACACCACCAACGTCATCCCGGCCAGGGCGACGGGGCGCTTCAACGTGCGCTACAACGACGGCTGGACGCCCGCGAGCCTCGAGGCCGAATTGCGGCGGGCCCTCGCCGAGCTCGAAGCGCCGGGCTGCACGATCGGACTCGAAGTCGTGGGGCGCCCGGCGCGCGCCTTCCTGTCGGAGCCGGGCGGCGCCGTCGACGTGCTGTCACGGACCATCGAGCGGGTGACCGGGGCACGGCCGGAGCTGTCGACCGGGGGCGGCACGTCGGATGCCCGCTTCATCGCCCAGTACTGCCCGGTGGTCGAGTGCGGCCTGCCCGGGCCGACCATGCACAAGGTCGACGAGCGCGTCGCCGTCGCCGACGTCGAGGGACTGGCGGGGCTGTACGCCGCCTTCATCGCCGACTTCTTCGCCTGAAGTACACCCTGCGGCCCCGCCGAACGCTTCGGTGTGCTTGCTCCTCCACCGATACGGCTCTACATGGTCAGCGTGCCCGCGATCCCCGCGGGCGGGCGGACAACGAATTGGCAAATTCCAGGACATTCATCGAGGAAGGGCTGGCCGCCGGCCGCGGCGTACTTGCCCTGCTGGTCGGCGACCGCAAGGCGGCGCGCTATTTCGACCTCGGTCCGGGCGGACTTCCGGGCAGCCTCATCGCCGTGCTCGGGGTGGAACTCGTGGTTTCGTATGGGCCGGCCCTGCTGGGTCTGGCGGGGCGGAGCGGCGGGGCCGGCATGGGGCTGCTGCTGGGTCTGGGGGCGGCAGCCATGCAGGCGGGCATGGTGTGGCTGTTTCTGAGCCTCATCCGCCGCACCGACGGCTTCGTGCCGTTCATGGTCGCCGATTTCTGGGCCAGCGCCCTGCTGACAATGGCGTGGGTGCTGCTGCTCATGGTCGGGCTGCCGCCACTGTTCGTGACCACGGCCTTTGCCGTCGTTGCCCTCGTCGTCGAGGTCAACATCGCCCGCCTCATCGTCACCCTGCCGCCCCTGCAGATTGCGGGCCTCGTCCTTGCCCAGCTGCTCGGTGGCTTCATCGCGCTGCAATTGATCGGGCCGTTGCTGGGCCTGCCGCCCGAAATGGCGGCGGTTCCGACCTAGCCTGGAGCATTTCTGTTCCGATGGCATCGGAACAGCCGGAAACGCGCTAGTAATCGACCTTGGTCAGGTACAGTCCATCGGGCGGCGCCAGCGGGCCACAGCGCGCGCGCTCGCGTGCATCGAGCGCGGCGCGGAACTGGCGCGGCGTCCACTTGCCCTCGCCCACCAGCTTCAGCGAGCCCACCATGGAACGGACCTGGCTGTGCAGGAAGCTGCGCGCCCTGGCCGTCACCACAATCGTATCGGCCTGGCGGGAGACGCTCAGCACGTCGAGGGTCTTTTCCGGGGACCTGGCCTGGCATTCGGCAGCGCGGAAGGTGGTGAAGTCGTGCTTGCCCAGGATCAACTGGGCTGCGGCGTGCATGGCTTCCGCATCGAGCGGCACCGCCACGTGCCACACCCGCCCCGCCTCGAGGGCCGGCCGCGCCCGGCGATTGAGGATGCGGTATTCATAGTGGCGCGCCGTGGCCGAGAAGCGCGCCTCGAAATCGTGGGCAACCTCATCGCACCGCAGCACCGATACCGGGTGCGGTTTGGTGTGGTAGTTGACCGCCTCGCGGATGCGGAACGGATCCCAGGCGCGCCCGAGGTCGAAGCTGGCCACCTGCCCCAGCGCGTGCACGCCGGCGTCGGTGCGCCCGGCCGCCTGCGTCACCACGCGTTCGCCGGAAAAGCGCTCGATCGCCTCCTCGAGCACCTGCTGCACCGAAAGTTGGTCCGCCTGCCGCTGCCAGCCGCAGAAGGGGCTGCCGTCATATTCGAGCGTGAGCCGATAGCGCGGCATCACTCGACGCGCTTGGGCAACGCCCCGGCCCCGCGCAGGAAGGTGGCCGTGTCCATCACCCCCTTGCCCTCGCGCTGCACCTGGGTGAGGCGCACCGCGCCCGAGCCGCAGGCGATGGTGAGTTGATCGTCGAGGACGGCCCCGGGCTCGCCCTTGCCGGCGGCGAGGGTGGAGCGCAGCGCCCGGACGCGGGTGGGGATGCCGTTGAGGTCGAGCTGGAACCACGCTCCCGGGGCGGGCGACAGGCCGCGGATGAGGTTGTGCACGTCGGGGGCCGGCCAGCTCCAGTCGATGCGGGCCTCGGCCTTCTCGATCTTCCTTGCGTAGGTCACGCCTTCGGCGGCCTGCGGGGTGAAGTCGAGGCTGCCACGTTCGAGCGCGGCGAGGGCCCGGCTCATCAGGTCGGCGCCGACCAGCATCATCGCGTCGTGCACCTCGCCCGCCGTCATGTCCGCCCCGATCGGCATCTCGTCGACAAGGGCGACGGGACCGGTGTCGAGCCCCTCGTCCATCTGCATGACCATGACGCCGGTGCGCGCATCGCCCGCCATCACCGCGCGCTGGATGGGAGCGGCGCCGCGCCAGCGCGGCAGCAGTGATCCGTGCAGGTTGAGGCAGCCGAAGCGCGGTGCCTCGAGAATCGGTTTGGGCAGGATCAACCCGTAGGCGACGACGACGGCGACGTCGGCATCGTGCAGGGCGAAAACCCCCTGCTCGTCGGCGCCCTTGAGCGAGGCGGGGGTGAGCACCGGGATGCCGAAGCCCTCGGCGGCGACGTGCACCGGCGACTTGCGCTCGGCCTGGCCGCGCCCGGCCGGCTTGGGGGCACGGGTGTAGACGGCGGCGACCTCATGGCCGGTGGCGACGATCTCGGCCAGGGTGGGAACGGCGAATTCCGGCGTCCCCATGAACACGATCCGCATGGGCTAGCCCGCACGCCTGGCGAGCTTCTCGGCCTTCTGGAATTTCTTCAGCACCCGATCGCGCTTCAAACGGGAGAGATAATCGATATAGAGCACGCCATCGAGGTGATCGAGTTCGTGCTGGACGCAGATCGCCAGCCTCTCGCTGGCGTCGCGTTCGATCACGCTGCCGTCGAGATCGGTGTAGCGGACGGTGACTTCGGCCGGCCGCTCGACGTCGTAGTAGAGTTCGGGGATCGACAGGCAACCTTCCTCGGTGACCACCGTCTCCTCGGAGAAGCGCAGGATTTCCGGGTTGACCATGACGATCGGCGCGGGTGCCTCGTCTTCCTTGGCCAGATCCATGACCACGAGGCGCCTGAGTTCGCCCAGCTGCGTCGCGGCAAGCCCGATGCCCGGCGCGGCGTACATGGTTTCAAGCATGTCGTGCGCCAACTGCTTGATGGCATCATCGATCTCTTCGATCGGGTCGGCCACCGCGCGCAGGCGCGCGTCGGGCAGCACGAGGATTGGGCGTTTGGCCATGGAGTCGGTCCTTACGGGAGGCACCGGCTGAATATGGTATTTCCAGGTACTGGGTCAACAGCACGAACGCGAACAAATCGTAAACCGAATCGGGTAGAGTGACCCGATGGAGCGTGTGCTTTTCGATTTCGGCGACACAGCGGTGACGCTGGAGATGGCCCTGTTCGGTGCTGCCGGCGTCTTCGCCGTGCTGCTCGTCGCCGTGCTGGCGCTGGTCTGGCGCCTGGCCGGGGAGAAAAAGGCGGAGGCGGAGGCCGCCGGGCTCCGCCGCGCCGAGTCGGAGCGGGTGCTGGCCGAGTTGCTGCAGAAGCACTCCGAGATGACCGGACGCATGCAGACCATGGCCGAAATCTTCGGCTCCCGCACCTCCGACCTCGCCCGCATGATGAACGAGCGCATGGACGCGCAGGGCCAGCGCCTCGGCCAGGCGCTGACCGAAACCAGCGCCAAGACCACGGAGAGCCTGGGCAAGCTCAACGAGCGGCTGGCGGTGATCGACCGGGCGCAATCCAACATCACGCAGCTGAGCGAGAACGTCGTCTCGCTGCAGGCGATCCTGGCCAACAAGCAGACCCGCGGCGCCTTCGGGCAGGGCCGCATGGAGGCCATCATCGGCGATGCGCTGGCGCCGAGCGCCTACGCCTTCCAGCACGAACTTTCCAATCGCAGCCGCCCCGACTGCGTGGTGTTCATGCCCAATGACGGGCCGGCGCTGGTGATCGACGCCAAGTTCCCTCTGGAGAGCTGGCAGCGGCTGGCCGGGGCACAGACGCCGGACGAAGCGCGGCTCGCTGTCACCGGGTTCAAGACCGATATGGGCGTGCACATCCGCGCCATCGCCGAAAAGTACCTGATCCCCGGCGAGACGCAGGACACCGCCTTCTTGTTCGTGCCGTCGGAATCGATCTTCGCCGATTTGCACGAGAAGTTCGAGGACGTGGTGCAGCGCGCCATCAGGGCGCGGGTGGTGATCGTCTCCCCCTCGATCCTGATGCTGTCCGTGCAGGTCATGCAGGCGCTGCTGCGCGACGTGCGCATGCGCGAGGAAGCCCACAAGATCCAGAAGGAGGTGCGCGAGCTGCTCGCCGACATCACGCGGCTCGACGAGCGCGTACGCAAGCTGCAGACGCACTTCCAGCAGGCGAGCAACGACATCGGCGACATCCTCACCTCGTCCTCGAAGGTGGTGCGCCGCGGCGAGCGCATCGAGGCCATGGAGTTCGAGGAACCGCGCGAGCGGCTGGCCGGCGAGTAACCACCCCCGGGGGGGCCAGGGCTATCGCATATGGGCGATAGCGTTGATGAGGTACTCGTCGTTCCAGGCGCATTTTCGGATGCGGTGGCTGATGGGGACGTTTGGTGTGTCGGCTGTCTGCAGGATATTTCGGACGATCCTGTTGAGGATGGCGGTATTGGCGGGAGCGTTGTCGGTTCTGGCGCGGTTGAGATCCTCGCGCAGATGCACATCGAGCATCCAGTGCAGGCCGTTCTCGACCTGCCAGTGGGCGCGGGTCCAGGCAAGGGCCTCGTGTGGCGATGGCAGCACCGAGGCCATGTAGAGACGGACTTTGGGGGCGGCATTGTCGCGCCGGCTGGTGATGCGCACGAAGGCCTTGTGGCCGCGCATCAGCGCTTCGGGGGCGATGGCCACCTCGGCCTTTCGCCACTCGAGCCGGCCATGCGCGGCGCCGGTGCACTCGGCCCACTGGCCGGCATGATCGGCCAGCACCGCCCCAGCTGCCTTGTACCAGTGGCGGCGGTTGCCCTTGAGGGCGAGCAGGTAGTCCCCGCCTCGCTCCATGACGGCATCGGCCATGCGGGTGTGGCAGTGCAGGGCATCGGCGCTGACCAGCCGATCGGTCACATCGAGCAGGCCGATGACCTTGAGGGCCGTTTCGATCTCGTTTTCACCCGGCGCGGGCGCGGCCGCGGCAAGGCAGAGCCGGGTGGTGGCGGAAAAGGCCGAGACCGTCAGCGGCGGGCTGGCGGCAAGGCCCTTGCGGTACGCCCGCCGCAGCGCCTTGCCGTCGATCGCCACCACCTCCTGGCGGGCCTTGCAGAACCCGGCCGCAAAGGCCGCAAAGGCCCGCGCAAAGGCTTCCGGGTCAAGCAGGCGCAACAGCCGCGAGAACGTATCGTGGCTGGGGGCCGTCTCATACTCGATCAAGCGCGAGAGAGCCGGCCGGCGCTCCTGTGCGAACGGCGAAAACTCCGTCGCCGTGCTCGCACCGCAAAGGCTGGCCGCGATCATCATCACGATCAGATCGCCCAGCCGATAGCTCGCATTGGCAGCGCGCGGGTCCTCCAGCGCGCCAAAATACCCATCCAGACAGCCCATGGCAGTCCCCCACCGGAAAGCTGCCAAACCAAAGAATCCCTCAAACCTCCTTGCGCAACCAAAAAATCCCCATATGCGATTCCCCTACCGGGGGGGCGGTCAAACACCCTGCTGATGCAGATCAGGAAGCGGCCCGAGGTCGCGGCACCCCGGGGGCGTGAACCGCCGGGGGTTTCGCGCGTTTCACAGGCACACGCGGGCTCCCGGGAGAAGATCGTGATCCACACCAACCGCAATGGCGACGTCGTCGGACAGGACACCGAGATCGGCGAGGACGACGACACTCCCGGCATCGGCCAGCCGCTGAGCCAGGCGGAGATCGAGGAACTGCTCTACAACGAGGCGTGGTCCGCCGAGATACGGCTGGAGCGGCTGCGGGCGTTCCGCGACGAGCTCATGAGCCGGGAGGCGGCCGATTTCGGCGCCGCCGATCCGCACACCCTGCTGCGGGAGGTGGAGGCTGCCATTGCCAGCCTCGAGGCGCCGGGTGGCGAGGAGATGGACCCCGCCTCGATCGACCATAACCCCGGCGACCACCGGGAGACGCTGGCGCCCGATTCCGACGAACTCGAGGCGATCGAGGAAGAGGACCAGGCCTCCCTGGCCGAAGACCTGCCGGAGGACCTGATGCCGGGCCGGTCGGAGTAGGAAACTCTAGATTTCGGTGCGCGCCTTGAGCGCCTGGCTGAGCGTGCCCTCGTCGAGATAGTCGAGTTCGCCGCCGACCGGGACGCCGTGCGCGAGCCGGGTCACCTTCACCCCCGAGCCGGCCAGCCTGTCGGTGATGTAGTGGGCGGTCGTCTGCCCCTCGACGGTGGCGTTGACCGCGAGCACGATCTCGGCAAACTGCGGCGCCCGCCGCAGCAGCTGGTCGATGGCCAGGTCGTCCGGGCCGATGCCGTCGAGCGGCGACAGCACGCCGCCGAGCACGTGATATCTGGCGGCCCCCACTCCGGCGCGCTCCAGCGCCCACAGGTCCGCCACGTCCTCGACCACGATGAGCAGGCCCGATTCCGCGCGGCGCGGATCGGCACAGATGTGGCAGGGCGAGCGGGTGTCGACATTGCCGCAGATTTCGCAGGTGGTGACCGCCGCAACGGCGCGCTCGAGCGCCGCCGAGAGCGGGATCATCAGTTGCTCCTTCTTCTTGATGAGCTGCAGCACGGCCCGGCGGGCCGAGCGCGGGCCCAGCCCCGGCAGGCGCGCCAGAAGCTGGATCAGTTGCTCTATCTCGGGGCCGCCATTGGCCATGATGTTGCACTCTCGCAGTCAGCCCCCCTCCCTCGTGGGAGAAGGCGCCCGAAGGGCGGGTGAAGGGGTTCCCCTCATCCGGCGCTACGCGCCACCTTCTTGCACGAGGGGAAGGCAACCCGCAGCGGGTTCAGCATAAGAGCCGATTCAGCCTCGCCGGCAAGGATGGGCTAGAACGGAAACTTCATGCCCGGCGGCAGCGGCAGGCCGGCGGTCATTTCCTGCATCTTGGCCTGGGCTTCGGCTTCGACCCGCGCCTTGGCGTCGGCATGGGCGGCGAGCAGCAGATCCTCGAGCACCTCGACATCGTCCTCCCTGAACAGGGACGGATCGATCTTGACGCCCTTGAGCTCGCCCTTGCCGTTGAGCGATACGGCCACGAGCCCGCCCCCGGACCTGCCCTCGACGACGAGGCCGCCCAGGCTGTCCTGGAACTCGGCCATCTTCGATTGCAGCTCCTGGGCCTTCTTCATCATGCCCATGATGTCTTTCATTCGTCGTCGTCCTCTTCTTCGTAGGCGGTGACCGGCGGCAGCTCGGGCATGGGCGCGCTGGGCTCACGCACGATGACGTTGGAGACGCGGGCGCCGGGGAAGGTCTCGAGGATCGCCTGCACCAGCGGATCCTCGTGCGCGGCGCTGAACTCGGCCTGCTGCCGCGCCTCGGCAAGCTCCTTGATGGTGGGACCGGCGGGCGCGGCGCTCGAAACGCTGACCATCCAGCTGCGGCCCGTCCACTGCTTGAGCCGGGCCGACAGCGTCTGGATGATGCCGGGATCGGCGCCCTCGGCCAGTGCCACTTCGAGCCGTCCGTCGGCGAAGGAAATCGGTCGCAGCGACGCCTCGAGCGCGCGCTTGACGATGAGATCGCGCTTCTCGCCGGCGAGGGCGATCAGCTCCATGTAGCTCTGCGGCCCGGCCTCGGCCCGCGGCCCGGGCTGCGGCGCGGGTGCCGGCTCGTAGCTTGGGCGCGGGGCCGCCTCCAGCTGGCGCAGCGCCTGCGGCGCGCCGCCGCCATGGCGGGGGAGCGGGCCAGCGGCGACCGGGGTCGACGGCTGCGGCTGGCTGGACAGCCGGGCGATCACTTCGTCGGGCGTGGGCAGGTCGGCGGCGTGCGCCAGCCGGATCAGCACCATCTCGGCCGCCTGCAACGCATTGCCGGCCCTGGACACCTCATCATAGCCCTTGAACAGGATCTGCCATGACCGGGTTAGCGCGCGCAGCGCCAGCTTCTGCGCCAGAACGGCGCCGCGCGCACGTTCGTCCGGGGTGAGCGACACGTCGTCGGCGGCGGCCGGCACCACCTTGATGCGGGTGACGAGATGGGTGAAATCGCACAGATCGGCGACGATCGTCTGCGGGTCGGCGCCGGCATCGTAAAGCTCGCGCATGGCGGCGAGCGCGCCGGCGATATCGCCGGCCATCAGGCTTTCGAACAGGTCGATGGTCCTGGCGCGGTCGCCCAGACCGAGCATGGCCTTGACCGTGGCGGCGGTGACCGCGCCGGCGCCGTGCGAGATCGCCTGGTCGAGCAGCGACTGGTTGTCGCGTACCGAACCTTCGCCGGCGCGCACGATCATGGCCAGCGCCTCGGGCTCGTAGGCGATGCCCTCCTTGCCCAGCAATTCGTGCAGATGCGCGGTCATCACCTCGGGGCCGACGCGACGCAGGTCGAAGCGCATGCAGCGGGACAGGATCGTCACCGGCACCTTGCGGATCTCGGTGGTGGCAAAGATGAACTTGACGTAGGGCGGCGGCTCTTCCAGCGTCTTCAGCAGGCCGTTGAAGGCGGCGGTCGAGAGCATGTGCACTTCGTCGATGATGTAGACCTTGTAGGGCGCCGAGACCGGGCCGTACTTCACCGAATCGATGATCTCGCGGATGTCGTTGATGCTGGTGTTGGAGGCGGCATCCATCTCCACCACGTCGACGTGCCGGCCCTCGATGATGGCCCGGCAGTGCAAGCCCTCCCTGGCCAGTTCGAGCGTCGGGCGACGGCCCGCCTCGTCCTCGTAGTTGAAGGCGCGGGCCAGGATGCGGGCGGTGGTGGTCTTGCCGACGCCGCGGACGCCGGTGAGGATGAAGGCGTGGTGGATGCGCCCCGAACTGAAGGCGTTCTGCAGGGTCTGGACCATGGCATCCTGCCCGATCAGCCCATCGAAACTCAGCGGCCGGTATTTGCGCGCGAGCACCAGGTAGGGAGACGCAGGTGTGTCGTTAGGGGATGCCATGCCCGCCGTTGTAGCCGCCTATTCAGGGAGCCCGCGAAGGCCCGTGGCCAGTATGGGGCAGAGGTAGGAGGCTGGCAACGACCCGTGAAGGTCTCGTTGGGGCTGCTTCCTTCCGGACCTGACCCGGTTGGCGAGGAACACGTCCGCGCCAACCTCCCGAGGCCTATATCGGACATGACGGGGCCGAGCGCAAGGGGGCGGCCACGGCCGCGCCACCGGGCCCCGGGCCTAGCCGAACACGCTCGCCCCCCGGTCTGCCGCGCCCACCAGGGCGCGAAAGCCCGCGAACAATTCGCGACCCATGCCGCGGTGCTCCTGGCGCAGGTCGGCGCTGGCCGGGGTGCGGGAGAGGAACTCGCGCTCGTCGCCGACATAGGCCAGCGTGCCGGCATCGGCATCGAGGCGGACGACGTCGCCGTCGCGCAGCTTGGCGATGGCGCCGCCGTCCATGGCCTCGGGCGTCACGTGGATGGCCGCGGGCACCTTGCCCGAGGCGCCGGACATGCGCCCGTCGGTCAGCAGCGCCACCTTGTGGCCGCGGTCCTGCAGGATCCCCAGCGTCGGGGTCAGCTTGTGCAGCTCGGGCATGCCCACGGCCCTCGGCCCCTGGAAACGGATCACCGCGACCACGTCGCCGTTGAGTTCGCCGGCCTTGAAGGCGTCCTGCAGCCCCTGCTGGCTATGGAACACCCGCACCGGCGCCTCGACCACGCGATTCTCGGGCTTGACCGCCGAGACCTTGATCACCGCCTTGCCCAGGTTGCCGCTGAGCAGTTTCAGCCCGCCGGTCGGCGAGAACGGCGCCGAAACCGGCGCCAGTATCCTGGGGTTGCCGGATTCGGCGGTGGCCGGCTCGAAGCTGAGCTTGTCGTCGATGAGCCTGGCCTCCACCGTATAACCGGAAAGCCCGGTGCCCCATACGGTCCTGACGTCCTCGTGCAGATAGCCGCCGGCGAGCAGCTCGCGGATCAGGAAGCCCATGCCACCGGCAGCGTGGAAGTGGTTCACGTCGGCGATGCCGTTGGGATAGACGCGGGCGAGCAGCGGCACCGCTTCGGACAGGTCGGACATGTCCTGCCAGGTGACCTTGAGCCCCGCCGCGGCGGCGATCGCGATCAGGTGCATGGTGTGGTTGGTGGAGCCGCCGGTGGCGTGCAGTCCGACCATGCCGTTGGCGATCGCCTTCTCGTCGATGATGCGGCCGACAGGCGTGTAGTCGTTGCCCGTGGCAGTGAGCGCCAGCGCCCGCTTGGCCGCCTCGCGGGTCAAGGCGTCGCGCAGCCTGGTGCCGGGATTGACGAAGCTGGCGCCGGGCAGGTGCAGGCCCATGATCTCCATCAGCATCTGGTTGGAGTTGGCGGTGCCGTAGAAGGTGCAGGTGCCGGGGGAGTGGTAGGACTTGGCCTCCGCCTCGAGCAGTTCGGCGCGCCCGACCTTGCCCTCCATGTAGAGCTGGCGGACGCGCGCCTTCTCGTCGTTGGGCAGGCCCGACGGCATCGGGCCGGCGGGGACGAACACGGCCGGCAGATGGCCGAAGGCGAGCGCCCCGATGAGCAGGCCCGGCACGATCTTGTCGCAGATGCCGAGGCAGACCGCGGCGTCGAACATGTTGTGGCTGAGCGCGATGGCGGTGGCCATGGCGATGACGTCGCGGCTGAACAGGGAGAGGTCCATGCCCGGCTGGCCCTGGGTGATGCCGTCGCACATGGCCGGCACGCCGCCGGCCACCTGCGCCGTGGCGCCCACCGACCGGGCCGCGTCCTTGATGATATCGGGATAGGTGCCGTAGGGCTGGTGCGCGCTCAGCATGTCGTTGTAGGAGGTGACGATGCCCAAATTGAGCGCCGCGTCGCCGGCCAGCTTCGCCTTGTCACCGGGCGCGCAGGCGGCGAAGCCATGGGCAAGGTTGCCGCAACTCAGCACGCCGCGGTGCACGCCCTGCTGCCGCGCCGCCTCGATGGCTTCGAGATAGTCGCGGCGCGTCTCGGCGCTCCGCGCCGCAATACGGTCGGTTACGTCCCTGATGGACTGGCGGACAGACATCGAATGCTCCTTGACGAGGGTGGCCCTTTTTCAAGGGCTCCAGAAAACTGTGACCGGTGTCCGGATCTGGCGCAGCACGGCGCGCACCGGCATGTCCTCCACGGGACCCTCGCCGAGCGCCGTTTCCAGCACCTTCTCCTTCTCCTCCCCCTCGATGTGCAGGTACACCATGCCGGCTGCGAGCAGCCGGGACAGCGTCAGTGTCGCGCGCGGCTCGCCCGCCCCTGGTGCGCGGATGGCAAGCACCGGCCCCTCCCCTGCGAGCGCCTCGCCCAGCGTGTCCCCTCCCGGAAAGAACGAGGCCGTATGGCCGTCATTGCCCATGCCCAGCACCACGGCGTCGAACGGGGTGGGGACGCGGGCCTGCAAGTCGTTGGCGCGCGCCATGGCGGCGGCGTCCGGCTGCGTCCCGCCGGTATAGAGCGGGATGAAGCGGGCGCTCGCCGCCGGTCCCTGCAGCAGCTTCTCGTTGACCAGGCCGGCGTTGGAGCGCTCGTGCGTCTCGGGCACCCAGCGCTCGTCGACAAGGGTCACCATCACCCGGCTCCAGTCGACGTCCCGGCGCCGTCCCAGCGCGCCAAAGAAGCGGGCGGGCGTGCTGCCGCCGGAAACCGCGAGCGCGCCGGCGCCGCGGCTCTCGATGCCGGCCTTGAGGTGCTCCGCCACCGCCTCGGCGAGGGCAAGCGCCAGGTCTTCCCTGGAGCCAAAGCTGCGGCGCGCCGGGTTCAATGCGCGTCCTCATGCCAGGTGCGGCCGTCGCGCTCGATGAGCGCGATGGCGCCGGTCGGGCCCCAGGTGCCGGCGGAATAGGGCTGCGGCGCCTCGGGAGCGGCGTCCCAGGCCTCCCGGATCGGATCGACCCAGGCCCAGGCCGCCTCGAGCTCGTCGCGGCGCATGAACAGCGTCTGGTTGCCGCGCACGACGTCGAGCAGCAGCCGTTCGTAGGCCTCCGGCGTGCGCTCCGAGAAGGCCTCGGCAAAGCTCAGGTTGAGCGCCACCTCGCGCAGGCGCAGACCGCCCGGGCCCGGATCCTTGATCATCATCAACAGCTTCACGCCCTCGTCCGGCTGCAGCCGGATAATCAGCCGGTTGGGGCGCGGCGCGCCCTGGGCGTGATCGAAGATCGAGTGCGGGATGTTGCGGAACTGGATGACGATCTCGGAGACGCGGGTGGCCATGCGCTTGCCGGTCCTGAGGTAGAACGGCACGCCGCTCCAGCGCCAGTTCTCGATCTCGGCCTTGAGCGCCACGAAGGTCTCGGTATGCGATCCCTTCTTGTCGTCGGGCAACTCCTCCTGGTAGCCCTTGACCGAGGTCGCGTCGGCGCTGACGCCGCGATACTGGCCGCGCACCGTGACGCGGCCCACCTCCGGCCCGACGACCGGCTTCAGCGAGCGCAGCACCTTGAGTTTTTCGTCACGAAGCGCATTGGCGTCGTCGGAGGCCGGCGGCTCCATGGCGGCGAGGCAGAGCAACTGCAGCATGTGGTTCTGGATCATGTCGCGCAGCGCGCCCGATTCGTCGTAATAGCCGCGCGTGCCGGCGCCAACCGACTCGGCCACGGTGATCTGCACGTGGTCGATATGGGCCGAGTTCCAGATCGGCTCGAACATGATGTTGGCGAAGCGCAGCGCCAGCAGGTTCTGCACCGTCTCTTTGCCCAGGTAGTGGTCGATGCGGTAGACCTGATCTTCCTTGAAGATGCGTGCCACGGCATCGTTTATGTCGATCGAGGAGTCGAGGTCGTGGCCCAGCGGCTTCTCGATCACCACGCGGGCATCGCGCCGGTAGTAGCCTTTCTTGCTCAGATATTCGCAGATCGGCCCGAACAGGTCGGGCGCGACGGCGAGATAGAAGGCGCGGATGATCCTGGGATCGTCGCGCAGGGCGGTGTCAAGGTCGGCCCAGTGCGGTTCGTCGGCGACGTCGTTCGCGACGTAGCAGAAGATCGAGACGAAGCGGTCGATCACCGTCTTGTCCTGGTATTCGGGCGCGACGAACTCGGCGATCGAATCCCGCGCCACCTTCTGGAACTGGGCGTCCGTCCACTT
>Ga0172380_10006117_pt1 | contig 14163 bp, 16 predicted proteins | sample Leawe162metaG_FD_119747 | JGI IMG/M metagenome (GOLD analysis project Ga0172380, IMG submission 119747) | Leachate microbial communities from a municipal landfill in Southern Ontario, Canada - Leachate well 162 metaG | ecosystem: Engineered > Solid waste > Landfill > Unclassified | place... | reverse complement strand
GTGCCCTGCTCTTTCTTTCAGCGGTGGGACTCGTTCAAGGGAAAACCGCTCCAGCTGAGACAACCCGCGACGGCGACATCGCCGTCGTACCGCTGGCCATTCCCATCATTGTCGGCCCGGCAACTACCGGCACCTTGCTGGTACTCGGTGCCGAACTCAACGGTGCCACCGCCAAAGGACTTGGCAGTCTAGCCCTGCTGTTCGCTGTAATCTGTCTATGCATCCTGCTTCTCTTGGGCTCCCGCATTCAGCGCACGCTCGGCAACCGGGGCATCAGCATCTTAAGTAAAATCACCGGCTTGATCCTCTCCGCGCTGGCGGCACAGATGATCATGACCGGCATCCTCGGATTCCTTGAGAAATAAATTATGAACGACACCCTTTCAGAAGACGTGATTTACATGCGCATGGCTCTGCGCGAGGCGGAGCGCGCTGCGGAAGCCGGCGAAGTGCCCTGCGGCGCCGTCATCGTCAAAGACGGACAGATTCTCGGCAAAGCCCATAACCAGACCGAACTGCTCAAAGACCCCACCGCCCACGCCGAAGTGCTCGCGATTACTCAAGCCGCCGCCACGCTTGAAAACTGGCGGCTCACCGACGCCGTCATGTACGTCACCAAAGAGCCCTGTCCCATGTGCGCCGGAGCCATCGTCCTCGCCCGGCTTAAAAAAGTCGTCTGGGGAGTCGATGACCCGAAACGCGGCGGCGCCCGCTCAAAATTTGAAATCCTCGACCACGCCGACCTCAACCACCGCGTCGAGATTCAGACCGGTGTTCTGGAAGATGAATGTAAAGCTCTCCTCCAGGGCTTCTTCCGCGAACGCCGCGCCGAGAAAAAGACAGGTACAACCACGAAACACACTGACCGCCGAAGGCAGAGGCTGGAGCCCTGCGACAGCAAGGAGCGCAGCGAGTGGCAAAACACGGAAAATCAGTAAATCTTGCAGGCCGGAGGGGCTTAATTATTTCTGCGTTCTTTGCGTTCCTTCGCGGTTAAATTACTCCCAAAAAATCTGAAGCGCTTCGGCGCAGGTTTTGGCGAGCGGGAGGCGGTCGGTAAGTTTAGAAAACTCCCAAAGTTTCCAAACCTTGGAACCCGCGTGGAGCAGGACGACTTTTTCAACCCGCTTGCTGAGTTCAAGCAGCGCGCCGATTTCATCCGAGCGAAGCATTTCCACATTTCGCAGGTCGATGACCACCTTACCGGACAGATATTCCGATAAAGTTTGCCACTCCCTGCGGTCACTGCCTCGCAATAACGAGGCCTCTCTCGCTTCGCTCGGGTCCAATGTTTGGAACTCGTGATAAACCACGCCGTGTTCCGGCCAGTGCGGCGGAGCTGACGGGTCAATCAATGCCGGAATATTGCGTCCGAGCTTGAGCTGAAGCGTCAGCCAGACCGCGCGGATCAAAAATACAATGTTGGAAACGTAACGTTTCGTCAGCCGCTTTGGGTCAGTGCCCCAGCGCCAAAGCCATTCGCATTGCAGTTTCTGAACCCAGACCGGAGCCCGGATCTGCACCCCGGCAATAAAATCCAGCGTTCCGCCGATGCCAATTGAAACCGGAACTTTCCATGTTTTGACGTGCATGTGATTAAACTTATCCTGCTTCGGCGCACCGAACGCTGTGAAGAGAATATCCGGCTTGGCTTCCTCAAGGCGGAGCAGGATTTCAGCGTGATCCATTTTATCAAGCGGTGCATACGGCGGCGACCACACACCGGCCACCTTCAGACCCGGATGCCGTTTTTTAAGCACCTCCATCGCCTTCACGGCGACGCCTTCGGCGGCGCCTAGGCCGTAAATACTGATCCCCTCTTTTTCGGCGCGTGCGGCCAGCATCGGCGTAATGTCACTGCCAGTGACGCGTCCTTTGAGCGGCGGACCGAAAAACGGTGCCAGCTTCACGGGAGGAAATCCGTCGGCGATCACCAGATCGGCTTCGTAAAGTACCTCGCGCAGTTCCGGATCGGTTTGAGCCAGTACAAGGAAATCGAGATTGGCGGTAGCGATGACGCCGGGCTTGCCGGAACGGACGCGATCAATCGTCCATTGAATAGCTTCCTCAAACGTCACGTTATGGAACGGCACCCCGAAGAGTACCAGCGGAACCGGACTGAAGGCGTTTTGCATGCTGTTTAGAATACTCAGGTGCCACCCTTTTTCCAACCTTTGGAAAAATATTTTCCAAAGACTGGAAACCATACATTGGAAGGTATGATTAATATATCGTATTACGATATATGTGTGGCCAGCTAAGCAGAGGAGAACGGAAGCTTTCCAGGTTTGGACACAAAGTAAGGTCAGGCACAAAGTGACTGGCAGCGAAACGGCGAACCCGCTATGCTCCCTGCGTTATGCCAATACTTTCCATTCTGTTAATTGCGCTGGGGTTGGCGATGGATGCGTTTGCGGTGTCGATCACCAGCGGAATTACCATTAAAACCCTGAAAGCGCGTCACGCCCTGCTCGTCGGTGCGGCGTTCGGAATTTTTCAGGCAGTGATGCCGGTGCTCGGCTGGGCTCTCGGTCAGTGGGCTTACCGCTTTATTTCGGCGGTCGATTACTGGATCGCGTTCGGCCTGCTTCTGTTTGTCGGCGGACACATGATCATCCAGTCGATGCAGCCCGAAGACGAAGACGGCCCGAAAAATCCGCTGCATCTGCCTACCCTGCTGATGCTGGCCACTGCGACCAGTATTGATGCCTTCGCGATCGGGATCAGCCTTTCGATGCTGCGTGTTTCAATTATCTTGCCGGTGTTGATCATCGGACTGGTCACTTTTGCCCTTTCCTTCGCCGGGGTTTATTTCGGCCGGCTGTTCGGTCACCTGAACGAAAAGAAAATGGAGGTGGCGGGCGGATTGGTACTGATCGGCCTCGGTATAAAAATGCTGATTGAGCATCTGATTAAAAACCATGCGATGTTCGAGAATTCACAGACGGTCTGGTTCGCTTTCGGCCTGACGCTGGCCGCCGGACTGGCAACTGGTATCGGTAGCCTTCTGGCATTTTTTACACGCCACACCGGCGAACGCCGCTTTTCGTTTTTCCTCGGCGTTTCCACCGGACTGTTGCTCTGGACGGCCTTCCGGCAATTGATGCCGATTGCGGAAGCCGATCTCGGGAACTCCGTTTCCGCGGCGTTCGTTTTTTTCAGCGGATTTCTGATTACCGCGCTGATTGATAAGCTGGTTCCGGACTTTGGAAACCCGCATGAGCCGCATCGCATTGAAGAGCTTGCGCCCGACCCTGCCTTCCGCCGCACCGGCATGCCCGCCGCGCTGGCGATTGTTGCGCACAGTTTTCCGGAAGGGCTTGCCGTCTTCATCGCAGCGCTGCACGCACCGGCTCCGGTCGCCATTGGAGCGGCGGTTGCACTTGCGTTGCATAACATTCCTGAAGGAATTGCAACGGCGTTGCCGATGTATCACGCCACCGGCAGCCGCGCCAAAGCATGCGGATTCTCTTCACTCACCGGTCTGGCCGAACCGCTCGGCGCACTGATCGCTTACACCTTGCTCTATCGCTTTATGAGCGGCGCGACGCTCGGCATTCTCACGGCGGCCGGTGCGGGCGTTATGGTCTTTATTGCGCTCGACGGACTGCTGCCCGCTGCGCGCGTTTACGGAAAATATCATCACGCCGTTTACGGCGTCGTCACCGGTATGCTGGCCGCCGCAGCTTTGGCTCTGTTCTGATTTAATCTTTCAGCCGAAGCCGCCAAAGGGTATATAAGCCGCCATGGAAACCATTTTAACTGCTCTCATCCTGCTGGCTGCAACCGCCGCCTTCGCCGGAACCAACGCGCAATCTGCCGGCTCCGCGACGAATGTCGTGACCTATACCAACGCAAACGGCGACGTCAAAATTAAAAAGGCTTCTGAAAAATCCGATGCGTATACCGGTGCAACCCGCAAAACCAAAAAGCAGAAATAACGCCGTTTATGAAACGTGATATTGAATGGATTGAAAAACTCGACGACGGCGTGAAGCGCACGGTGCGCATTGCGGTTTCCATGAATAAAGGAATCAAATGGCAGTTTAAACGTTCCGATGAAGAACGCTGGGACTACGACACCCCGGCCTCCCCCGAAGACTGGGCCGCACTCGAAGAAAAAGTTGCCGCGCTCTATAACCGCCGCCGCGCCACCCATGAAGAGCTGGAGATGGTTCGCGCGCAAAGGAAAAAACATGGCTGAGTTTGAAATCACCGGTGAATACATTGAGCTGGATAAACTGCTGAAAGCCGCACGGCTTTGCGGCACCGGCGGCGAAGCGCGCATCGTCATCGGCGAAGGACTGGTCGCGGTGGACGGCGAAGTCGAACTGCGCCTGCGCCGCAAAGTCCGTCCCGGTATGACCGTTCAGTATAATGATGAAACGCTCACCATCCGCTGATTTTTCCAAGGCTTGGAACTTTCTGCCCCGCTTTTTCCAATGTCTGGAAGAAATCTTTACAAGGTTTGGAAAAAACCGGATCGGATTTTCCAATGGAAAGAACTTCGTGCAACCCGCCGCTACAGAGTATAAATCCCGCAGAAACAGAGGTTCTCCGTGAAACGTAAACTTTTCAAAAAAACGACGGATCGTGTCGCCGCGACAAAAAATGTCACTGCCCGCAGGCAGAGGCACTTTCCGCTTTTCAATCTGGTGCTGACCGTCGTCCTCTGGGGCACACTGGTGCTGTTCTTCTACAGCGGGCGGCTTCTACGTCCTCAGCAGCTGGTCGCCGGTCAGCAGGCGCCTGAAACCATTGCGGCTTCGGTTGACTTCCGCGCCGAAAATATTGCCTCGACGCAGGTGAAGCAGCGCGCCGCCGCCGATGCGGTTCTTCCGGTTTTTACGGTTGATGTTTCGGCGCTTGATAGCGCGCGGATGGTACTGACAACCAATCAGCTGGCAAAGCTTTTCCCGTCCGCAGGAACAACGAATGTACAGGCCGTCATTTTCGACGCACTGTCCAATACGGTTTACAACGGCATTATCTCTGCCGGTGACGCACAAACCGGATTCAACGGAATCGCCCCTTCCGGCAAGGTGGCGCTGAGCGGAGGAAAAACGGATGTCATCCGTACGCTCGACAGTTTCACATTGCAGTCCGGCGCTTTAAAAACAACGTTGGCAAACATTATTCAAAAACTGCCGAAAGAGAGCCGTAACGAGGAAATCCTCCGCGCGCAGATCGCACCGTGGTTGTGGCCTAATCTGGTGTATGATGCCGCCGAAACCGGCGCACGGCGCGCGCAGGCAATCGGACTGGTTGATCCGGTCATTGAACCTGTGACATCCGGCACGATCCTGATCCGCAGCGGAAACACCGTGAACGAACAGACGCTCAAATGGCTTGCGGCGCACGAAAAGCGGCTTAGTGAACTGGAAACCCGCTCCGAGCGTATTCAGCGGCTGGCTGGCAGCGGCCTGCTACTGATGCTTGGTCTGGCTCTGACAACGGCAATTGCCGGTATTGTCCTACCGTCTCTTTCACGCAGCCGCCGGCAGGTTCTGCTGCTGGTCACACTTTCCGCCCTGCCGCTGATTGTCGGAAAAGGCCTGCTCTACGCCACCGTTAACCTGCGCATGCTTCCGCCACCGTTACTCGACTTTGTCATGCCGCTGTCGATCGCGCCGATGCTGGCGTCCATTCTGCTCGGAAGTGCGCCAGGTCTGATTACCGGATTCTGGGTGAGCTTTGCGCTGGCCACACTGCTCGGCGGAAATTTCAATGTCTTTGTGCTCGGCTTGCTGGTATCTGTCACCGCCATTTATACAACCCGCGATGTTAAACGCCGTACCGCTCTCTTCCGCGCAGGATTCTGGATCGGCGCAGTTAAAATTCTTTTTGCACTGGTGATGGCCATCCTTGAGAAACCTGCCTGGCAGGTATTGCTGTCTCAACTCGGCGTGGCGATGCTCTACGGACTGGCCAGCGCACTGCTGGCCATGCTGCTCATTCCTCTCTTTGAGCACCTTTTTAAAATCACCACCGATATTTCCCTGCTTGAGCTCTCCGACCTGAGTCATCCGCTGCTCCAAAGCCTGGCGATCAACGCACCCGGTACCTATCACCATTCTCTGATGATGGCCAGTCTCGCCCAAAACGCCGCCGAAGCCATCGGCGCCAACGGACTGATGCTGCGCGTCTGTGCTTATTTTCACGATATCGGCAAGCTCGTAAAGCCGGGCTTCTTCAGCGAGAACATTCAGTTCACCGAAAATCCGCACGATGAACTGTCACCGAGCATGAGTACACTGGTGATCGTGTCGCACATCAAAGAAGGTGTTACGCTGGCGAAAAAATATAAACTGCCGCAGGTCATCATCGACGGCATTGAACAGCATCAGGGCACTGGTCTTGTCTCTGTTTTTTATCACCGCGCTAAAACACAGCTGAAAGAAACCGGCACCGGACAACCTGCCATCAACGACGAAGATTTCCGCTACGAAGGCCCGAAGCCGCAGAACCGCGAAATGGCGATTCTGATGCTCGCCGACGGATGCGAAGCCGCGTCACGCTCACTTGATAAACCGACACCGGTGCGCATCACCAATCTGATCACCGATATCTTTGAATCCCGTCTGCGCGACGGACAGCTCGACGAGTGCAGCCTGACACTCGCCGAACTCAATAAAATCAAGCAGGCCTTTATCTTCTCGCTCACCAATATGCTCCATGGCCGCGTCGCCTATCCGAAGGAAGAAGAAAAAATTCCAAATTCCAAAACACCCAATGACGAAGGAAGCTCGAATAACCAAACACCGAAAGGCCCGACGGCTTCAGGAATTTAGACTTCGGAATTCCTTGGGTATTTGGGTGCTTCGGTATTCGTTAACCGCGTGAAAACGTTTATTCAAAACAAACAAACTGCACATCGGGTCAATCTGCCGGCAGTCCGCCGGCTGACCGCTGAACTCGCCGGACTGCTCAAAGCCGCCGACCCGAATACCGTCTGGCAGGAAATTACCCTGCTGCTGACGGATGATGCGGGCATCACGCAGACCAACCGAGAATTTTTCGGCAAAGACCGCCCGACAGATGTTATCAGCTTCCGCAGTGAACCCGTTCCCGGCGAAACCGGCACGACTGGTGACTTGATCGTTAACGTTGAATGCGCTCTGCGCGAAGGCCCGCTGCATGACAGCGTCAACACCGAGCTGGCACTCTACATCGCTCACGGGTTCGACCATCTTTCCGGAGCCGACGACAACACCCCTGCCCGGCGCGCCGCCATGCGACGCACCGAAATGCGCTGGCTTGCAGGGTTGAAATCGGAGATCAGAAATTTGATAGTGGACTGACATGAACGAAATCAACTTCAACTATCTTGCGGGCAGTGCTGCCGCTCTTCTGTTTGCCAGCTTCTGGTCCATACTCTTCGCAGCCTTCCGCGAAACCGGCAACGCCGGCATTCTTCGTCTTGCCGAAAAGAAACCACAGGCCACAGCCTCGCTTGAACACTGGCACGGGCATTGGAACCTGCTGCGTACCACGCTGCGCTTCTGCCTGACGCTTTTCGAAATCACCGCCATCTATTTTGCCTTCCACACATTCAGCTTTTCGCTGGCCGTCGAGTGGCTGGGACTGATGCTGGTGATGACTCCGCTCTACCTGATCTTCATCCGCGTTATTCCCTTTGTTCTGGCCGAAAGTTACGCCGACCGCCTCTCCCTCTTTTTTCTGCCGCTCGTCATCGCCCTCACCCGGTTGCTGACACCCTTGGTCTGGCCGATTTATGCCATGGAACGCGGACTTCTCGCCCGCGCCCTTTCTTCCGCCGATGAGGATGACCGTCCGACGCCGGAAGAAGAAATCATGACGCTCGTCGATCAGGCCGACGAAGAGGAACTGGAAGCAGAAGAACGCGAAATCATCCGCAGCGTTTTTGAATTCGGCGACACCGTCGTCCGCGAAATCATGACCCCCCGCGTCGATATTGAAGGCCTGCGCGCCAGAAGCACCGTTGCCGAATGCATCGAAAAAGTGCAGAGCTCAACCCATTCCCGTTTTCCTGTGTATGACGAAACCATCGACAACCTCGCGGGCGTCGTACACGTCAAAGATCTGCTGCGCCTCTTTGCGGGCGGCGAAGAAAGCCGCCCGGTCACCGACATCGTCAAAAAACTCAGCGCCGTACCCGAAACCATGCCCATCAACGACCTCCTGCGCCAGATGCGCGCGCAGCACTTCCACATGGCGCTTGTCGTCGATGAATACGGCGGCACTGCCGGTATTGTCTGTATGGAGGATATCATCGAAGAACTCATCGGTGAAATCCACGATGAATACGACCTCGCCGAAAAAGATATTCAGAAGCGCACCGATGGATCCATTCTCGTTAAAGCCAGTCTCGCTGTAGCTGACCTGAACGAACAACTCGGACTGAACATTCCGGAAAGCGACGAATACGACTCCATCGGCGGCTACGTTCTCAACGAACTCGGAAGCATCCCTCCCGCCGGAGCCAAAGTTCCCGCACCCGGCCTCGAAATCACCGTACAGAACGCCACGCCGCGCCGCATCCACACCCTGCTTCTCACTCCCATCGAGTAAAGTTTCCAATTTGACGAAGTATTCTCAGCCAACTAGACTCCTCGCGATTCGGCGTTCGGCAATTCCATTGTGACGCCCATTAAACGTTGGAGATTTATAAATGAAAAATATCATAATCTTACTGAGCCTACTTTTCGTCATAACCGGATGCGCCGGTTTAAACCCGAATCCTGGCGAACGAACCGCAGATAATTCATGGACCTATGGTAACTACGAAAGAGCTCATGCGATACTCCGTCCGTGTGCAGAACGGGGTGAGCCTTGGGCGCAATTGCGACTCGGCGTTGCTTATCAATTTGGAAACGGTGTTGAGACAAATATTAATGAGGCAGTCAAATGGTATACAAAGGCCGCTCTACAGGAAAAGGATGGCCTTTGGGCCAATGGATATATTGTTGGGGCCTTTGGAAAAGCTGGATATTTCTCTCAAAATATCGATGCACTGTTAGCACAACACTATCTTGCAACTATCTATCTGTCGCATAACGATATTCCTCCTGATCTCGTAAAAGCGTACCTGTTAGAGTCCAACGTTTCGAAAGAAAGCAATGGTGAGTGGTTATACTTTTATGCCCTTCCAAACGGACAGCCAATGGGTACTTCAGCAGAAGATATTTCGAACACATTAGCTGAAATTGAGAAAAAAATGAGCCCCGCACAAAAGATGGAAGCTCAAGAAAAGTTAAGCACATGGAGCATCAAAAAAATCCTCCAACCAATCAAGTGAGCCTACGTGATGACGCCCATCGCCCAGATGAAGCACAACACTTCACGACGCTCCTTTCAAACGTTCGCTAACACATAAATAAAAACAAGAAACCATCAACTCATGTTTATTCAACAGGCGCTCACCGACCCGACCCTTTATTTCAGCTGGATTGTCTTTGTAATCTTTTCCATCTGCTGCCACGAATACGCCCATGCTTACACCGCCCTGCGCTTTGGCGACGACACCGCCGCGCGCAACGGACACCTTACGCTGAATCCGCTGGTGCAGATGGGAATGCAATCGATGATTATTCTGGCGCTCTTCGGGCTGGCATGGGGCGCAGTTCCCGTCAGCGACGGACGCGTACGCGGCGCGTTCCGGCGCGCTCTGATTGCCTTCGCCGGGCCGCTGATGAATCTGATTCTCTGCCTGATTTTTTCACTGCTCACGGTCGTGGCCGAAGCGTTCGGCGCGAAAAGCGCGGTCTCTTTTCTTTTCATCGGCGGCGCAGTCAACGGCATGCTTTTCGTCTTCAACATCCTGCCGGTACCGGTGCTCGACGGCTTCGCGGTGCTCTCCGCCTTTCATCCGGCCTTTGAACAGTTTGCCAGAAAATATACCGGCATCGTCTTCATCATCTTCATCCTCTTGCTCTGGAACACGCCGCTCGGCACCATTATCTTCGGCGCCGGTTATGCTCTGGAAAATGCCTTCATCTCCTTCTGGCATTTCCTCGCCGCCCTCATGGTCTAACCCGTTTTATTTTTTCCAAAGGTTGGAACTTTTTCAAATCGAGCGGCGCAGGGCGATCATGTTGGTTTGTTTCCAGTCCTGCCTGCGGTAAAAAATAACGGCCGGAACGTTGCGTCCATCAGCCAGTAGCTGCATACGCGTTGCGCCCTGTTCACGGGACCATCCGACGGCGGCGGTAAGCAGTGCTTTACCCATCCCGCGGTGGCGGTAAGCAGAAGAAACAACGAGGTCTTCGATCTGTCCGGAAAGACCGCCCTCGGCCGTTGAGACCACCAGCTGAACTGTCACCATACCGACTACCCTCCCGCACCGTTCGGCAACCCATATTCCAGCCGAAGGGGAATCAAGCAGCATTTGCAGTCCGCACCGCTGTTTTTCAACATCAAACTCAAATTCAGTTTCTACGGTAAAAAGTTCCTGAAGTAACCGCGTCATAGCCGCAAAGTCATCCGTACCGGCAAATCGCACCCGGAACGCACGATAGTCACTTTCCGTTTCTGTTTTTACGGCCTTTTCCATAAAACGACTAACATCTTTGTCTTTAACTGCACCGAACCGCTCCATAATTGCAACATTTCGGCTATTCTTGCTGATTATGACCGGTGATTTAAGCAATTTCAGTGCCGAACCGCGGTGCCACGACACGGGAAAATACAGATCATTTCATCACGCTTGACTTTATCCGTACATCCAGCACCATCCGTCACCATCTTAAGAAAGGGCTTTTCTGCCGGCCTTGTCGGGCATGTGTCCGTCCCGGTTCAGAAGCTGTTTCTTATTGGAAATTGGATGTTGAAGTGAGGTGCATCATGAGTTGGATGAAGAGTGTTTTGTCCATGTCTGTTCTTTCCGCGTGCGTTCTTTTCACAGGTTGCCGTTCACCGAAAATTCCGTTGACCCCTTCACAGCAAGGAGCTGTCGTCGGCGGTGCAGGCGGTGCAACGATTGGTGCTGTATGGGCGAATAATGCCGGCAGTCTCAACAGCTGGCAGGGTGCAGGAGCCGGTGCCGTCGCCGGCGTTGCCGCCGGTGCGCTGATCGGCGATGCGCTTGATGAATATGCGTACGACAACGCGTCCGGCCTGAAAGATAAAGAAGAACAAATCAATGATCTGCAGCGTCAACTTTCGTCCGCCGAAGAAGAACTGGCCAAACTGCGTAATCAGCCCGGAATGGAAAATGTACAGGTTGAATCCGTCAACGGACAGCTCCGCTTCACCATTCTGAATGAAGTGCTCTTTTCCGCAGGCAAAGCCGATCTGAAAGAAACCAGTAAAACCACGCTTGATAGTGTACTGGCCGTCATTCAACAGGATTTTGCCGATCGCGATATCACCATTGAAGGTCATACCGACAGCGATCCCATCCAGAAGTCCAAATGGAAAGACAACTGGGAACTCTCCTATAACCGCAGCATGGCCGTCCTCTATTACCTGATGAACGAAAAAGGAATTGCCCCTGAACGCCTGAAAGCCGTTGCCTGCGGCGACTCGCAGCCGGTCGTGCCGAATGATACGCCGGAAAACAAACGGCTGAACCGCCGTGCGGTTATCGTTGTGATGCCGCCGAAAGATTCGATCGTCATCGACAAAAAATAAGAAGTAAGTGCATTGCCCCATGAAAACCGCCGTTCCATTGCTAACTGCTGGAATGGCGGTTTTTCTTTTGCTGTGCGGTTGCGCCACATCGTTTGAAAGCCCGATTTACAAACCGCACCCGTGTTCGGCGCCGCAGCCTCTGCGAATCGCCGTGCTGCCGCCGCGGATCCATCCCGATCTTAAGGCTGCCAACTTCAAACCGGATCAGCCGCTCTACAAACAATTAATGGACGGGCGGGGTGTTGTCATCACCAGCGCGACGGCCGCTGAAGACATCGGACTGGAAATTGTTTGCACACTGACTCAAGCCGGAACCTATCAACGCATCTTCACCGTTGACAACGAAGATGAGGCACGGCAATACGGCGCCGACACACTGATGACCGTTACCGTCTGGGACTATCGCACAGCACAGCTTGGTTCAAACAAAACCTATTTCTGGATGGCGCTCACCAGTCCACTCATGTCGCAATACTGGATGCGCTGGCGGACAATTGAAGCGCGCTTCGAGTGGGAAGTCAAACTTACCTCCATCGCCGATGGTTCCACACTTTACCGCAAACGCCTCAAGCGCGCTTATACCTCGCCCGTCCGCTCCGCATCCGGCCATTACTTCTCCGACAAAATGCTCTCGTTCCTGCAGAACCGTGCCGCCCCCGACTTCATCGGCGAGCTGTTCGGCCTGGAGAGGGGTGCTTCGACAGTTGAAAAATAAGTTTTCCAAGGATTGGAAGATTGGCTTCCAAAGGTTGGAAAACAGAAAATTATCCGGTAGGGTTACCCCGCTTTTCAGATCGTTGCGTTTAATTTACTAAATGTGCGTTTTATATGACAAAAACTGCTGAAAAAAAACCGGGCGGCTCAGTGCCGGAAAATGCCGCCGGCTCTTCTGCCAGCGTCTACGGACTCGTCATCAACAAAGGTGCCAAAGAAGCAACCGCGGAAGGCGGCAGCACGCTGCTCGAAGCGCTCAAGGACGCCGGGATATTCATTCCATCCGCCTGCGGAGGACAGGGCGTCTGCGGACTCTGTAAACTCAAAGTAACCGCCGGTGCACTCCCCGTTCTGCCCACCGAGGAACTGCACCTTTCCAAAGAAGAACGGGAAAGTAACGTCCGCCTCAGCTGTCAGCTCAAGATTTCCAGCGACATGGAAATTGAAGTATCCGAAGAGCTTCTCAACGTCCGCGAATATAAAGGCAGGGTGGAATCCATCATCGACCTCAGTCACGATATCAAACGGTTGCGGATTGCACTGCCGGCAGGCGAAAAGATCGACTTCATTCCCGGACAATACGTCCAGATCAAAACTTCCTTTTATAAAAAATCAATCCCTCTCGTTTACCGCGCTTACTCCGTCGCGAGCGACCCGAAGGATCATACCCACATCGACCTGGTCATCCGCCTCGTGCCCGGCGGCATCTGCACCACCTACGTTTTCGAACACCTGAAAGAAGGGCAGAAAATCAAGCTGAACGGCCCTTACGGCGAGTTCCGCCTGACGGACACGGATAAAAACATGATCTTCATTGCGGGCGGTTCCGGTATGGCACCTTTCCTCAGCATGCTTGCGCACATCAGAAATGAAAACATCCAGAGGAACGTTACCTACTTCTTCGGCGCCCGCTCCAGGCAGGACCTCATCTGCCTTGACCAAATGGCCGAATTCGAAAAAGCACTGCCTAACTTTAAATTCTTCCCCTGCCTCAGCGAACCGATGCCGGATGACAACTGGGACGGCGAGACCGGGCTCGTCACTGACGTCATGAGCCGCCACTGCCCCGACCTTACCAACATGGAAGCCTACCTCTGCGGCTCGCCCGGTATGATCGACGCCTCTATCGCCGCACTCACCGCCAACGGCATGCCCGAAGAAAATATTGCTTACGATAAATTCAGCTAGGAGTTCTCATGAAAGAAAATCCAGCCTCCCAATCTATCCGCAACCGCCTCGAACCCGGACATATCTCTGTTGAAGGATTTCTCGGCGACGACAAACGCCCGCTCGCCGATATCATCGCCGCCGATACAGCTAAAGTCGAAGCCGCCGGCCTCACCGTCGAAGAACTCGGAAAATTTCTGGAAGATATTCACATTGCAGCCGACGGCGGATGGGAAAGTCGTATTTCGGTATTTGACGGAAAAATCACAGTCAGATCCGACGAAACACTCGGACAAATTCCCTGTCCTTTCGCCTGCGGCGCGCACTGTCACAAAGCGGTCGTCGGCGTCAAAGATGCGGAAGGAAACGACCTCTTAAACTTCACCCCGCTTGCGGCGCATCTCATCCGCGCCCACGGCTTTTTCGAAGGCGAAGGCGCCCCCTGCCGCATTGCCCCGGATAAACTCATAGAACTTTACCGGCGATGCATGGATAAGAAGATTTAAGTTTCCAGGGCTTGGAAACCTTACGCAGATTTATTGAGCAGCCGGTTTGAAAAGCTGTTGACGGTTTTCTTCAGTTTCGGATTCCGGCTGATCAGTGAGCGTAACTGCATCGGCTGTTTACACAGCCCCCAGCGCTGTGCGGTTTCAGGGAAAAAAGCAATGT
>Ga0172380_10006115_pt1 | contig 14169 bp, 20 predicted proteins | sample Leawe162metaG_FD_119747 | JGI IMG/M metagenome (GOLD analysis project Ga0172380, IMG submission 119747) | Leachate microbial communities from a municipal landfill in Southern Ontario, Canada - Leachate well 162 metaG | ecosystem: Engineered > Solid waste > Landfill > Unclassified | place... | reverse complement strand
TTGAGTTTGTGTGCTTGTAAGCCATATGGTCTTATACCTCCTATTAGTTCTTACAATGGTAAGAGTACCGCCCCTTGAGCGCGCTGTCAACACTAAATTGACTGATAGTGACGCCGAAGCAGCGCCCGAAGCACCATCAGACTCACGAGGCGAGCTACGATCATGACTATGATTACCAGGCATACAACCACTGACCAGCCGGCAAAATCGGGCGACCAGATGGGCGACACGAAGCTATGGTAATACAAGTTGACGTCGGGCAACTGCACGGTGGCAGCCGGGCCATTGGTGGCCGGATATTTGCTCAGTTCGCTATCGACACAGGCAATATAACGGGGGTCGGGCCAGCGCCAGCCTTGAGCACGACCGATCGGATCACAGACGTCGGCGGCCTTTTGATAGACATTGCCGTTGGGGTTGTTGGTACCCGCCGCCTCGGCTGCCTCTTTGATCTTTTGGCTGTCTCGCTGATAGGACGCTTCAAGCGCAATCTTGCCCGGGTCGGTGTTCATGTGAGCGCTGACATAGCGTTGCAAATCATACAACCTATTTTTGAGCGCTTCACTATCCCCAGCCTTGTCGGCGGCCTTGACGGCCTCACGGCGATCGAGCATACCAATGTTATTGAGGCGCAGAAATGTAGCCGTAATCAGCACGGCAAGCAGGAGCAGCAAAATTAATTGCCACGTCTTTACGCGCTGCAATTGCTTGATGCTTTGTCTGACTCGTTTTTTATCTGCCACGTTTAGAGTTTTACCCCACCTTTTACTGCTTACCAGTATACCACGAGGATATATCTGGGCTCTTGTAATAGCTTGATTGTGCTTTTCTTTGCCGTGCCCATGAAGTTGAAGCTTGGTAAAAATAATGCTATAATGCTTGTTGTGAAGCACTCACTATTCGATAGTAATATGCGAGCGCTATAAGCCAGTTTACTTGATTGGCTACTGTTTCTTGTTGTTAAAAATATTGCACATTCGGCTCATACCTGCTATACTGAAAGTATTCACATACCATGTTGTATGATGAACTCTTGTGGCGCCCCCCTGGGGCGCTGCTTGTTTTATAAAATACGTGTTGCACGACCAAATAGCTTCTCGAAGTGACGACGGTTCTGTCGATCAACGGAATACGCAGTCACAATAACTTTCCGGCGTTGGGATTTGCTCGTCCATTTCAAAATGGTAACATGATCAAGATCTGGCAACCATAGGCAGAGCGTCGACCCTTTCGGAGCATCATACCAAAATGCATTTACCTCTGGTTCCGTGTAGTTTCGTATTACGTGAGGGATCCAATGAAGCTTCTTGGCTCGATCGTAGTCTATTGTTCGCATTCCATCACTGGTTTCGCGTGTAACAAGGTGTAAGAATCCCCGCTCATAGTCGGGGAAGTCAGGATCAATCGTGGTGTCTACAATGATAGGCACCCCTTCAATTGAAAGCTCAGCTTCTCGAATCTCTTTCGTGAAGATACTATAGAGCGTTTCATAATCCGCTGCTAAGGAGCCTCCGCGTATTATTAGCTCAGACGGCAACCACTCAGGAAGCATCGCGAACTGCTACTCCCCTGGCTTTCTTGGTTGCCATTTGAATATATTGAATTTACTCACACCTTGCGGGGTCTGGCTGTCGAGACTTTGTAAAGCTAAGGACTCTATTAGCGAAATAACGTGCGCTTTTGCCTCACTTACTCCTACGCCACTGTTCTTTGTTGCTACGGCACCAATTAATAGATCTGCCATCTGTAAGAGTATGCTCTCATACGACCGGACTGGCTGCGCGGTAAAAGTCCTGTTTGCAAAATCAATCTTATTAGCAAGAAAGGTTACAAGCTTTTGGGAACGTGTATACGACCACGTGTCTTTGTAGTCAAGGTATATCTTAAAGTTTGCATTTCGGTATCGAATGATGTTCGTAAGCATTACATATTGCATTTTGTAATAAAATTCGTCCGGACTTTGATTAAAGTCTTCGTGTCGAAGCGAGGTTGTCGGTATTACCGTTGCCCGAAAATTCAGATTATTATCCTCGAAGAACAGGCGAACCAAATCTTCGTAATAGCCCTGTTTAGCTGTTGAGACTTTTGTCCATTTGATCTCGCGTCTGTCGCCTATACCATGACGACGTTTTATAAGCGCAATCTTATCACCTACGGTCGCTGCATACCCATCTTCGCACCATATACTCCCAATTACCATATAGGGCCCCTGGTCTTTTAAGTGCCGTGACTCGTCGGAGTAGACCGTAATCGCAGGAAGTAGCAATGATGTATTCATAACCTCATTTTATCACTTCTGAGACAAATACTCAGTAGCGCGTATAGCACTTTGCTTATTTGCGGTAGAGCATGAAGCGCGGCGCGGCAATCAGAAGAACCACTGCCGCACTGACAAAGAAGAAGCCATGAAGGCCTATTTCGTCACCAAAGGCCATAAAGAGAAGTCCCGCTGCAACGCCAGCGAGCATCGCTCCAAAATTCGAGGCCACTTCAATAAAAAACAGATAGACGATGCGTCGTCCCGATAAATCAGCCGTATCGAACATCCCGCGGGTAAACGCCATGACATAGCCTGTCGTGGCGGCCTCGTTGACAAAATTGGAAGCCACCACGAGCGCCGGCGAACCGACAAACGGACGAAACGCGTGCGTGAGAGCATTGGCAAGCGATGAAACAATTAACAGTTCCCTGCCCCGCCGACGGTCAATCAGTTGCCCAAAGACATACGAAGCTAACAGAGCCGCTATGATCGTGATTGAACTCACCGCCCCAATCTTGGCATAGACTTCATCACCATTGTTGGCAAAAATCAGCACAACCATAAACAGCGACCATGCTGTCCCGCTCGCATAAACGTCAAATCCGATCGCAGCTTCAGCTACCAGGCTCCGCCACGTTGTACGCCACGGAAAACCGCGGAAATGAAGACGCTGGTGAAGCAGCGTCGGCTCTGCGGTTTTAAAGAGCGGTACGGCTGCCAGCAGGAATAAAATAACCGATAAGCCCATCACGGTTTCCGGTCCCCACCAGAAGGCCAAGACACCACCGATGAGCGGGCTGACGCCTGTGGCGGCTTTTTCGATAATATTCATGTAGCCGATTTCTTTACCGGCATGCGTACTGTTCTTTACCTTTGAAAAGTCTATGAGATAACAGAGATCGTTGAGCGTATTTGCAAAGGCGTGGCATACACTCCAGGCGATGAGAGCCGGTAGGCCATACAGAGGAATAAGTGGCAAGAAAATCATGCCGAGAGCTGATACGATATTGCTGATAAGTGTTCCGTGTTTTGGCCCGAGCCGAGCGGCAATAAGCGCGGCCAGGCCCGAAAAAGGTATCTTCATACCGTAAAAAACAGCCCAAAAGAACGCGATATATACCAGTTCATACCCGATTTGGTACAGGTAAATGGAGGTAAACGTTGTCACGATGCGCAGGGCAAATGTGCGCATCATCCGCGAGGCATAGAGTTCCGCCACCTCCGAAAAGGTTGCGTAGCGCCAGAAGTGGCGCCGCAAGAAAAGCCGATGGATAAGGGTTTGGATCATTTTATTCGCCGTGTTTGTTATTAAGTCGTTTTCTCCAGTATACTACAGTTATGAATATATATTTTGCTGGTATTGGTGGCGTCGGCATCGGCCCCCTAGCCGAAATCGCAGCCGATGCTGGTTACCGCGTACAGGGCTCGGATGCAGCCGAAGGTCTGATGACCCGCACACTTCAGAATCGTGGCATCACCGTGCATATCGGCCAAGACGGCTCATTCTTGCGGGAAGCCCATGTTCAGACACCGATTGATTGGTTCGTCTACACGGCTGCTCTGCCCGCTGATCACCCCGAACTCGTCGTCGCCCGTAAGCTCGGGATAAAAACAGCCAAGCGCGATGAGCTGCTGGCCCATATCATTGCCGAAAAGAATTTGAAACTAATCGCTATTGCCGGTACACACGGCAAGACAACGACGACCGGCATGATGGTCTGGGCGCTCAAACAGCTTGGTGTGCCCATAAGTTATTCCATCGGGACGACCATCAGTTTCGGGCCCAGCGGTAAGTTCGACTCAGCCAGTGAGTACTTCGTGTACGAATGTGACGAGTTTGATCGTAACTTTTTGCATTTTCAGCCACACCTATCATTGGTTACCTCAATCGACTACGATCACCCCGACACTTACCCAACTGAGCAGAGTTATTTTGATGCCTTCCGACAATTTGGCGAGCAATCCCGTCAACTAATCGCCTGGCAATCCGAGCACGGTGAGTTGTTTTCAGACCACTCTGATGCATGGCTCCTTCAGGCATCGGATATCGAGAACGTGCTCTTGCCCGGTGAGCATAACCGCCGCAACGCCACGCTTGTGATTAAAGCGCTGGAGCGACTTGATATAGGTCACGGATCAACCAAACAAGATGCAGTAAAAAACTTTCCCGGCACCGACCGCCGCTTTGAGAAGCTAGCTGACAATCTCTACAGCGATTACGGTCATCACCCGGCTGAGATTGCCGCAACTCTGCAGATGGCCCGCGAGATTTCCGATCACGTCGTACTCGTCTATCAGCCGCATCAAAATGTGCGTCAGCACGAGCTGAAGGATCAATACACCAGCCAGTTCGAACGAGCCGATGAGGTCTATTGGCTTCCAACCTATCTCAGCCGTGAAGATCCGGACTTACCCACGCTTACGCCAGAAGAATTGACTCATAATATCTCTAATCAAACGTCGATTCACATAGCCGACTTCGATGACGAGCTATGGGATACCATTCAAAAAGCGCGCCGTGACGGGAAGTTAGTGCTATGTATGGGTGCGGGTTCAATCGATGGATGGATACGTAGTAAATTGACAAATTAGCATAAATTTGTTATAATTTATGCATCGCCGCTGGACGACATTGTTTCATGTATGTCGCGGTGTAATTTTACATCGTCAGTCCAGCAAACCCATTCAAGCTCATAAGGAGGCGCCATGCCTGGCGTTGACATTTACTATCGGCACGGCGTCATGGACACCGAGGTAGCTTCGGCCATTAAGGCCGCCGTACGCGAGCACGGAGCCGATACTTTCAGCACGTCAGAAATCCAGCTGGGTGAGGGTGACTTCTCCTTCAAGTTCTACCCCCCTGAGAAGTTCGACGAGCTCACGAACGACATAATCGTTCGGATCCGGCTCCACCACTTCCCAGAGCGGATCAAGGATGATCCCGACGCTCTGCCTCAGGGCATCGCTCTGCTCCTCGGGGTTGCGTTGTCACAAGTCGAGGAGTTCGACCCCACCCGCACCATCGGTGTCGAGATCTTGATTTGTGAGATTGGCTGGGGAACAGCCACACCGATGAAGGCCAAGATCGCCGATCGGCTGTCGGCACGGACGATTCTCCGACGACCCGGTCGTGCCCAAATCAGTGGAGAAGGTCTCGAAGACTGACGATGTACGGGAGGTCTAGGTGTGTATACCTAGACCTCCCGGCAGTCACTAAACTCATAAAGTTTTGTGGTTTTAGTGACTGAAGTTAATACTTTTCGACTAAGCTTCTGCTGTAACTTAGCGGTTATCGCCGCTACCTCCAAGTACATCGCGCTGTTTGCGGCTGAGAAGTTTTTCGTTGTTTTTGCGCGCTACTTCCTCTAAACTCGAGCCAAGCAAATGCGAAACCGTGGAGATATACCACAGCACATCACCGAGCTCTTTGATAATTTCCGCTTTGTCTACGTCTGTTAAGATGCCTCTTTTATCGCGTAGCAGTTTTTTAAATTTTCCCAACACTTCCCCGCTTTCGTCTGAAAGCCCCAGCACCATACCCATCAACTGTGGCGTAATGTCGCCATAGGCATAATCGTCGCTCAGCGTCAGGAGCGCATTTTGTGTGTATTCATCCATATTCATATTCTAATTGTACCAATCTTCCTCAAATTCTTCGAAGAAGTAAGGGTCGCGGAAGAACGTGCGGGCCACGATGGACTCGACGGCTGGCGCGAGATTGAGACCAGAGAGCTTATGTGGCTTGACCCACTGTAATCGCTCGTGCAACTGTATATCATCTGTCTCAAACCTAAACACATGCGCCAAGGTACTCATAATCGGAATGCTGTTTTCGTTGATGCGGATATAGCAGTCGCCTGCGTGAATCATTGCCTGAGCTGGTAGCCCTAATTTCTCCCTGGCTTCCCGCTGGGCTGAAGCGAGAATGGTGGCGTCATCAATGTGAAGCTTGCCGTAGGGCAGAGTCCAGGTGTCGGTGTAGGGCTGGCGTTTACGCTTAAAGAGGAGCACCTCGCCTTCGCTATTTTGAATCACCAGCATGGTAATAATTTTGGGCTGGGAACGAACATTGAACGTGGCGGTGCTAATACGATCGACGTAGAGTATGCCTTGCTTGCCCAGTGTGTAACCCTCTGCTTGTTTATCGACAATGCCGCTCTTTTGAAGAGCCTTCAGGTGATAGCTATAGAGATTGGTATCGACTTTTGGTGGTCTCAGGTCGCGAAAACGAGCATATTTTTGATGCATCAGCACGCCCACGATGTACTTTTGAATGTGGTGGCGGATGATTTCTTGATCAATCATATTTGAGTCAAATTATATTCTCTATTTTGTATATTAACAAGAATAGATATATAATTTATATCTGTTATCTGTTTGAAAAATGAAAAACAATATTAATAATAAATAAGTTGTTATAAAAAAATTGAGTAGTTTAGCTGTCGGTTAATGCCTTCACAAAGTTCGTTACTAACCCCTCGCCCGTCCAGCGGGTTTCGTAGGTTGTCATGATCTTGTACTCCTCTGCTAAATCCGAATCGTGAAGATCAAAAGAAAATTCATCAATGTGCCATCTCTCGGCCACGAGCTGCTCGAGGCTCCAGCAGAAAAAGTCACGGTTGTCGTGTTTCAAATAAAAGGCACCGGTGGGCTTCAAAAGTTTTTTATACAGCTTTAAATACGTTGGATGCGTCATGCGACGACCAGCCGAACGCTTTTTGGGAAACGGGTCGGGAAAGGTCAGCCAGATAGAATCGAGCGAAGCCGGAGTAAGGATGTCGTTCAGCTGATCGGCGCGGGCCCGCAAAAATCGGATGTTGGTAAGACCCTTTTCCTCAGCCAGGCGGGCGCCGGTCTGCAGACGATCACCCTTGACATCAACCGCTAAGAGCTTCTTATCCGGATGCTGATCGGCTAACGCTACGGCGAATAGTCCGGTCCCAGCCCCGAGCTCCACATGGTCGGGCTGCCATGCTCTATCCCATTCTTCCAGCTCATAGCAAAGCGGCGAGTTATGAAACAGCGCGAAGCGGTATTTCTTGCGTTTTCTGGTGATGACAAAATCGTGGGGGTTGAGGGTCATTACTGATCATACTACCATATGTCACCTCAGTCGGTCATGCTATACTAGACCGTATATGGATAGGTTCCGTGATCTCAATTTTCATTCCCTCACTACATGGATGCTCGACAAGGGCGTCGATCTGCTGACACCGCTCGTCATCGGTATTATTGTCTACTACGTCGGTAAGGCGCTGCTAGCACGCTTGATCAAACAAATCATTAAGGGTGCTCGCCACCGCGAATGGCACACCAAAGATATTGAAAAGCGCCAAAAGACGCTAGTGCAGCTGTTTGTGACTATCTGGCGATTGATCGTTATATTCTCGGTCGGCTACGCTATCCTGCAAGTATTCTTCGGTGATACGATTAGCAATACTTTTGCGCCGCTCTTTGCCAGCGCCGGGATTGTGGGTATCGCGGTGGGTATCGGGGCGCAGTCGCTGATCCGAGATTTCCTGTCTGGCATTTTTATCATCAGCGAAAACCAGTACCGCGTGGGGGATATTGTCGATATCGAAGGTGCCAGCGGTACGGTGGAGAGGATCGGCTCGCGCTCGACCGTACTGCGTGATGTCGATGGCAATGTGCATTATTTCCCCAACGGCATGGTGCAGCATGTCATCAATAAAACTATGGGTTATAGCATGGCGCGCTTCTCGGTTTCGCTGCACCCCTCAACCGATATCGAGAAAATCAGTGAGATTATTGATGAAATAGGTAACAAGCTGACCAAAGAAGAAGCCTGGCAACACAAGATTCTGGAAGCTCCGAACTTCGTCTCGATTGGTGATTTTAACGGGACGGCCGTTGAAGTCATCGTAGCTGGTAAGACTCAGCCGTCAGACCAGTGGGCTGTCATTGCCGAGATGCGCCGCCGTCTCTTGGAACGATTTGAACTTGAGGGCGTCAAGCTCGCTATCCCACCAACAGTCGCTGCGGCAGCGAAATCGAAAAAATAGTTTGGTTATTGATTGGCAGTGGCGGCCGGATTGTCATTGATCCGGAGTGCCTCATCACTCAACACGCCGTCTTCAAAGGCATTGATGGATGTGGCCTGCTTGGCTGTTTCGTTATATAGCTTCTCAAATGTATCCACCGCTTCCTTATTGATCTCGCCAGTGCTTGGAAATGTCGTGAAGCCTTGGTCTGAATTAATTTTGCTGCGGACATCGGTATAGCCAGGACGGCTGAGATCGAGCTGGGCGGTGCCGCTCGTGGTATAAAGTATCATCGCAATGGTAACGAGCAGGAGCGCCACACCGATAGAGCCGACCAGCATGACAACAAAGCGGTTTTTGGCTAAGCGATAGGCTCGGCTATCTTCGTGAAGTTCATCGTTCATGATTGTTTCTCCTTGTACGGCTGGCTGAAGTCGGTGAAGGCCTGCCTGTAATCGCTAATATCTCTCCCGAGTTGCTGAGCAGATTCGTAGACACTGCGTCGCTTGTCGCGAGCGCTTTTCAAACTTTCATAGAAACTTGCCGGCTGTTTGGCGCAGTCGATCCGCATAGTGCTTGAGAGCTGCTCTTCGTAGGCTTGGTAATTTACCCTGAACTCTCCGAGATGGCGGTCATAGCTACTCGTGACACTGAGGAGAGAACTACCATCAAGCCGATTCACCGCGATTCGGCTATTCATAGGAACCATCAGCTTGGTTGAAAGTCGTTCATAGAGTTGACCGCGATTGACGCGCAGCAGGGCGTCATTGGCGTGCACCCGGCTGAGGCTGGCTTGTACTTCTTTGCAGCGCACACGAATTTGGGTCAGCTGGAAATCGGTAATCGGAGCTGGTTCTTCGGCGAAGGTTCGCTCGGTCACGACGATAGTACTGATCACGACGGCTACAGCCACAAAAGAAATAAGACACTTTAGATTCATGTCCCCTATTATCTCCTGAGTGACCCTATTTGGTCAAATGAAGTTTAGTAGCTGATTGCGCCACAAGCCCGTCGCGCAAAAGTCCAGCAAGGGCTGGCTCGAAACGTTCATCGATAACGAGCTGCTTCGCAAGCTGCGTCTTTGTCATATCCTGCGCCGCGAGTATCTTCACGATCTGGCCACGCACTTCACGCATACTTCCTTTTAATGGCGCTTGTTTCACGTAGTGCTTGCTCTGGCGCAAGCGTCCTTGGCCACTGTGTTTCAGGAAACTGCCATAATCCATCAGTGCCCAGTACCATTCTCTGGGATGTTCCCGCTCAATCGTGGCCTCCAGTAACTGAGCGATTTCTTTGTCATCAACAATCTCGCCATTTGGGAAGAAATGATGCAAATAAACCGTCCGAATATTAGTTTCGATAAAGATTGAGGGCTGGTTGAAGCTATAGGCCAAAATGGCCCCGGCAGTGTTTTTGCCCACGCCGGGTAATTGTACAAGCTGATCGTAGGTATTCGGAAACTTGCCTCCGAATTCATCGACAATCATTTTCGCTGCTTCGTGCAGGAACTTGGCTCGGCGATTGTAGCCAAGGCCCTGCCAGAATTTCAATACGTCTGCAAGACTCGCCCGCGCGAGTGCTTTTTCGTCGGGAAAAGCTGTGATAAAGGCTTCAAACTTAGGAACCACCCGCTCGACCTGGGTTTGCTGAAGCATGATCTCACTGACGAGCACAAAGTACGGCCTAGTATCCCGCCGCCATGGCATATCACGGTACAGCTCCTGACCTTGTTGCCCTATCAACTCATGAAACTCTTTGCTATCCATCTCTCGCCTATTATACGGGGTATAATAGATGTATGACTACTTATACACTTGCAGGCGGTTGTTTTTGGTGCTTAGACGCGGTGTATCGCGGCTTAAAAGGTGTGGAATCTTCAGTATGTGGTTACGTGGGCGGCGAGGCTGATGATGCGCATTACTATGCGGTGGCATCTGGCAAAACTGGACATGCCGAGAGCGTGCAGGTTACGTTTGATGAAGCTTTTATTCCAGACGAAGCCATCTTGGATATCTTCTTTTTGATTCATAACCCGACGACCCTCAACCAACAAGGCAACGATATCGGGCCGCAATACCGCTCGGCTATGTTTTATGCGGATGAAGTTCAGAAGGCCAAATTTGAAGCCGCCATCGAACGAGCCAAAACACACTGGGACGATCCAATCGTGACCGAACTGACGCAACTAGAAAAGTTCTACGAAGCCGAACCCGAACATCAAGATTATTTCAACAAGAACCCGGGTAATGGCTACTGTTCGATCGTGATTGAGCCAAAGATCATCAAAGCTCGAAAAGCATATGCCAAGTGGTTTAACTAGTAGGCAGATGCCTTTACGAAGTAGTTCATACCGAAAGTACTAGCCCAGCTTGATCCACATGCTAAGCCGCCCAGAGACAAGGATTCGGTTTCGAGGTGCGCAAATATATATGTAGTTGTGCTAACAGTACAAAATAGATACGCGAAGCAGGTGCTTGGTGCACTGCTGACGCAAGACCTAGCGCCAGTGGGATCTACAAAGGCTGTCGATGTGTTACTTTGATTCTTAAGGCAAGTAGAGGCTGAGTTACTACCATAATCGCCGCTATTTAGTGCCAATCCAGCTTGAGAGAACCAACCTGAATTATGAGCATTTGCTCCACTGCTCGTGCAGTCATCTGAATATAAAGCAGTCTCATAGTCGACAGCACGGACCTCAAGGGCCTTAGCGGCGGCGGCCAGATCACTTTTTCTTGTCGCATCGCGGCTACGTGCTTGAACACCGTTATACGCCACAATTGTAATAGCTGCTAGAATACCAATCACGACAATGACAATAAGGAGTTCAACAATTGTGAAACCGCTCGTGGTTTTCTTCATGAGACTATAGTATCACATCTGTTGCACCATAGATAACTGGCGTATAATAGATATATGAAACTCACAAAATACGAACACTCGTGCTTCACTCTTGAAAAGGACGGCAAGGTTTTAGTCATAGACCCAGGTGCATGGGCGACAGATTTTGTCACCCCAGAGAACGTCGTGGCTGTCGTCGTCACCCATGAGCACGCCGATCATTTTGATCCTGAAAAGCTACATGTGATCATCGATAAAAATCCGAAGGCGATTATCTACGGACCGGATGCTGTCACCCGCCAGATTACTGATCTTCCCACCCAGGCAGTCTCGCCCGAGGAGGTTGTGGAAGTTGGCGGCTTCACGCTTACCTTCACCGGTGGTGTGCACGCCACAATCCACAAGGATTTTCACCCGGAATATCAAAATGTTGGTGTCGTCGTTGATGATGTACTATACCACCCTGGCGATAGCCTAGCCTTACCAAACCGTCCCATAAAGGTCTTGTCCCTGCCTATCATAGCCCCGTGGGAGAAAGTATCAGAGTCTGTCGATTTCCTGATAGCCGTCAAGCCAGAACTCGCCTTTCCTTCTCACGACGCCATGCTGTCGAAATTCGGCTTCGGCCTCTATGACCGTTGGCACAAAATGGCCGCTGAGAAGTATAACATCCGGTATGAGCGTATCGAGGGTTCGATCGAGATTTAATGGATAAAGCTCTCTCGCATTTATCGGCAGCTGATCCGCGTCTGGCTTTCTTGATCGAGACATATCCGAAGCCAGAATTTCTGCCACACACCAACTACTATCACGAGCTGGTCGATAGTATCATTTCCCAACAACTCAGTGTCAAAGCCGCCCGTACCATCGAGGGTCGATTCAAGGACCTATTTGGCGGTAATTTTCCTGCACCTGAACAAATCTTAGAAAAAGACGTCGAAGAGCTGCGAGCGGTGGGGTTGTCACGCCCCAAAGCCCGCTACATCCAAGATCTCGCCATGAAGATTATTGAAGGCGAGGTTCGGTTTGATACTCTCGACCAACTGTCCAACCAAGAAATCATCAATGAACTGACCAGAGTCAAAGGCATCGGCGTCTGGACAGTGCATATGTTTCTCATGTTTTGCATGGGCCGGCTCGATGTCCTGCCCGTGGGTGACCTCGGAATCCGTAACGGCATTATGAAACTCTACGAGCTTAGTTCAATACCTGGCGCGAGTGATATTGAGGCCATCGCAACCGAAAACAACTGGCATCCATACGAATCTGTCGCGAGCTGGTACATCTGGCAAAGTTTGGACAACGTTCCACAGTAAACCTACCAGCACTTCGAATTTGCGCTACTCCAATAACCCCAGCGGTCGGTGTTTAGTGTAGTGCTACAGTCAGTTGTGCGCAGATCTGCCATTGCCGCTTGTTCAGAAGCAGAAAGTACATTACCACCTACGGAATATAGTCGAATCAACTTGTAGTCAGTTCCAGCCGGTGAACGGTAAAGATAGGTGTCATTATTATTGTTTGCAATCGGCAGCTGGGGTGTCGCGTTAATGTACTTTGGCACGAGTCCAGGTATGAAATTATCTCCCGTTGCCTGGTCAAACCCACACCAGTTACCGCTACAGCCTGTACCTGTTGCTGGCGTCACAGGATATGTACCATTGTCTGCGTAATAGAGTTGGATTGCCTTGTTTAGCGCAGATATATCTGAACGCATGCTTGCAAACTTACCGCGCTCCTGTACGCCGTTATACGCCACAATAGTAATAGCCGCCAAAATGCCTATGACGACAATGACGATGAGCAGTTCGACAATCGTAAACCCTCGTTGACGTCTCACCCTTTTCATAGTTTCTATTTAACCATAAGCAGGCTCATTAAGCTATGCGGCGACGTACTTCCCGAACTATCACAAAGCTCAGCAGCGACAAGCAGAGCATAATGGTTACGCCATGACCCATACTCCAGATCTTCACAGTTCTCGCTCCAGGAATGGTATTTTGTTCGACTGGCACCGTGGAGTCACGACGCGCAGTCACAACAGTAATCCGGTCGATACGCGATCTTATAGCTTTGGCGCGCGAATGAGCTAATTGTGAGACTGACTCTTTAAACGCAGGGCTACGCGCGAAGATGTGACTCGAGATAGAAGTTTTGGGGTTGTTAACTCCGCACAAACTGACAAACCGGTGAATATCTTTACTGGCGGCAAAGACATTCATACCTATACTCGCACCAGCACTCTCGCCGATAATCGACACCGTAAAGCCCAGCGCCTGGGCGTTTTGGATCACGCTAGTGACGCGTTTATATTTCTCGTCATACGACTTTCCGTCATCCCATTTCATAGGCACATGTTCCACGGTTACGCCAAATATACGCCAACACGCTAATAGGGCGCGGCGGAGCGGGTCATACCCATCTCCAAGGCCGGGAATATAGACTATGTAATGCCTCACTGTGACAGTGACTCAAGTGAATTAAGGTCTGTCGGAGCCAAGCCTGAAGGTAGCTGATTCATAAGGTCATTCAGTCCACCATTTTGGTAAGAGTCGATTGCCTGGGTCACAGCGTAAATAAGCAACCCGCCAGAAAGAAGCATCGTCACACCAAGAGCGATCGCAAAAATAAGCACCGTCATGGCCGCAAACTTTTTGTAGCGGGCGGCCTCGCGCATTTCTTGCCCCTGCTTGTCGCGCATGCTGCCCGACATAATCAGCACAAGATCGACAATCACCCAGATGCCAAAACCGCCAAAGGTTATGAGTTTAAGAATTCCCGTCCAGACTTTACCGAGATAAAACCTATCCACCCCAAATGTTCCCCACATAAAGCTCAGGAAAAAGACGGCCAGAAAATGACGTCGCGTATCTTCTACTTCCGTTTTGTTTGGTGGTGCAATAACAGCTTCATCCTGCATGTGATTAATTATAGCAGTTTTCTGATGTACGTTTAGCGGTCAATACCTTTGCATCACTCAAGCGGCCTGCGTCAGCAGGTCGCTTGGTCGTTTCAGCGCTATGCCCATATGTTTTCGTTCTTGGTTGTAGTACTGCAGATAGGTATTAATCT
>Ga0172380_10006114_pt1 | contig 14173 bp, 12 predicted proteins | sample Leawe162metaG_FD_119747 | JGI IMG/M metagenome (GOLD analysis project Ga0172380, IMG submission 119747) | Leachate microbial communities from a municipal landfill in Southern Ontario, Canada - Leachate well 162 metaG | ecosystem: Engineered > Solid waste > Landfill > Unclassified | place... | reverse complement strand
TTGATATATAGCCGGATGGCTATTTGTGCGTCAAGCGGAAATGCGGGCCGGGCGGCGTGGCGAGGCGGCGCCGCCCGTGCTATGCAGCGCGGCGCGTGGGCGGCGGGGCCGGCAAGCGGGGAGGACGGGCATGGCGGCGGTGAACGAGATGGCGCGGCTCAAGCGCGAGATCGAGGCGCTCGCCCAGGCCATCGACCTCGACCTGCGGCCCAACTCCAGGACGGCGATGACCGGGGCCCAGCGCCAGTCGCTGCGCGCCGAGATCGAGCGCTGCCTGCAGCGGCTCGACGAACTGCGCAGCCGGCTGTCGCAGTAGCGCCGCCAGGCGTTTCCCTCGCAACTGAAAGAGCCTTAGCATCGTTGCCGCCTATGGGCGCTTGCAGAGGGCACCGATGCGGTTCACTCCCGAGTTCACGCTGCTCTATCTGACGTGGATACTGTTGCTGGCGGCGGCGCTCTACAGCGCCTTCACCGGCCAGTACGAGGTGACGTTCACGGCCATGTGGACGCTGGCGCTGACGCTGGTGCCGTTCGCGCTGCCGAACCTTGTCGGCGTGCACCTGCCGGACGGCTTCATCGTCGCCATCGCGCTGTTCCTGCTCGGCACCATCTTCCTCGGCGAGATGGCGGGCTTCTACGAGCGCTTCTGGTGGTGGGACATGATGCTGCACGGCGGCTCGGCCATCGGGCTGGGGCTCGCCGGGGTCATCCTCATGCTCATCCTGCTCAAGGGCAACCGCATGGCGGCCTCGCCGCTGATCGTCTCCATCTTCGCCTTCAGCTTCGCGGTGGCGACCGGCGTCCTGTGGGAGATCTACGAGTTCGCCATGGACCAGATCTTCGGCATGAACATGCAGAAGTCGGGACTGGTCGACACCATGTGGGACCTGATCATCGACTGCGTCGGGGCGGCTGCCGGCGCCGGCGCCGGCTATGTCTACCTGACGCGGGCGGATGCCCGCGGGCTGGTCAGCCTGATCCGCGACTTCGTCGGCAAGAACCGCCATCTGGTGCAGGGCGGACCGGCGGAGCCGGCGGGAGACCGGAGCGAGCCTCCGGCCCCCCTGCAGGATCAGGACTCGGGCATCGATGCGCCGTCGCGCCCGGCCTCGCCCGGGCGCCCGCGCGTGCGCCACAGGGAGTAGGCGATACCGGCGCCGGGGATGGCGAAGGTGATGCCGAGCGACCACTCGGCCGGGATCTTGCCCAGCCCGAACAGGTCGGCGACGAAGACCTTGCCGCCGATGAAGATCAGCAGCACCGCCAGTGCCTGCTTGAGATAGGCGAAACGGTGGATGACCGCCGCGAGCGCGAAATACAGCGCGCGCAGGCCCAGTATGGCGAAGATATTGGACGTGTAGACGATGTAGGGGTCGGTGGTGATGGCGAAGATCGCCGGCACCGAGTCGACGGCAAAGATGACGTCGGCGATCTCGATCATCATCAGGGCCAGAAAGAGCGGTGTCATGGCGCGCTGCACGTGCCCGGATGCGGCGTCGTGCCGGGTGACGAAGAAGCGGTCGCCGTGCAGCGTGTCGGTCACGGGCAGGTGGCGCCGCACCCAGCGGAGCACCGGGTTGCGGCCCAGATCCGGCTCATGGTCTCCGAGCACCAGCAGCTTGATGCCGGTGAAGACGAGGAAGGCGGCGAAGAGGTAGAGCACCCACGAGAACTGGGTGACCAGCGCCGCGCCGAAGCCGATCATCAGGGCACGCAGCACGATCACGCCGATAATGCCCCAGAACAGCACCCGGTGCTGATACTGCCGCGGCACCGCGAAGAAGGAGAAGATCATGGCGATGACGAAGATGTTGTCCATCGCCAGGCTCTTCTCGACGACGAACCCGGTCACGTATTCGAGACCCGCCTGCGCGCCCACGGTCAGCCAGACGAAGCCGCCGAAGGCGAGCCCGAGGGCGATGTAGAACCCGGAGAGAAGCAGGCTCTCGCGCACGCCGATCTCGTGCTGGTCGCGGTGCAGCACCCCGAGGTCGAAGGCGAGCAGGGCGACGATGAGGCCGAAGAAGCCGAGCCACATCCACAGCGGCTGGCCCAGAAACAGGGTTGTGAGCATGTCCATGCCGGCCTCCCCCTCAACTCGGAAGGGGCAGGTAACGCGGCGGGCGCGGGGCGGATTCGGGCGGTGCGATGCACATGGTCTTTCCTCTCGGTTATCTGCGGGACAGAAGCCGGGAGGAGGCCGCGCGCGCCGGGGAACGCCACGGCAGGATCCAGTCGGCCCCTGCGTGGTGAACCGACATCACGCCGCGCCGCGAGGCGCCGGCGCCAGAGGGGCCCGGATCACACTGGTGAGGTAGGAAACGGCGGCGGCGCTTTCAAGTCACGGGCCGCCCCGGCGCATGGTGCGCCTGCGGCTGCGGGCTTGCCGCAAATTGCCGGGCTTGATTTCCGCGCGGCGGCGGCGTAAACGGCTCAGCCCCGCGTCAAAACGACGCGAGTCTGCCGCCGGTATCCGCCGGCGATGCCGCAACCCGACGCCGCGTTCGTCGCTTTCAGGAGGCCGAGGACATGATCACTTCGGAAACCACGCATACGCGCCTTGCGGGCGTCGCCGCGACCTTGTCCGTGCTGCCGCTGCGGCCGGGGGTTCGCATCCGGTAGCTTTCCGACCGGCCCGTGGCGGCCCACGTCGAGGGCGCCTGTTACTTAAGCGTAAAGTTCAGCATTGACACGCCGTGAGGCGGCTGCGAATAGTTAAGATATCACTTAACTGAAAGACCGCTCCGGGCGTGTCGAATTCGCCGCCTCCCGCTCGTCGTGACCGGTAACCAGGAGGGTTTTTGCCGTGAAGTCGATTCGCCCGGCGCGGCACCGCGCCACAACAGAAGCGGCCGCCGCCTGACGGGGCCGCTGGTAGGCGCCCCGGGCGCTGCATGTCGTCAACCATTTCGATCGTAAAGGCAGGTTCCACATGGCCTCCGATATCGCTTCCATGGAGTCTTCCGGCGAACCCCAGACCCGGGCCGCCGCCCACGACCCGAGCCACGCGGCGCGCAACCGGCTGGTGATCGCGCTGCTGCTGGTCTCGACCTTCGTGGTCTTCCTCAACGAAACCATCATGAGCGTGGCGCTGCCCCGGCTCATGCACGATCTCGGCGTTTCCGCCGGCGCCGTGCAGTGGCTGACCACCGCCTTCCTGCTGACCATGGCGGTGGTGATCCCGGTCACGGGCTTCCTGCTGCAGCGCTTCCACACGCGCCCGATGTTCGTCCTCGCCATGAGCGTGTTCTCGGCCGGCACGGCGGTGTGCGCGGTCTCGCCGGGGCTCGAGCTGCTGGTCGTTGGCCGTATCGTGCAGGCCGTCGGCACGGCGATCATGATGCCGCTGCTGATGACCACGGTGATGACGCTGGTGCCGCCCGAGGGGCGCGGCAGGGTGATGGGCAACATCGCCATCGTCATGAGCGTCGCGCCGGCGATCGGCCCGACCATTTCCGGGCTGATCCTGAGCTATTTGCACTGGCGCTGGATGTTCATCCTGGTGCTGCCCGTCGGGCTGGGGGCGCTGGCGCTCGGGGCCTGGCGCATGCAGAACGTCACCGAGCCGCGCTATGCACCGCTCGACGTGGCCAGCGTCGTCGTCTCGGCCTTCGCCTTCGGCGGGCTGGTCTACGGCCTGTCGGCGCTGGGGGAGGGCGGCGAGGCCGGCGGCCTGCCCGGCTGGGTGCCGGTCGCGGTCGGGGTGGTGGCCATGGCGCTGTTCGTGTGGCGGCAATTGCGGCTGCAGCGCAGCGACCGGGCGCTGCTCGACCTGCGCACCTTCGCCTCGCGCAACTTCACCGTCTCGGTGCTGATGATGGCGATCTGCATGGGCTCGCTGTTCGGCACCGTCATCCTGCTGCCGATCTACCTGCAGGACGTGCTCGGCCTCGATACGCTGCAGACCGGCCTGCTGCTGCTGCCGGGGAGCCTGCTCATGGGGCTGATGGGCCCGCTCGTCGGCCGGCTCTACGACCGCGCCGGGCCGGTGCCGCTGCTGGTGCCCGGCGCGATCATCGTCTCGGCGGTGATGTGGGCGCTGACGCTGGTCGACCAGCACACCTCGATCATGGCGCTGCTCATCGGCCACGTCGCCATCTGCGTCGGCCTGGCGCTGGTGTTCACGCCGCTGTTCACGGCCTCGCTGAGCTCGGTGCCGATGCACCTGTACGCGCATGGCAGCGCCGTTCTGGGGTCGGTGCAGCAGGTCGCCGGCGCCGCCGGCGTCGCCCTGTTCGTGGCGCTGATGTCGCTTGAGGCGGCCGGGCTGCTGGCGGCGGGGCAGGCGCCGCAGGCGGCGCTGGCCGGCGGCGTGCGGCTGGCCTTCCTGTGCGGGGCGGTACTGTCGCTGGGGGCCGTCGTCGCTGCCTGCTTCGTGCGCCGCCCGGCCATGCAGCCGGCGGGCGTGCCGGGCCACTAGCGGGAGAGCGGATGTGGTGTGCGAGCCTCAGGCGCTCTTTTGCGCCAGCGCAATGGCGTCGAGGATCACCCGACGCGCTTCGGCGACGCCGCCGATATGTTCGATGCGCGCCCATTTGCCGGGCTCGAGGTCCTTGTAGTGGGTGAAGAAATGCTTGACCTTCTCGAGCTGGATGGGCTGCACGTCGCCGACGTCGTGGACGTGGTCGTACATGGCGGTGAGCTTGGGGCCGGGCACGGCGAGGATCTTTTCGTCGATGCCGCCGTCGTCCTCCATGAACAGCACCCCGAAGGGCCGGCAGCGCACCACCGCGCCGGGGACCAGCGGCCGCGAGTTCATGACCAGCACGTCGAGCGGGTCGCCGTCGCCGCACAGCGTGTGGGGCAGGAAGCCGTAATTTCCCGGATAGCGCATCGGCGTATACAGGAACCGGTCGACGAACAGGGCGCCGCTGGCCTTGTCGATCTCGTACTTGATCGGCTCGCCGCCGAGCGGGACTTCGATGATGGCGTTGAGGTCGTCGGGCGGGTTCCGGCCGGTCGGGATGGCGTCGATGTTCATGCTGCTCGGGCGCTTCGGGGATGTGGGGGCCCCGCGTTCTGGCCTATCCGGCCGGCCCAATGCAAGCCATATTGAGGGTCCGTGTGGCGAAAACGGACCGGCGGAAACGGAGGACGGCGCGTTGCGAGGCAGTGTGGGAGCGGGCCTGCTGGCCCTCGTGGCGCTGGCGGCGCTGGGGGCGGGAATCGGCCCGGCGGGCGCGCAGCAGCTCGAGTCGGCCTATACCGAGGTCAACCTCGACGCCTGCTCGCTGGTCGAATCCGACGATTTCGGCAGCCGCTGGGCCTGCCCCGGCTACCGCGGCATCCCGGTGATGATCGCCGAGGGGGACCTCAGGTTCTTCGTCTCCTACGGGCTCACCTCGATGCAGGAGAAGGCGGCGGGGCAGACGCTGCCCCCGTTCAACCATCTGGGCGAGATGATCGAGTGGCGGCTGTCCAACGCCGAGGGGCGCTGGCGCCCCTTCGCCACCATCCTGCGCTACGTCACGGCCCGCGAGCAGGGTGACAAGGAAGCCCAGATCCTGGTGGTGACGCGGCTGGGGGAGGGCGCGACCTGCCACGTCGCCTATATCGACGCCACCGCCAACCCCGACGCCAACGTGCTGGCGCGCAAGGCGGCGGACGAGCGGGCGCGGGACTTCGATTGCGGGAACGACGCGCCCGGCTATGTGGGCCGGTTCGAGGCGTGGGAGCTCGAGTAGCGGTTCAGCGGCGGGCCATCCGGGCCCGGAGCGTGGTGCGGTCGCGGGTGGAGACGCCGATCAGTTCGGCGATGCGCCACACCATGTTGTCCTCGAGTTCGTGGTTCTTGTGGTCGGCGAAGACGACCTGCCACATCATGCGCACGATCTCGATGCGCGCGTCGCTGTCGAGCGCCGACAGGGCGGAGGTGAAGCGGTAGAAATCGACCGACTGGCTGTCGTGGTGGGTGGCTTCGGTGATGAGGTGGTCGACCTCCTCCGTGCTCAGTTCGTAGGAATCCTGCAGCGCGGCGCGGAGGGCCTGGCGTTCCTCGGGCTTGACCACGCCGTCGACGGCGGCGAGGTGCACGAGCAGCGCCGCCACCGCGAGGCGCGGCTCGAGCGCGAGTGCGGCGGTGTCGGGGCGGCTGAAAAGACGGGCGATGGCGTCGAACATGCTCATTCCTCTGGTCCGGCAATGGTAGATAGTGGGGTTTGGCCCGCCCCTCAATGGCCTGCGGTGTCCCGGGCCTGACGCAGCCGGCGGCTGCGGGTGGCTTCATTCACTTTTTCAGGCCGCTCTTGACTCCTGCGTGCCGATTGTTGTTCCCTGTTTGTTCTTATTGTAAACGAAGGGGAGCCCTCCATGCCGGGCCGCAGGCACGAAGTGGTGGCGTCCTTGCGGGCGAAGATCGCCCGCATCGAGCAGCGCCCGATGCTGTCCGAAGGGGCGGCCCTGTCGCAGCGGCAGGAGCCGGCCGGCCTGTTCTCGATCCCCGGCGGGGTGCTGCACGAGGTGTTCACCGACGAGCGGCGCAATGGCGGCGCGGCGCTGGGCTTCGCGCTGGCCCAGGCGCGGGGGCTGATCGGGCCGGAGCGGCCGGCGGTCCTGTTCGTCCAGCTCAGGCGCGAGGCCCAGGACATGGGCCTGCCCTACGGGGTGGGGCTCAGAAGCTTCGGCCTCGATCCCGACGCGCTGGTGCTCACCCGGGTCGAGAGCATCGTCGAGTTCCTGTGGGCGATCGAGGAGGCGGTGAGCTGCCGGGCGGTGGCGGCGGTGGTCGCCGATATCGCCAAGGCCCCCGGGGCGCTCGACTTCACCGCCTCGCGGCGGCTGAGCCTGAGGGCCCAGGCCGCTGGCACCTCGGTGTTCCTCACCCGCTACGGGGTGGAGCGCGAAGCGAGCGCGGCACGGTTGCGCTGGCGGGTCGCGCCCGGCCCGAGCGGCGCGGTGGCGTTCGACGCCCGGGCGCCGGGCGGCCCGCGCTGGCGGGTGGAGCTGGAAAAGGGGCGGCTTCCGGCAGAACGCGCCGGCACGGAATTTCTCCTGGACTGGAGCGAAAATGGCTTCGTTGTGGTCGACAGCAGCAGCACAGACAAGGCTTCCGCCCGCCCGGAGCGCGCGCCGTCACCTCGCGCTGTTCCTGCCGCGCTGGGCGACCGACTGCCTCAGGCGGGCTGATCCCGACCTGGGCAGGCTGGGGCGCCCGCTGGTCCTGTGGGAACGCCAGCGCGGGGCGATGCGGCTCGTCGCCGTCGATGCGCTGGCGGCGCGGGCCGGGCTGACCGTGGACCAGAACCTCTCCGACGCCAAGGCGCTGGTGCCCAACCTCGAGGCAAGGGAGATCGACCCTGGCTTTCTCGCGCACCGCTTCGCCGAGTTCGCCGACTGGCATTCCTATGCCAGCCCCATCGTCTCGGTGCTGGCCGACCAGGCGCCCTGGGGGGATCTGTGCCTCGACATCACCGGCGTCGCGCACCTGTTCGGCGGCGAAGACAAGCTGCTCGAGACGGTCAAGGGGCGGCTCGCGGCGCTGGGCCTGACCGTCATGGGCGCTATCGCTCCCAGCATCGGGGCGGCTTGGGGGCTCGCCCATTTCGACCAGGACCGGGTGCTGGGGGAGGACGAGGTCGACGAGGCGCTGGGGCCGCTGCCGGTCGCCGCGCTCCGGCTGAGCGAAGCGCAGGTCGCGGGGCTGAGCCAGATGGGGCTGAAGCGCGTCGGCCAGCTCTACGGGCGCGACCGCAAGGCGCTCTCGGCCCGCTTCGGCGCCTCCCTGATCACCCGGCTCGACCAGGCGCTGGGCCATGTCGAGGAGCGGCTGGTGCCGCGCCTCCCGCTGGCCGAGCGCTTTGCCGAACGCCGCTTCGCCGAGCCCCTCGGGCTCATCGACGACGTGCTGATGACGGCGCAGGACCTCGCCATCCAACTGGCGCTCCGCCTCGAGGCCGAAGGGCTGGGGGCGCAAAGCTTTCACCTCTTCCTCTACCGGGTCGACCACAAGGTGATGCGCCTGTCGGTCAACGCCGCCCGCGCCACCCGCGACGCCGGCCATATCGCCCGGCTGTTCGCCAACCGCGCCGAGCGGCTGGTCGCCGAATACGACCCCGGCTTCGGCATCGACATGATCCGGCTGGCGGCGACCTCGGTCAGCGACCTCGCAAGCGCCCAGATCGGCGCCTTCGAGACGGCCGACGGCGCCGCCGATCTCGACCAGCTCTACGATCGCATGACCAGCCGGCTCGGGCCGCTGGCGGTGGTGCGCTCGAAATTCGTCAACACCCATATTCCCGAGCGGGCGGTGAAGCTCGAGCCGGTGGTGGCCCGCACCCCCGACGATCCCGCCGCCGCGCCCGACGGCAGGCTGCAGCGGCCCTTGCGGCTGCTGCCGGCGCCCGAGCCGATCAGCGTCACCGCCGAGGTACCGGACGGGCCGCCGGCCGGCATGACCTGGCGGCGCGTCGGCTACCGCTTCGTCAAGGCCTCGGGGCCCGAACGCATCGGCGCCGAGTGGTGGCAACCGGACAATGAACTGGCCGTTCCGGCGCCGCCGCAACTGCCCGAAGCGCCGCTCTCCAGCCGCGACGAGGAGGTCGCCGGACCGGCCGGCTTCGCCGCAGGCGGCCCGGTCCCGAGCCGCGACTACTACATCGCCGAGGACGACGGCGGCCGGCGCTTCTGGCTGTTCCGCGACGGGCTCTATGGCGATGGCGCCGCGCCGCGCTGGTTCCTGCACGGGTTCTTCGCATGAGTGCCATCATCCCGCTTCGGCCCAGGGCCCGGAGCGCCGCTCCTCCGGCGCCAGCGCCCGCCTATGCCGAGCTGATGGCGACCACCAATTTCTCCTTCCTGCGGGCCGGCTCGCACCCAGAGGAACTGGTCGCCCGGGCGGCGGCGCTGGGTCTGTCCGGCCTGGGGCTGTGCGACCGCAACAGCTTTGCCGGAGTGGTGCGGGCACACGTGGCGCTGCGCGAACTCAAGGAGGCGTACCCCGATTTCCGCTACGTGGTGGGCGCGCGGCTGGTGTTCGCCGACGGCACGCCGGATATCGTTGCCTATCCGTCCGACCGGGCGGCCTATGGCCGGCTGTGCAAGCTGCTGAGCACCGGCAACATGCGCGCCAGGAAGGGCGATTGCATCCTTTCTTTCGAGGATCTCGCCGCCTGCGCCGACGGCCAGTTGCTCATCCTGCAGGTCGACGAGGAACGCTTCGCGGCCGGGGAGGTCGCGCTCCGCCGGCTTGCCGCACTGGCTCTGGGCCGTACCTGGCTTGCCGCCACCTGCCGCTACCGGGGGCAGGACCGCCTGCGGCTCAATCGGCTGGCCGACCTCGCCTCCCGGGTCGGGGTGCCGATGATCGCGGTCAACGACGTGCTCTATCACGATCCCTCGCGCCGGGTGCTGCAGGACGTGGTCACCTGCATCCGTGAGCACTTGCCCATCGCCGAGGCCGGGCGGCGGCTCGAACAGAATGCCGAGCGCCATCTCAAGGATCCGGCCGAGATGTACCGGCTGTTCCGCGAGCACCCCGAGGCCGTCGCCGAAACGCAGCGCCTCATCGGGCGCATCGGCTTTTCGCTCGACGACCTGCGCTACAACTATCCCGAGGAGACGGTCGGCACCGGGGAGACGGCGCAGCAGACGCTGGAGCGGCTCACCTGGGAGGGCGCGCGCCAGCGCTACCCGCGGCAAAAGTTTCCGGACGGCATTCCGTTCAAGGTAAGGCGTGGCGTCGTCGGCGAACTCAGGCTCATCGCGCAGATGCGCTACGCGCCCTATTTCCTCACCGTGCACGACCTGGTGCGCTTCGCCCGCGAGGAGCGCGGCATCCTGTGCCAGGGGCGCGGCTCGGCCGCCAATTCGATGGTCTGCTTCTGCCTCGGGGTGACCGAGGTCGACCCCATGGTGGGCAACCTCGTCTTCGGCCGGTTCCTGTCCACCGAGCGGCTGGAGCCGCCCGACATCGACGTCGATTTCGAGCACGAGCGGCGCGAGGAGGTGATGCGGTACCTCTACCGCAAATACACCCGCACCCGCACCGGCCTCACCGCCACCGTCGTCACCTACCGCTCGAAGGGGGCGTTGCGCGAGGTGGCCAAGGTGTTCGGCCTCTCCGAGGATGCCATCGCGGCGATGAACGGGCTGAGCTGGGGCTGGTACTCGATGCGGCTCAGGAGCGAGCGGGTGAGGGAGCTTGGGCTCGATCCGCAGGAGCCGACGCTCAACAAGGTGCTCGCCATCGCTGGCGAACTCATGGGCTTTCCGCGCCACCTGTCGCAGCACGTGGGTGGCTTCGTCATCACCCGCGACCAGCTCGACCATTTGATCCCCATCACCAATGCGGCAATGGCCGAGCGCACCGTGGTCGAATGGGACAAGAACGACCTCGATGCGCTCGGCATCCTCAAGGTCGACATCCTGGCGCTCGGCATGCTGAGCTGCATCCGCCGCGCCTTCGAGCTCATGCACCAGCATTACGGCCTCGATCTCACCCTGGCGGGCGTGCTCGACGAGGAGCGCGAGGACCAGGCCCGGCGCCGGCGCGGCGAGCCGGCATTGAGCGACCGCGTCTACGCCATGACGCACCGGGCCGACACCGTCGGCGTGTTCCAGATCGAGAGCCGGGCGCAGATGTCGATGCTGCCCCGGCTCCGGCCGAAGGAGTTCTACGACCTCGTCATCGAGGTGGCGATCGTGCGCCCCGGCCCGATCCAGGGCGGCATGGTGCATCCCTATCTGAAGCGCCGGCAGGGGATCGAGAAGATGGAGCCGATCCGCCCCGAACTCGAAGCGGTGCTGGGACGGACGCTGGGCATTCCGCTGTTCCAGGAGCAGGCGATGCAGATTGCCATCGTGGGGGCCGGCTTCACCCCGGGCGAGGCCGACCAGTTGCGCCGGGCCATGGCCACCTGGCGGCGCAACGGCCGGATCGAGCTGTTCCGCGAACGCTTCATGGGCGGCATGGCGCAGCGCGGCTATACCAGGGAGTTCGCGGAGCGCTGCTTCAAGCAGATCGAGGGCTTCGGCGAATACGGCTTCCCCGAAAGCCACGCGGCGTCCTTTGCCCTGCTCGTCTATGTCTCGTGCTGGCTCAAGTGCCATTATCCCGATGTCTTCGCCTGCGCCCTGCTCAACAGCCAGCCGATGGGCTTCTATGCCCCGGCGCAGATCGTGCGCGATGCCATCGAGCACGGGGTCGAGGTGCGGGAGGTCGACGTCAACCGCTCGGACCTGAAACATGTGCTCGAGGACGGCACCCCGGCCAAAGGCCGCGTCTGGACCCGCCACGCCGGGATGCAAAACGACATCCGCTCCACCCGGGCGCTCCGGCTGGGGCTGGCGCAGGTCAAGGGGCTCAAGGAAGAGCACGCCAACCGCATCGTCGCCCGCCGCGCGGCCGGCTACGATTCGGTGCGCGATCTGTGGCTGAGGACCGGGCTCGCTCCCGCCGTGCTCGAAAGACTCGCCGAGGCCGACGCCTTTGCTTCGCTCGGGCTTTCACGGCGCGACGCGCTGTGGGCGGTGAGGGGGTTGCAGGGCACCGACGGGGCCGAGACGCTGCCGCTGTTCGCCGCGGCCGGGCCGCGCTCCCGCCGCACGGAGCCGGATGCCGACCTGCCCCCGATGCCGCCCGGGGAACAGGTGGTGCACGACTACAAGAGCCTGTCGCTTTCCCTGAAGGGCCATCCGGTGAGCTTTCTCAGGGAGACGCTCGATCGGCAGGGATTCCTGCGCGCGCAGGAGCTGGCGACCGCCCCGGCGGGCCGCATGGTCGGGACGGCGGGGCTGGTGCTGGTGCGGCAGCGGCCCGGCACCGCGACCGGGGTGATCTTCGCCACGCTCGAGGACGAGACCGGCATCGCCAACATCATCGTCTGGCCGAAAGTGTTCGAGAAGAACCGCCGCGCCGTGCTGGCCCCGCGGCTCATGGGGGTGCGGGGAGAACTGCAGCGCGAGGGGCTCGTGATCCACCTCATCGCCCGCGACTTCTACGACTTCACGCCACAGCTGGTCGCCCTCGCCGCCGGTCACGACATCGGCCACGGTGCCGCCGCGCGCGGCGACGAGACGCGCGGCGGTCCCTATCGCAGCGACGCCGGCGGCCGCGACGAAGCCTGGCGCCGGCAGCAGGAAATGGCCGAGCGGCAGGCGCGGGCGGCGCTGCCGGCCGGCCGCAATTTCCATTGACCCTCAGGCGTCGGTGAGGAGCCGGTCGATGGCGGCGGCCAGGTCCACGTCGTTGCGGGTGAGGCCGCCGGCGCTGTGCGTGGTGAGCGAGATCGACACCCGGTTGTAGCTGTTCGACCAGTCGGGGTGGTGACCGGCTCGCTCGGCGAGCAGGGCGACGCGGGTCATGAAGCCGAAAGCCGCCGAAAAGTCGGCGAACCGGAAATCGCGCATGATGGTGCCTGCGGCGTCGTCGTAACGCCAGCCGTCGAGGGCGGCAAGCGCGACCTCGCGCTCGGCTGGGCTCAGTCTTTCGGCCATGGTGTGCTCCTGCTTTGCCGCCGGGAAACGCCGGGCCAGCCCCGGGGGTTCACAGACTCGATACGGGCACCCAAACCCCATGTAAACCATCCGCACCGAATACCGGCGCCTCCGCTGCGGAATCAGGGAAACACCGTAGTTCTACATACGACCCGAAAGCCGGCATTAACGGCTGCTCCGACATATTCAGGCCCCTATCGGTGAAGGCCCATGTTCGAAGCTGCGCAACGGTCACTGCCGCCAGTCGACTATGTTTCCATGATCCGGTCGCTCTATGCAGACCGGCGCGTGATGATGATGGGCGCGCTCAGCTCGGCGCTGGTCGCCGCGGTCGCGGGGCTGGAAGCCAACTCCTGGGTCACCCTGTGCATTGCTGCCGCCTTCGTCGTCGTCGGCGTGGCGCGCAACCTCGACATGCAGGCGTTCGAGCGGACCGTCCTCGCCGACGACGACGTCGTCGAGGCCATCCGCTGGGAGCGCCGGGCCACCTGGGGCGCGGCAGCGATCGCCGCGCTCTACGGCTTCTGGATGGCGTACAGCTTCCTCTTCGTGAACACGCCTTTCTCCGAAATGGCCAGCCTGTCGGTCACCGTGTCCGTGCTGGTGGGCGTGGCCGGCCGGAACTTTGCCATCGATCGGCTGGTAACCACGCAAGTTCTGCTGATGAGCATCCCGATGGCCGTCGGCATGCTGTTCGACGGCGAATTGCACACCGCCATGCTGTCGATAGTGTTGATTGCCTTTTTCGTGTCCCTGCGCCGCGTGTCCGCCAATATCCGCGCCATCCTGATCAAGGCGGTCCATGCCCGCGTCGACGCGTCACGCCTTGCCGCCGAACTCGATACGGCGCTGGAGACGATGCAGCACGGCCTGTGCATGCTCGACGAAAACGGCATGGTCGCCGTCACCAACGACTGGGCCGACCTCCTGTTCTCCGATTTCGGCGGCGGCGACTGGCATGGCCGGCCCTTTGTCATCATGGTTTCGGCGGCGGCCGCGCGCGGCACCATCCCGCAGCATCCGGCCAAGCAGCTCCTGCAGCTCATCGACAAGGGTGAAGGCGGAAAAGTTGTCCTCCGTCTTGCCGGCGACCGCCATTTCGAAGTGACCGTAAGCTCGCGCCAGCAGCGCACCGTCCTGCTGTTCGAGGACGTCACCGAGCGCGTGAAGGCCGAGGCGCGCATCAACTTCATGGCGCGCTACGACGCCCTCACCGGCCTGCCCAACCGCGCCTACTTCGCCGAGCAGATGCAGGCCGACCTCGAGCGGCGCCGGCGGTCGGCGACGCCCGGGGCGACGATGCTGATGATCATCGACGTCGACGATTTCAAGCACGTCAACGACACCATGGGCCACCTCACCGGCGATCGCGTGCTGGTCGAGATCGCGCAGCGGCTGACCCGCGTACTGGGGCCGGACACGCTGGTCGCGCGGCTCGGCGGCGACGAATACATCGTCTATCGCGGCGGCTGCGTCACGCAGGACGATACGGTCGCCCAGCCACGGGCGATCCTCGATGCCTTCCAGCGGCCCTTCGGCGTGAAGGGCGAAGTGTTCTCGGTCAATGTCAGCATCGGCGTCGTCCTGTCGGAAGACCCGGGCGACCTGCCCGACGAGTTGATGACACGCGCCGACCTGGCGCTGTACAAGGCCAAGGCCAACGGCAAGCAGCAGGTGCAGGTGTTCCACGACGAGATGGACACCGACTACCGCTACCGCCAGCGTCTCAAGACCGACCTCA
>Ga0172380_10006113_pt1 | contig 14173 bp, 17 predicted proteins | sample Leawe162metaG_FD_119747 | JGI IMG/M metagenome (GOLD analysis project Ga0172380, IMG submission 119747) | Leachate microbial communities from a municipal landfill in Southern Ontario, Canada - Leachate well 162 metaG | ecosystem: Engineered > Solid waste > Landfill > Unclassified | place... | reverse complement strand
TATGAAAGCAAATTTATACCGATTAGCTTTTTTTATCTTTTTCTGATGAATCGTCCTTATCGCTAATTTTTATATCTTCTTCTACATCTCTTAAAGCTTTCTTAAATTCTTTCATTCCTTTGCCAATACCTTGAGCTAATTCAGGGATTTTCTTTGCCCCGAATAAGATTATTATTGCCAATACGATTAAAACTATTTCTCCGGCGCCTAAATTACCGAACATAACTACCTCTTATTTTAATAAATTACTAATTACTGAATTAAAAATTTCACTGCCTTCGCCGTTACTTATTATTGAGTCTGCACATCTTTCGGGATGCGGCATCATTCCCAAAACATTTCCTTCTTTATTTATTATACCGGCAATATTCTTAATTGATCCATTAGGGTTAGTGTCTTGATACCTGAAAACTATTTGATTATTTTTTTCTAATTCTTCGATTGTTTTATCATCAGCGAAATAATTTCCATCACCATGGGCAATCGGAATTGTTAAAAAATCTTTTTCTATTTTATTGGTGAAGATTGTACTTTTATTTTCTACTTTTAGAAGAGTATCTTCACATACGAATTTTAATGATTCGTTTTGCAGAAGTACACCGGGCAATAAACCCGATTCGCAAAGAACTTGAAACCCATTACAAATGCCGATTACTATACCACCCGTTGCAGCAAATTCTTTTACCTTTTCCATGATAGGGGAGAGCTGAGCAATTGCACCTGTTCTTAAATAATCACCATAACTGAATCCACCAGGTAGAATGATTACATCAGAACCTTTTAAATCAAGCTCTTTATGCCAAAGAAATTCGGCATCCTGTTTCATGATTTTCTTTGCGGCATAGTAAGCATCGTGATCGCAATTTGATCCGGGGAATACAACTACACCGAATTTTATCTTCTTCATTCTCTCTCTAACCTATATTCGTAGTCTTCCATAATCGGATTAGATAGTAATTTCTCGCAAAATTCTTTCACTTCCTTTGTAGCATCTTCTTCCGATTCAGTATTGATATTAAACTCAATATATTTACCGATTCTTGTATTCAGGACATTATTAAAGCCTAATAATTTCGCACCTTGTTCGACTGCCTTACCCTGCGGGTCTAATATTTTCGGTCTTCTTTTTACAATTACAGTTACTTTAAACAAGTTTTCCTCTACTTCGATTTATTCACTAAAATATTATAAAAACTTCTTATCAAACCGCTTAATATAACGGCAAAAAAGATGTAAAACAAAATTTCACCGCGAGTGATAAATGAGACTATTAAACTTATAGCTAATATAATAGCAATAGCTGATTTTCTCTTAACACTTTGATTTTTTAATTTTGGGAAAGAATTATATTTAATATTACTAACCATTAGAAAAGAAAACAAAATTACTAATGGAATTAAAAAATCATTATATGGTTCTAAAATCATCCCATTTTTATGAAATGAAATAATAAAAAATGCGAGTGTAATAGCTGAGAGGGGAATAGGAAGACCTCTAAAATCACCCTTGTTTTCAATATCCTCTAATTGTACATTAAAACGAGCTAATCTAAAAGCACCAAAAACCAAAATCATTGAACTAATTGCTATCCCTAAGTATTCAAATTGATAGAGATAAGCCTTGTAGATTAAGAACGATGGTGCGGCACCAAAACTTACAACATCAGAAAGAGAATCTAATTCCACTCCGAACTTGCTCGATGTTTTTAATAAGCGTGCTACAATTCCATCCAAGCTGTCAAATATTCCTGCGGCAATGATAAATATAGCAGCTAAAAAATAGTGCGCTTCACTTGCGAGAACTATTGATACAAAACCGCAAAAAACATTTAGCGCCGTAACTAAATTTGCAACATAAGATCTGTAATTTAATTTAGTTGTCATTCCCTTTCTCGAATAATATTGTTTCGCCTGCGGTTACTTTATCCCCAAGCTTCACTTTTAAGTTCCAGTCGCTTCCTACAATTACATCCGAGCGGCTGCCGAATTTTATCATTCCGAATCTATTACCTGCTGTAACCGAATCACCTTCGGATAAGTTATAAACTATTCTTCTTGCGATTGTTCCTGCTACTTGAGTGAAAAGTACTTTGCCCCATTTACTTGTGATTCCTATTTCCGATCTCTCGTTTCTTTCATCAGCTTTTTCGTAAAAAGCGACTAAATATTCACCCTTGATGTAACGGAGATAATCAACTTTACCTGTGATAGGAATTCTATTTACGTGCACATCGAGCGGGGACATGAATATTGAAATCTGTTTTGCTTTTCCGTTTATAAATCTTTTATCTTCAATATCTTTTACTATAATAATTTTTCCATCTGCAGGTGAAAATACTGTGGCTTCCTTTACAGGAGTAACTCTTTCAGGGTCTCTGAAAAAATTAATAGTAAATAGTGCTAAAGCTATTCCGGCGATTATTAATATATATTTTAATATATTGTTGCCCACAAATATGCCGGAGGCAATAATAATTAAAGCCACTAAAAGTGTTATGTAGAAAGTACTTAATCCGTATTTAGTAATCATTACCTTTTTTCTTTTATTAACTAACTAATTTAATATTTTTTGTCTTTAATTTCTTGTCTTATTTTTTTTTCTTAATTTTCCTTTTCTGAAATTGAAATTTATTAAACCGGAGCAAATAAATGAAACCAAATATGTCTAATATGCTTAAACAGATTCAAAAGATGCAGTCTGATATGGAAAAAGTACAAAATGATTTAGCAAATAAAATTGTTACCGAAGAGAGCGGCGGCGGAATGGTTAAAGCTACTGCTAACGGTAAAAAAGAGATTGTTTCAATTGTTATCGATTCTGAAGTTCTTGGTTCTGGCGATAAAGAAATGATTGAGGATATGGTCGTAGCGGCTGTAAATAAAGCATTATCATCAGCAGGTAAATTAGCTGAAGACGAAATGGCTAACGTTACAAAAGGTATGATCCCTCCGGGCATGAATATCCCGGGATTTTAATGCAAATTGCTGAGCCGTTACAAATATTAATTGATGAATTGAATAAACTTCCTTCCATCGGTAAAAAAACCGCACAACGACTTGCTCTTTTTATGCTAAAAAGTGATAAAGAATATATTGAGCGGCTTACCTCGGCGATGATTGACGTTAAAGAAAAAATTCATTTCTGTGCTAATTGTTTCAATCTCGCAACAGATGAAATATGTTCGATATGTGCTAATCCTAAACGCGATAAAGCACTTATCTGTGTCGTTGAAGAAGCAAGCGATATCATTGCAATTGAGAAGACGAATGAATATAATGGTCAATATCATGTATTGGGTGGAGTGCTAAATCCGCTTGATGGTGTCGGACCCGAAACTCTTAAGATTGCAGAATTAATAGGACGTATTAAGGATGGAGGAATTAAGGAAATTGTATTAGCTCTTAATCCCGATGCAGAAGGAGATTCTACTTCATTGTTCCTTGCTAAACTTGTTGCTCCTTATGAAATAAAAATTACTCGAATTGCTCGTGGTCTTCCGATCGGTAGTAATCTTGAATACGCAGATGAAGCTACAATCGGACGCGCATTCTTGGGAAGAATTTCAGTATAATGAACGAATGGTATAAAGATTGGTTCTCATCTGAATTTTATACAACTGTTTATGCACATCGTAATGATTCAGATGCAAAACTTCTCTCTGAATTAATCTTATCAAAAGTTGAATTAAAAAAAGATGATTATATTTTAGATGCTGCCTGCGGAGCGGGCAGATATTCTAAAATATTCGCCGGTCTTGATTTTAATGTTGTTGGTTTTGATCTAAGTTTCTTACTCTTAAATATGGCTTTAAACGATAATCCTTATTTCAATAAAAATCATTTCCTTATCAATTCTGATATTCGTTCTTCATATTTCAAAAAGAAATTCAGTTTAATTCTCAATCTTTTTACGAGCTTTGGATATTTTCAAACCGAGAAAGAAAATTTTCAATTCTTCCAGAATACCCTTGATTTTATTGATGAAAATGGAGTTTTAGTTTTCGATTATCTTAATTCTTCCTACGTTAAGAAAAATTTAATCCCTTATTCAGAAAAAAATGTAGATGGATTTTTAGTAAAAGAGACTCGAATTACTAAAGATAATAGAGTAAATAAAAACATCGAAGTAACAGGTAATAATCAAACACTTTCATTTTTAGAATCTGTTGCATTGTATGAGCATGATTTTCTTGTTGATAAATTCAATTCGTTGGGTTATAATATCACTGAAATTTATGGAGATTATTTTGGTTCTCCATTTAATGAAGAGAATTCTGAAAGAATAATTATTTTTATGAAGAAGAGATGAAACTTTTTGTTATAATAATGATATTTGCATTAGTATCATGTGACCTCGTAACAACAAGGGATGCTGAAGCACCTGAATTAATTGGCTCAAAGTTCTCTGTTGCCACTACCCCCGCAATATTATTTCAAAATCTTTCATTCGCCTTTGAAGAGAAAATATTAGAAAATTATTCAGCTTGCTTTATCGATCAAGCTTTCCTTAAAAGAAATTTTAAGTTAATTCCATCCTCGAATTCTGATTCGCAATATCCTGCATTAAGAGATTGGAATTTTGATTCCGAGAAACAATATTTTAATAATCTTATAAATATTTCTACTAAGAGTAACCCGCTTTCCCTTAAATTGAATAATCTAATTGCTACACCACAAGGGGATAGTGCTGTATATCAATATGACTATAAGATTACGCTTACGGCAGTAGAATCAGCACTTCCGAATGAGTTTTCGGGTACGGCACTTTTCAAAATACTTCTCGATAGCCGCAATCAATGGGTTATTATTGAGATTCAAGATATTAAAAAAGATAATATACCTTCGTGGAGCGATTTACGTGGGAGATTATATTAAATTATTAACTGTTTTTATCGTAATTTTGCTTTTGAGTTTCGGATGTACTAATCCATTTGCACCTTCATTGGATAGATCACCATCAACGGGCGATGGAATCATCTCTGACCAGAAAAATATTGATGGAGTTTTCAAAAACCTTCAATATGCTTATGCGTTCAAAGATACTTTGATTTATAGTCAGTTATTGAATGAAAAATTTAATTTCACTTATAGAGATTATGATCTCGGTGCAGATATCTCTTGGGGTAAAGAAGAAGAGATGAAGGTTACTTATGGTATGTTCCAAAATTCTCAACGTCTTGATCTGATTTGGAATAATATTGTTACGATTACTGATGATTCAACACGCATTATTAGAGGTTTTAATTTAACAATTACTTTTAATCCGACAGATATTATTTATATTGATGGAAAGGTAAATCTTGAACTTAAAAAAACAGATTCTAAATGGGAAATCCTTCGCTGGATTGACGAATCTAATTTCTAAGGAACTATGATACTATTTTATTTTGCAGAAGCTTTTCGACTTTTTAAAAGAACACCGCTCGGCTCGGTTGTTACTATTCTAACTGTTGCTGCCGCTATATCACTTACATCAATGTCCGCATTGTTGATCTATTTTTCTAATTCCTTACAATATTCTGTAAAAAATCAGGTAGAGCTTTCAATATTCCTTAAACCTGGTTTAACAAAATCTGAAATTGAGTCTGCACGTGATGAAATTTCACAATTCAAACTTGTAAAAAAAATTACATTTATCGATAGCGAAGAAGCTAAGAAGATATTTATAAAGGAGACAGGTGAAGATTTTACATCTGTACTTGAATCTAATCCGCTTCCAAATTCCTTTAACGTGCTTGTAAAACCGGAGTTTGGTAGTAAAGCTGATCTTGATAAATTAACAGCTGCTGTTAAAGGAATAAAAGAAGTCGATGAAGTGATTTTTGATTACGATACAGTCTCTAAAATCCTTTCAGTTCTTGGTTCTGCACAGAATATAATATATATTGTCTCTTTTATTTTTGTCATTTTATCGGTCTATCTCGTTTATTCAAATTGTCTGCTTCATATCAATTCGAGAAATGAGATATATGACATAATGAAACTAATCGGTTCTAAACTTAGTTCTATAAAAATGCCGATAATTATTAATGCAATTGTGATTGGCGTCATATCCTCACTATTAGTTATTGCTACTATATTTATATTGAATCTATTATTGACTAATTTTTATTCAAGCTTTAAATTTGATAAAATTTTATATTTTTTATATCCTTTGGTCTTGTTTTTAGGTATTTTGTACAGCTTAATTGGAAGTATTCTTTCGACCAAGGATATTTCACTAAAACTTAACAACTAATCATTTCTATTGAGGGCAATCAATGAAGAAATTTCTTTTAGTTTTACTGTTCCTATTTTCATCATCACATATATTTTCGCAAATTGAAGATTATACACTTGGCTCAAACAATCCTTTAAGAAACTATAATGGGGGATTTTACGATTATTCCGATCCTGACCAAGTTAATATAAAAGTAGCTGTTTGGGGTGCTGTAAAGTATCCGGGGCGTTACGCAGTTCCTAATTACACAACTATTAATGACCTAATTTCATATACGGGTGGACCGGTAGAAAGCTCCAATCTCGAAGATGTCCGCGTTTACCGTACTGATGAATCAGGCAAACAACAGTTATTAAAAATAAATTATAACGATTTAATGTGGGAAGATAATTTACAAGCTGATAGAAAAATTGTTCCAAAATTAGAAGCTGGCGATATTGTGGTAATTCCTATTGAACCGCGTTACTATTTCCGTCAAGATTTCAGTTTCTGGCTCTCGGTTATAAGTTCATTGTCGACAATTACCATACTCATATTAAATTTCTTAAATAAATAATGCAGAGGAATCCGTGAATAATAACAACAATAATAATGCGGGTAATAATAATCCGATGCGGAGCAATTATTTGGAACAGGATTCTCATACACTTCGTGATTATATTAATTTAATCAAGTTGAATTTTGTACCGATAACATTAATTACAATTACAGGACTAATAGTCGCTTTAATTTATGCGGTTAACGCACCGAATATTTATAAATCGACAACAGCTCTTAAAATCTCTAAACCTTCAGGCAGTATTCTAAGTTCATCAATCATGCCTGAGTTTCAAGATTTCGGTAGCGATCGGTTTATTGCCAATGAAATTGAAATACTAAAAAGCTACTCCCTTCGTGAAAGAGTAACTCATACTCTTGTTGATAGTTTTTATAACTTAAAGGAAGATTCCAAATTCTCGATTATCTTTGAGGGTTATTCAGCTTTTAGTAAAAGTGAAAAAAAATCACTCAAGACAACAGACGATATCGTAAAATCGCTCGCGACCTCGGTATCAATAGATCAGAAAAGAGGTCTTGATATAGTAGAAATCTCCGCTGAATCAGAATCTCCTTTTGAATCGGCTCTTATCGCAAACGTTTATGCAAATGCTTATCGCCTGATAAATTTATCCTACAACCGTACTCAATTAGTATCTGTAAAAGAATTTCTCGCAAGACAAAGAGAAGAAAAATTAAATGAATTAGCTTCGGTTGAAGAAACTCTCCGTAATTATCAAGAGCAAAAGGGAATCGTTGAAATCGGTGCACAAGCTACATCCTTGATAGAGCAAGCTGCCGATTTTGATTCTAAGAAAAATTCGACTCAAATCGAATTGACTATCTCACAAAATACATTGAAGCAGTATAAAGAAGAACTTGCTCGTAAAGACCCTGATATTAAGGCTTATGTAGAGCGATTCGCATCAGAGCCATATATTCAGAATTTACAGAAACAGATTGCTGACTTAAAAGGTCAGAAAGACCGTGCAATAGCCGGTGGAGTTTCATCACAAAAAAGAACAGAAGTTCTCGTTCAATATGATCAACGTATCAGTGAACTTACTGATAAATTAAATTCTCAGCTTTCCGTATATCAAGCCGGTATCCTTGCTTCAAGTCCTGATGAAATTAAAGCTCTTACTCAGCAGGTATTGGATGCAGAAATTAAAACTCAAGGTCTTTCTGCTTCATACAAAAGACTTGGCGAAATCGTTAATGATTATGATAGAAAAATGTCGGAACTCCCTACAAGCTCAATCGATCTTGCCCGCTTAAAAAGAGAGCAATCTGCTTATGAAAAATTATATTTAACAGTAGAAGAAAAATATCAAGAAGCATTAATCAATGAGCAGTCAACTCCTGGCAATGTAATTATTATTGATGCCGGATTAATTCCTACATCACCTGCAAAACCAAATAGAATACTAATAATTATTGTCGGATTTGTTCTCGGTGCCGGTCTTGGACTTGGTTACGCCTTCTTAAGAAATTATTTTGATAATACTATTAAAACTCCCGAAGATATATCAAATAGAAATATTAATATTCTTGCATGGATTCCGCAAATTGAAGGTGTGGGGGCAGAGAAGAAGGAGTTCGAGTTCATTGTAGCTAAGAAGCCCGATTCTACTGTTAGTGAAGCATTTCGTGCTCTTAGAACCCGTATAAAATTCTCGAAAATCGGTGATAAAAACCTTAAAACTATCTTAGTTACTTCATCAACCTCCGGCGAAGGAAAGACTACTGTTTCTGTTAATTTGGCTGGAAGTTTTGCACAAGCTAATTTTAAGACTATTTTAATCGATTGCGATTTAAGAAAGCCACGTGTCCATACAATCTTCGGACAGAAAAGATTCCCCGGATTAACCGATTATTTCTTCGGTCAAGCAGAATATGACGAAATCGTTCGCCATACTTCTGTAAATAATATGGATTATATAACTTCGGGTACAATTCCTCCAAATCCATCCGAAATTCTCGGCTCTAATCAAATGGAAGAATTTTTAGAAAAAATTAAAGATATTTACGATTATATAATCATCGATTCACCTCCATTAATTGCTGTTACAGATTCTGAAATCATTTCTCGATTCGTAGATGCTTCAATGCTTGTAGTATCTGCAAATCAAACAGAAGTTGAATTAATGGAAAAAGCAGTATCAATGCTTAATCACGAACAAAATACTTTCATCGGTACTGTTCTTAATAATTTCTCTTATAAGAGTGGTTATTCTTCTTACTATAAGTATTATTACTATTATTCTCGTCCTGCAAATGGAAATAAGAAATCACGTGTTAAAGCATAGCTGATGAATAAGCAAGTTTCAATCGTTACTGGTGGAGCCGGGTTTCTCGGCTCTCATCTGTGCGAACGGCTGCTTACTGAAAATCACTCTGTCGTCTGTATCGATAATCTTCTCACAGGCTCAATTAATAATATCAATCACCTATTCCTTAATAACAATTTCACTTTCATAAAAGCCGATGTAACTAATTATATTCACTTCCCTGGTGAAGTTGATAATGTGCTTCATTTCGCTTCCCCTGCAAGTCCAATTGATTACTTAAAGTATCCTATTCAAACCCTAAAAGTCGGTGCTCTAGGCACTCATAAGGCACTTGGTTTAGCAAAAGATAAAGGCGCTCGATTCCTTTTGGCTTCAACATCCGAAGTCTATGGCGATCCATTAATCCACCCTCAAAAAGAAGATTATTGGGGTAACGTTAATCCCGTAGGTCCACGCGGAGTTTATGATGAAGCTAAACGATTTGCAGAGGCTCTTACTATGGCTTATCATAGAACCCATTCAGTTGATACAAAAATTGCTCGGATATTTAATACTTATGGACCCCGTATGAGAAGTAATGATGGAAGGGCATTGCCTGTTTTTATTAACCAAGCTTTAAATGAAAAGCCAATCACAATTTTCGGCGATGGCTCTCAAACTCGAAGTTTCTGCTTTGTATCTGACCTGGTTGATGGAATTATTTCTCTATTATTTTCAGAAATAAATGATCCGATTAATCTCGGCAATCCGGATGAAATTTCTATTAATCAACTCGCTGAAGAGATACTTACTCAAACAAAATCATCGAGTAAAATAGTTTATCAAGACCTCCCTGAAGATGATCCTAAAATCCGTAAACCCGATATATCCGCAGCAGCTAAATTGCTAAACTGGTCTCCTAAAATCAGCAGGGAAGAAGGACTCAAACTTACGATACCATATTTCCGGTAAATATAAAAAAATCCGACTCCCACCGTTTGCGATAGATTCAAGTATATAACTTTTGTGAAATTTTCCACTAAAACACCCAAATCATCAAAGATATGTAATTATTTTCCACTATAAGCAAGTTTATTTGTATTATTTTCCAGAATAGCTTAAGAATCTATCTTCGCAAAGTTGTTACAAAAATTAGCATTATTGAAGAATCTTGACAATATGTAACAAATTTATTAGTTTTCATACTAATGAAAGGGGAGGAAATGAAAACAGACTTCAGAACCATTGGAAACAACATAAAGGTTCTTCGTGAAAAATTAAATTATACCCAGTCTCAATTAGCTGATTTTTTGGGTATTCGGGAGCGAGTAACAATAAGCTATTACGAAACCGGCGAACGCTCAATTCCTTTAGAACATCTTACAAAAATTGCCGATCTTTTCGGCATCGAATTAGAAACACTTCTTACCAACGATCCCGAAGTGCTTTTGACAAATAAATTTTTTGCTTTTAGAAAGGATAGGCTTAATCAGGAAGATTATATTACTCTTGCATCATTTCATAGAATTGTAAAAAACTATCGTAAATTAAAATCCTTAGAAGAACGAAATGGCATCCAATCTTAAAATAGAGAAAGTGGCTTCAGAATTTAGAATTAAATGTGGTTATAATACTCTTTCGCCAATTCGTATAAAAAGCCTTCTTCAGCAATTAAATGTTTTAACAATCTTTCGAGAAATGGGTGAATCTTTTTCTGGAATGTCTATTAAAATTGACGATGATAAATTTATGCTTATTAACTCAGCGCATTCGGTAGGGAGACAACATTTTACAATCTTTCACGAATTATATCATCTCTTTATTCAAGATAATTTTGAGCATGTAATTTGCGAAGATAAAATGGAAGAAAAATTAAAGAAAGATGAGAAAGAGGCTGACAAATTCGCTGCTTATCTTCTATTGCCTCGTGAGGGTGTTCTAAATCTAATCCCTGAGAATGAATTAAAGAAAAATAAAATAGAACTAAATACAATAATTGCTCTTGAACAATATTATTCTTGCTCTCATAGCGCAATGCTAATTCGCCTCGAAGACTTGGATTTGATAGATTCAAAAAAACGAAAAGAACTATCGATTAACATTAGCAAGGAAGCTAAAAACTATGGCTATGATATTTCATTATACTTAGCCGGAAATGAAGGTCTTATTATAGGTGACTATGGAGCAAAGGCAAAACGACTTTTCGAAAATGAAAAAATTTCTTATTCTCATTACTTGACATTGATGAAAGACATTGGTATTGAACTAGAATTTGAGCGATTTTGAGTCCAACATTTTTATCTTTTCTACTGGCTTTACTTAAATGATGTTAATTTGCTGAGAAATGAGAAGAATTTTAGGAAAGGTAATCCATTGTTTTATAACGAGTTACGGATAATCCTTTACTAAAGCTTTACTAAAAACGGCGATTTCTTTACTGGAAATTATCCTAAAAACTAGATTATTATATTTGAATTATTGTAAAGTCCAGATAGATTTAGTTCTAGAACCGATATTTTTAATCTTATTATCCTTCACAGATAGCTCTGAGAGCAAATTACGAATTCTATTTAATTTTTGTTGTTCTTTGAGAACATTAGAAATTTTATCTAACAACAGCTTATTGATTTCTTGGCGACTAGCAGTTTTATATTTTTTAAGATATTCGATGATAAGATTTTTATAGTAATCAGAATCAAATGCTTTATTTTTAATGTATGTTGACTTATCCTCAGTTATTTCTGCAATTTTCGAAGTAACAAAAATATTTGGATATCTGCCCTCAATAAGTTTTAATTTTTTTAGAACTTGGTAGTCAACCTTATTAAGTTTTTGATTTTTCTGAACTTTGTCTAATAGGAATGTAGAATGCAAATCTAAATCAGCTCTTTCAATCAATAGTTTTGAATAATTTTTGTTAATAACGCGACCGTAAATATGAAGTGTTATTTTATCTGGGTTAGAAAAATCATATTCGGGAAGAGGTAGAAATCTCTTTCTCTGTTCAACAAACATTTTTTTGATTCCATGACCAACTGTATCAATCATTCCAAGATTAACCATAGCTTGAGCCAAAAAATTGTTGCGATATTTTTCCGGTGTCTTATCTCTAAAAAGATAATCTTCAAGATTACCCTCAATAAATTTACCTACATTAGAAAAAATCAATTCGTCTGTTTTTTCAATTACATTGATACGTGAATTAAGTAAATAATTTTGATGCGCTATACAATTATTTAAGGCCTCCAAAATAATCCATTGCTCATATTTACTGACTTCAATAGCTGTAATATTATCGGCAGGAAGAATTTTGTGATTATAATTTCGGATCTTCCGATAAAGGTTATTAATAGTAAGAAAAAATGGAGGATCAAAATGTTCATAACCTGATTCTTCAGACTCTAATTTCCAAGTTAATCTTGCAACAGAGGGGGATAAGTAATGTGTCGATTCAGGTTTCCCTAATAATATTATTGCGGTATTAGTAATTTTTCCATTAATAGTGATTTTAGCTTTATCAAGAAAAGTAGTATCATTCCAATTATCAATATCATTAAAAATCGATTTCTCTTTGTTTTTTGATTTGAATGTTTCGCGGGCTTTTTGAATTGCACTTTGATCCAATGAATTTACGGAAGCAGACGAAATTATTTGAGCTGACCAATCGAATTGTTTTGCTTGATTTCTAATCTGTTCGATCTCGTGAAGATTAAGTGCACCTAAATCTTCTCCATCCCTACCAAAATAATGACCTTCCCATGCTATTGGCATACCTGCAGGTGCGGCTGGAATCTGAAACAAGATTACCCTACCATTTAGATGAATCAATTCAAATATTTCAATAAATGTTATACGGTTTGTGGTTTTATTTGCGATTTCAGATTTTAAAGAATCTAAATCCTTACGGTTAATACGATATGAAGTTCCTATAATTGTATGATTATCCTTAATCCCAAATATTAACCAACTACAGTTTTTGCTTTTGAGATTAGCTTCATTACTCAATGCAGAAAAATACTTCCCGATACTATGAAAGTTAAAACTATTTTTGGCTTCTTTAAATTCCACAAGTTCTGTTTCACCAGGCAAAGAAAGCAAATCATCTAATTTATTTAATAGCTCTAATTGAGTCATATTAAAAATCACCTAAAAGAAATAATGAAATTTAGAATTATCATAAAATGTTAAACTGATGACTATATGATAATGATTTTGAGTTAAACAAAAATAATAATTAATCCTGTTCTATTACAAAAATATTATTTTAATTGTACACTTTATAAAATTATCATCAGTGTTATATTTTTATTATCAGGAAAATTTCACGCCATTTTTTGTTAAATCTTTATATCCTAATAGAATAATATTTTAATTCTTCATATTTCAGGAAGTAGCTTCTGACTTTAGTTCCTTTTTGAAATGCTGGTATCGTATTTCTATTTGGTAAAATAATCTCATAAAAAAAGCCCCTCGAAAGGGGCTTTTTTGTAATTACTCATGAACTTCTTATTATCGATTCTTTCCCATAAGGGAATCTACTAATACATTCCGTCCATTCCACCGCCGCCCGGCATTGGTGGCATTGATTTTTCATCTTCTTTTTTCTCATAAACTACTGCTTCTGTTGTAAGCAATAATGCTGATACCGAAGCTGCATTCTCTAAAGCGGTTCTTGTTACCTTTGTAGGATCAATTACACCTGCTTTAATTAAGTTCTCATACTCTTCAGTAGCCGCATTGAATCCATAATCATCTTTTCCTTCAAGCACTTTATTCAATATTACCGCACCTTCCATTCCGGAATTAGCTGCAATCTGTTTCAATGGCTCTTCTAAAGCTTTCATGATAATTTTGATACCAGTATTCTGATCAAGATTTTCACCTTTCACATCTTTAAGGTCTGCGATTGCTCTTACTAATGCAACACCACCGCCAGGAACAATTCCTTCTTCCACAGCAGCTCTTGTAGCATGTAATGCATCTTCCACTCTTGCTTTCTTTTCTTTAAGCTCAATCTCAGTAGCCGCACCGATTTTTAATACCGCTACACCACCTGATAATTTTGCTAATCTTTCCTGTAATTTCTCTTTGTCGTAATCTGATGTTGTCTTATCGATCTGAGCCTTGATTTCATTGATTCTTTTCTT
>Ga0172380_10006112_pt1 | contig 14173 bp, 16 predicted proteins | sample Leawe162metaG_FD_119747 | JGI IMG/M metagenome (GOLD analysis project Ga0172380, IMG submission 119747) | Leachate microbial communities from a municipal landfill in Southern Ontario, Canada - Leachate well 162 metaG | ecosystem: Engineered > Solid waste > Landfill > Unclassified | place... | reverse complement strand
GTGCTTATCTGGCCGAGAAGTTTGGTCCACAAGTTCGAATCATTGCTGTCGATCGTGATCGTGAAGCGATTGATCGAGCTGATGAAAGATTGAAGGCCTTGAAAGCCAATTACACTTTAATTCTTTCTGATTATAGGAATCTTGATCAAGTCTTGAGTGAACAAAAAGTCGAACGAGTTGACGGAATTATTTTAGACTTAGGTCTAAGTTCCAATCAGCTTGATGAGAGTGGTCGAGGATTTTCCTTCAAGAATGCCGAACCACTTTTTATGACTTTTGCTTCACCGACTGATAAGCCAGTTGTGACAGCACAAACGATCCTGAACAGTTGGGCACAGGAAACCATCGCCGATATCATCTACGCTTATGGAGATGAACGTTATGCCAAAAGAATTGCTAAAAAAATTGTCGAAGCGAGAGACGAAAAGGAAATTTCCACCACTAGTGATTTAGTTGAGATTGTGAGACATGCCGTCCCTGCCGTTTATCGAAAGGGGAAAATTCATTTTGCCACTAAAACATTTCAAGCAATTAGGATAGCAGTGAATGATGAGTTAGGTGCTTTACAAGATGGTTTAGCTAAAGGTTTTGATAAATTACGAATTGGCGGTCGAATGAGCATCATTTCATTTCATAGTGGCGAGGATCGAATCGTTAAAAATTATTTTCGAGATAAAGCCAAAGAAAAAAAAGCGATTTTAATAAATAAAAAACCGATTGGGCCGACAGAGGAAGAAATTAGGAAAAACCCTCGATCACGCAGTGCCAAACTTCGGATCATAGAAAAAATTGAAAATGAGTAGAAAAAAAATTACAAAAACAAATAGCCAGGGTCAACCAAGAAAGGTTTTTTGTCTATTACTAATTATTGTATTTACGTGTATATTTTCATATGGTTATTTGATTCGTGATACAATTCTAAACATTGTTGCTCGTCAGAATTTTGAAACCGAGTTGTCGGCGTTGAGCTCTAAAATCATTTCTTTAGAGACCCAGTATATTAAAGCAAAAAATGCTGTAACCTTGGAATCGGCTCAAGATATGGGATTTGTTGCCGTTTCAGCTCCAAAGTACGTAACCTTGAAAGTGGCGGGACCAAATCTATCTTTAGCTGGTCAACGTGATTAATTTATATGAATAGCCAAAGTGAGAAGAACAAAATTAGACTACTTTTTTTCGGTTTGCTTCTATTGTCAATTTTACTAGGTATTCGGCTGTATTATTTACAAATAATACATGGACGAGATTATGAAGCTAGGGCAGATAGACAATATGTTTCTCCGGGACGCAGTATTTTTGATCGCGGCTCTATTTATTTTCAAAATCAGGATGGATCACTACTGTCTGCGGCCTCATTGTCCACCGGTTATCTAATTTCAATTAATCCTCAAAAAATTGTTAATGTTGAAGATGTGTATAATGTATTATCTAGTATTCTACCGATAGATTTAGATAGTTTCTATTTGAAGGCGAATAGAAAGAATAGTCAATTTGAAAAAATTGCCAATCAGGTTTCTGAAGAGGACAAAAATAAAATCGAAGAATTTAATTTAATCGGGGTGGATATCGAAAAGGAACGTTGGCGTTATTATCCAGGAGAGTATTTAGCTGCTAGAACTGTCGGTTTTGTTGGTTACGACGGTGATAAGCTTGTTGGTCGTTATGGTCTCGAAAAATATTATGAAGATGTACTGAACCGCAATAATAATCTGATGAACATTAATTTTTTTGCTGAGATTTTCTCAAATTTGAAACAATCAATTACCGAAGACTCAAAACGAACTGGAGATATAATTACTTCGATTGAACCAACAGTAGAAGATTATTTTGAAAAAAAAATTGGTGAGGTCTCTTTGGAGTATAGTTCAAAATTAACCGGTGGTATTATTATAGATCCTATGACGGGGGAAATTTATGCGATGGCACTAGCTCCAAACTTTGACTTAAATAAATTTAATGAAGAGAAAGATTTAAGTATATATAATAACCCACTTGTTGAAGGTTTGTATGAAATGGGCTCAATCATTAAACCTCTAACGATAGCTGCCGGTCTTGATTCTGATGTAATTACTGCTAATACAAAATATAACGATAAGGGTTCACTAACTTTGGACGGCTATACAATCTATAATCACGATAAAAAAGCGCGAGGGTTAGTAGATATGCAGGAAGTTTTAAATCAATCACTGAACATGGGGGCGGCATTTGTTGTTACTAAAATGGGGAATCAAAATTTTGCTGATTATATGCGTAACTATGGTTTGGATGAAGAGACTGGTATTGATTTACCAGCAGAAAATCATGGCAGGTTAGAAAACTTGAATAGCCCGAGAAATATTGAATACGCCACTGCCTCTTTCGGTCAGGGTATTTCATTGACGCCAATTGCCACTGTTCGTGCCTTATCTGCTTTGGCAAATGGCGGGAAACTGATTACTCCGCATATTGTGAAGAAAATAAATTATACGACTGGACTTTATAATAATATCTCGTATATTAATGAGGCCCGCCAGGTTTTGAAAAAGGAAACTTCTGAAGAAATTTCTCGAATGCTGGTCGCGACCGTCGACACCGCCCTTCTTAATGGTACAATTAAATTACCACATTATAGTGTGGCCGCCAAAACTGGGACAGCTCAGATTGCCAAGCCGGGCGGAGGGTATTATGATGATAGATGGCTGCACTCCTTTTTTGGCTATTTTCCAGCCTATCAGCCCAGATTTCTTATTTTCCTTTATACCGTTGAACCAAAAGGTATAAGCTTTGCTTCCCAAACCTTAACCACCCCATTTATTGAAACCGTCCAGTTTTTGATTAATTATTATAATATCCCACCCGATCGCTAATATGAAAAACATTTTAAAAAACATTATTGGTTGTATCATTCAAGCTGAAGCACGGTTAATTTTGAAGAAGTATAAACCAAAAATTGTGGCGGTGACTGGTAGCGTTGGTAAAACCTCAACAAAAGACGCCATATATTCGGTGATGTCTAAATCTTTCTATGTGCGAAAAAGTGAAAAAAGTTTTAATAGTGAAATCGGCGTACCTTTAACTATTTTAGGTTGTCAGAATGCTTGGACTAATCCTTTCAAATGGTTGCAAAATATTTATTCTGGTTTAACGTTCATTTTACAAAAAAAATCCTATCCTGAATGGCTGGTATTGGAGGTCGGAGCCGATCGCCCAGGTGATATTCAGAAATTATCTAGTTGGATCAAACCCGACGTGGTGGTGGTAACAAAATTTTCGAAAGTGCCAGTCCACATTGAATATTTTAAATCCAAGGAACACGTCATTGCAGAAAAAGGTTATCTTGTTAGCGCCATAAAACACGACGGAACCCTAATTTTAAATAGTGATGATGAAGATGTTTTTGCTTTTAAAGATAAAGTATCAAATAAAATATTAACCTATGGCTTACTGGGTGATAGTCAGATTCGGGCTACCAATTATTCTGTTTACTATAATGAAGAAACACTCGAGCCGTTTGGAATATATTTTAAGGTTGAGTATGCCGGAAATTGTTTGCCAGTAAAAATTATTGGTACACTTGGTTACAATAATATTTACTCATCATTAGCAGCGATCGCCGTTGGTTTAAGTCTTGGTTTGAATTTAGTCGAAGTCACTGAAAGCTTGTCGCAACATGTTTCTCCGCGTGGACGAATGAATCTTATTAAGGGAATAAATAAATCAGTAATTATAGATGATACCTATAATTCTTCTCCTGTCGCCTTAGTCTCAGCGCTGGAAACTTTGAAAAGTATAAAAACTAAGGGACGACGAATGGCGGTTTTGGGTGATATGATGGAATTAGGAAAACATACGGCTGATGCTCACCATCAAGCAGGAATTATAGCAGTGACCTCTTGTAATTTTTTGGTGACCGTCGGTTTACGTTCAAGAATGATTGCGGAAAGCGCAATGAATGCCGGCTTGAGTGAAAAAAATATTTTACAATTTAATACTTCCAGTGAGGCTGGTGAATACCTAATAGATGTAATTGAGGCAAATGATGTAATTTTGGTTAAGGGTTCTCAGTCAACGCGAATGGAAAAAGTGGTTAAGGCAATTATGGCCGAGCCAGCTAAAGCCTCTGAACTTTTGGTTAGACAAGATGAAGAGTGGAAGAAAAGATAGATTGTATATTTTAGAAAATAAATATTAGAAAAAATATAATGGAGCATAGTTATAAGAAAATTCGCTCAGTCATTCTTGCCGGCGGTCGTGGTAAAAGAATGGGTAATGATGATTTGCCCAAAACACTTAGCCTTCTATGTGGCAAACCAATTATCCACCACTTATTATCAGGTGTTATAGAATCTAAGCTTATTGAAAAGCCATTATTGGTAATTGGTTTTAAAGGTGAACTGATCAAAGAGTATCTTGGTGATAAAGTTGACTATGTTATCCAAGAAAAACAACTTGGCACAGGCCACGCTGTTAGCTGCGCCTGTGCCGTGCTCGATGAAGACTGTTCTCACATTCTAGTTTTAAATGGTGATCATCCTTTTGTATTTCCAGAAACTGTTAATAAAATTATTGATACTCATTTGGCAAATAATAGTGCCGTAACCATAACGACGACGGAAATAGATTTTTCGAATAGTTTACATGAACATTTACATAGTTACGGCCGTGTTTTTAGGAATAAGAAAAATATCACAAAAATAATTGAGGTAAAAGACGCTACCCTAGACGAACAAAAAATAAAAGAAGTGAATGTTGGTTTTTATTGCCTGGACGTATCATGGGTAAAGAGAAACATTAATAAATTAAGTAATAAAAATGCTCAAGGGGAGTATTATATAACTGATTTAGTTGGTTTAGCCGTATCACAAGGTGAGGAAGTCAGCTCGGTGGAGGTTGATGTTATTTCAAGCCTGGGTATTAATACCAAGGAGCAATTGTTGAGGGCGGAAAAAATTATCAATTCTTTCCTTCCAGTTTTGTAATCTTACTTTTAAGTTCCTGCATTTCTTCGTTGAGCCTCTTTTCAAATGAATTAGTATGGTCAGCCATTTTTTTTGCCACACCCATAATCTCCGTCACATCTTCCATGGCTAGAAGTATAATCGGTGGACAGTTGGAGAATTTGCTATCGGCTTTGAAATGAATTTGTCGAGCGTTGAGAATCATTACTTTATAACCAATTATCCTGAGTGTCGTGGCAGCTCTGATTCTTTTAGTTGCATTATTCAGACTATTTATAAAATTGGACAAAAAACATCCAATTTTAATTAATAATACTCTTGCAATTTTAGTGATCGCATTTGGTTTGTTCACCATAAATAGTCAGGTGTCTCAAAATCAAATTAGAAACACAACTTCCTTTACGAGTTTTCAGGGTGAAGTATTTGATGAGAAATAAAAAGCCGGCGTCCAACAGGTGGACACCGGCCGAGGTAATCTCTTACCTCGATTACCACGAGGAGGGGATATGAAGAATCACGACCACCTCGTCACCGAGCTTGTATCGCAGTCCGCGATTAAAGCTCTGACAATTCCTTCCTTTCGCGTCGGGCTTATCCAATTTCTTGAACAACCCGGGCCCGCCGTTTTTCTGGATAATCTCCAAGATCCCCACGTCCGTCGTAGACCGAAGAGAGAAAAGTTCACCACCTTCAATCTTGTCGAAAGTGGTAATTTGGGCCAAGTCGCCCTTTATCAATACCTTAGTGATCATTTTCACCTCCAATAGTTTCGATCGTCAAAGATCTAGGTTCAGGGGTATTATAGCATTTTACCCCAAAATGGTGTATTGATGTCACAAACGTGGTAACATTTACGTAAAGCAACTATGGAGGAGGAAATTTACAATTTATTTTTATCAGCCAAAAACGGTGAGTCTAGGGCTTTTGATAAAATCTATAAAAAATATTTTACCCCGATTTATCGCTACCTCTTTTTTCGGTTGAGAGATAAAGATCTGGCCGATGATCTGACTCAAGAGGTATTTATCCGCGCCTTTAACAATATTGGGCAAATTGATCCCACGGTCAGAAATCCCTTAGCCTATTTCTACACCATCGCCAGAAATTTACTGATTGATAATTATCGGCGGGCTAAACATCCAATTGTTTCCGATTCGGAAGCTGAGAAATATTTGATCGAAGCAGATAATCCCGAGAGTATCTATGAGGAGAACGAGGCTACCAAACAACTCATGACTACTTTAGAAAAAATTTCTGAAATGGAGGCCGAGGCAATAATTCTCAAGTATCTGCGCGGTCTATCAAATTCCGAAATTGCCCAAGTCATGAATAAAAGTAATCAAACAATTAGAAAGCTTCAGTCGAGAGGCTTGAAATCATTAAAACAATTTTATGGAAATATTTAGAACAAAAAAAAGAATAATCACCGGTTTGGAGTCGGTCAAACCAGATCCTCGTCTTCTGACAGATATTCTCAAAGAAGTCAATGTCACAAATTGGCAATCCCAACGTAATCCTTTAATAGGGGGATTAATTATTAATTTGTTAAATATAATGAGCAAAAATATAAAAATCTTGTCGGGTGGTGTGGCGGTCGCAGCTGTCATTGTCGTGGTAGTGTTTTTAACCGGTGATAGTCCTTATGCCCCATTGGTCAAGGATATTCCAGTGACGCAAACTCGGGTAGCGGTGGCCGGTCAAGTCGTTGATGTCGATTCTTTAATCGTTGATCTCGTGGCGATTGATGTCGCCTATGACGAGCCGATTTATGACGATAGTGATTTAACAGCTGATCTAATCAATTCAAACTATGAAATACAATAAACAATTTCTATCGATCTTGGTCTTGGGTGCAATCATTTTACCTCAAACAATTTTGGCCGCTAGTACCACCAAACCGGTGCGAGAACCTAAAGAGCCAAAGGTAGTGCAAAATAAATTTTGTGAGAATATTGATAATCGTCTCAGTAACTCGTCTCGTCAGTTGAGTGAAAGGGAAAGTGAATTGCAGACTCGAACTGAAAAGAGGGAGGCGGAAATGAATGCTCGTCGTGGGGATAAGGATACTAAAGTTGAGGATAGACGAGCGGAAGCTTTAACTAGACAGGAAAAAAAATTCAATTCTGTTTTAAGTAAGGCAACTACCACCGAACAAAAATTAGTTTTGCAAGAATTTCGGGCAGGAGTTCAGGCCGCAGTTGAAGTTCGACAAAAGGCGATGGATGATGCCCGCGATGAGTTTAGAAAGGGTGTTGATGAGACCGTCACCGATCGTCAGGGCCAGATGGACAATGCTTTGACTGTTCGTCAAACTGCTATAGATTCGGCTAGCGCCAAGGCTAAAAGCGATTGCGCCAGTGGGGTAGAGTCTCAAACCGTGAGAAACACTTTCCAGGCCTCGATCAAATCAGCTCAAGAAACTTTCAAGGCTTCTATCTCTGGACTTAAGGACGGTAAAGATGATATCAAATCTTTAACCGAAACTAGACAGGTAGCGTTCGAAAAAGCTCAAACTGATTTCCGAAATACTCTGGAATCACTCAAGAAGACTTTGCAGGAAAAGTTGAATTAATAAGATTTTTAATCACAAAAAGGCTGGAGATGATTCAGCCTTTTTGTTTGAATGATTGCAGCCTGTGCTGCACGCGTAAACATCGCGAATTTGATGTCTGGTCTCACCTTGATTTTTAGGCTACAATTATAGCTATGTTAATCCCAAAAAAAGGTTTTTATGTCCATTACAAACACGATCCGAAAGGAGAGCTTTATAATTATACATATGAAGTCGTAGGAGTAGGCAGAAATACGGAGGACAAAACTTTTACCGTGCTTTATCGTCCAATGTATAAAAACGGTTGGTTATCCCCAGCAGATTTTTGTTCTCGTCCACTTGATATGTTTTTAGAAAGTGTCGAAAAGGACGGTGCAACTATCCCACGTTTCAAATTGATCACTGATCCAATTTTAATTTCTGAACTTGAAAAAATAAAATTGGCTATATGAAAAAATCGATGTAACAAGGTATAATAACTATGATGAATGAAAAGAAATTATCAGAAACATTACCAGCAAAGTATTTCTGGCTTACTTTAGTGATAGCAAGTTTGCTTGTTTGGCTGTCAGAGAAAATATTTGAATACGTGAACCATGATCGCATAATTAGATGGGAGGGTCATGAAGTCGATGCTTTCATCTCGGGAATCGTCTATATATTGACCATATCTGTAGTTATTTCTATATTTACACATTTTAGACTTAAAAAAGCTTTTATTTATGTATTTCTATTCTCAATTGCGTATTTTGCGTATGAATTTTTAACATATTCTTACTATGATAATAATGAGGATTTAGGGATGTTTTTAGTTTTTGGTATAACATTCTATTTAGTTCAGGTCTGTGTATTATTTTTTCTAAGTTACATTCTGCGTGTTAGTTACAATAAGTTTAGAAGTGTAGGCTACTTATTAGCCTTACTATTATTTTTCGCTATACTATTATATTTAAGACTTAGTTAATTTAATTGTGAGCCTACAGTGTCTAGGGTGGAATACCGCTAGATAAAATTAATTTATGACATAAAGCCTAAAATTTGCTAATATGTGTTTATGCAAACAGAGATAGAGGCTAAATTTTTGGATATAAATGTTAGTGAGACAAGGGAAAAGCTTAAAAAAATAGGGGCAACTTTGGTTTATCCTGAGCGCTTTATGAAGCGTAAAACCTATGATTATCCAGATGAACGATTGAGAAAAATTGGCGCCTGGATAAGAGTGCGCGACGAAGGTGATGGCAAAATTACCCTAAGTTATAAACAATTATTAAACCGAACTCTTCGTGGCACAAAAGAAATAACTTTGGATGTAAGTGATTTTGAGACAATGTGTAATTTTTTGCAAGCCTGCGGTTTTGATATGAAATCCTATCAAGAAACAAAGAGAGAAAAATGGATACTTGGCGAATCAGAAATAACCATTGATACTTGGCCGTGGATACCAACATGTCTGGAAATAGAATCGCCATCCGAAGACGAAATTCATAAAGTTTCCGATCTACTGGGCTTCAATTGGAAGGATGCTATTCATGGTAGTATCGAAAATGCTTATCAGAAATATTATGATGTAACTGAGGATGAAATTGATGATTGGGAAGAAATAACTTTCATTCCAGTGCCGGAGTGGTTAGAGATTAAGAAAAAATAATATGTACAAATCATTTACCGCTGCTGAATTTAAGAAACATTGCAACTTACCAGCTGATTATGAAGTGTCTGGTTTTTTATGCTATGGCGCCTGGGATGATGAAAAACATTTTAAAAACATGGAAGACGCGCTTATAGCTCTTGGCATAGAATACAAAATAAACACTCTGGAATATAAATTTCTTCAGCATATTCGGGAGGTTGAGATTAATGATAAAAAATACTGGTTTGCCATAGAGTATGGAGGCGCAACTCTGTCTGAATATTTACACCTCGCTTGTCTTTTTGGTTCGAAAAAGAACATTCATATTGGCAGTTGTGGGGGGTTAAATCCGAATTTAAATTCTCTGGATCTAATAGTTCCAACATACACCTATGGTGATGAAAGTACTACTAGAATTTATGCTCGTGAGATAAGAGATAATAAGCACTATTCTACTGAAAGTATCTCACAAGAATTGATTAAGAACACCCCAGGAAATCTCAAGGTTGATACTGGTCCAATTATCGGTTGTCAGGCGATGATGGGTGAGACATGGGAAGACGTAAAATCATGGTCGGATGAAGGATATTCTGGTGTGGAGATGGAAACCGCAGTCTTTTTCGCTGTCTCTAATCATTTCAAGGTACCTTGTGGCGCTCTTATTTATATTTCTGACAATTTAATTAAAGGTCAAACTGTGCACGATGAAAGTCATTTGAAAGAAAAACCAAAGAGGGAAGAGGTTAAGGTTGAAGTTTATAAGGTGGCGATTAAGACATTATTAAATTATAAATAATATAAAATAAATGAACTACTCTCTAGAATTAAATGATAATTATTTTAAATTAATTAAAACGGGAGCTAAGACAGTTGAGGGACGTACACCATCTGACGATAATGATAAGCGCTATAGCGATATGACTGTTAATGACACCTTAACTTTTACAAGTAATGTTACTGGAGAACGATGTGTTTGTAATATTTTATCAGTCTCTAATTATCCAGATGTCAGATCAATGCTTGAAAGTGTGGGAATAGAAAGAGCTTTACCAGGAATTAAAAATATTGATGAGGGAATTAATATTTACCACAGCCTTAATGGTTATGAGGAGAGAATAAAAAAGTACGGGATTTATGGTATTGAGATAAAAGTTGGTGGAACACGATAGAAAATGTGGTGGGGAGGTGGAAGGAGGTGTTTGAGATCTAGCAATATTTCTCTGATGATTCGATATCAGCGATTCCAACACTTAATTTTACATTAAAAAGACGCGAACGGGATAGAACCGTTCGCGTCCATATTTTTTCTCAACTACTTGCAACTTACACGCCCAGCATCTCGTAAGCCCGTTGCCAAGCCTTAGAGTTTTTGGGAGTTACATTGACCAGCGGAATTCCTTCAGTTTCCGCAAAGGTGTAAACGAAATACTCCTCGAGCGGACTTTGTTGATGGCCTGCCGTCACGATCACCACCGGTATCCCCTTGGCCTTAGCCGCCATATACATGAGTATACCTGAGGGTAATTTGCTGGCCTCTTCATCGGTCCAAGGGTGACTGTTGCCGGTCAGCGGCCGGATAGGCATGACCAGGTCGGTCAATACCCCAATGATGTCAGCCGTACCACCTTGCACGAACGATAGTGCCATCTCCAGCTTGCTGAAGCAGGCGGCGTCAGGAAAGGCTACCTTAGCCTCTGCCAGGTTTTCCTCTTTATCGTCCACAATCACCAGAACACGCTGCGGGACTGGCTCTTTCACCACCGCAGCCGCTTGACGATCGCGAACCATGGCCGGCATAACATCCACAAACTCAGCGATGCCGACATAGAAGGCGTTGGAATGCTCCGGGATTTTCTCCGGATACAAAACATTTCCCCACTTAGGGAGAATGTGCTCTGCCGCCCGTACGCCAATATAGGCATACGTTTTGGTCGCATCACCCGGCTCGATCCAATGGTCCGCCAGAATCAATTCAGCCTCTTTGGCCGAATCAACAATGTCGAGTCCCCAGCACCGAGCGCCCACACGAGTCATAGCAGACTTCAGGTCGCTGTTGTTGAAAATCAAAAATGTCTTCATACTTTCTCCGTTTATCTACCGTTTCATGTTTTAAGGTTAGACCCTATATTTTCGCCACAGTTTTTGACAGCTCTTTCAGAGACGCCAAAAACTGTGGCAAATTTGCAAGTAATATCAAAAAGCTAGTCTACTGCTATTATACACCCAACATTAATATTTGTCAATAGCACAATGATGACATTATTACTTACTTATGCTATGCTATTGATATGAAAAAGATGTTCCGACAATTTAATACTTGGCACCATAACCACTTCTTGAATGAAGGGGTTGCTTGGCACGTCTAATACTACTTAGTTAAAGGTCTAAAATGATCTTAAAGACAAAACCACCCTTCATTCGAAAGGTGGTTTTTGTTTTATTAAATTTAATTAAAAATTATGAAAAAGCTAAAAAAAGAACAATATATAAAAGATTTATCAAAGCTAGTATCATTTAAAACCTTAACGGCTAATACGGTCGAGAATATTAAGGCTCTTGATTTTATTGAATCAATGATAGATTCCAAAGCAATTATTAAAAGAATAAAAGCTGGAGGGCGAGAATTACTAATTGCTTCAAATGTTGACACAAAGAATCCAGATGTTTGCTTTCTTGTACACGTTGATGTTGTCGCTGGAAAACCAGAGCAATTTTCAACCACTATAAAGAAAGGGGTGATGTTTGGTCGTGGAGTAAGTGATATGAAATTCTCGATCCCAATTGGTTATAAGCTTCTTAATAATCTAATTGAAAGTAAGTCTAGTTTGTCATTTTCTTTTGTAATTACAACCGATGAAGAAACGGGTGGTTTTCAGGGTGCTGCTTATTTAGCAAAACAGTATAAATTCCGACCGAAAGTATTAATTGTTCCTGATGGTGGTGATGATTTTATATTTATCAATAAAGCTAAAGGAGTCTGTGCCCTAAGAATTGACTCAATCGGTAAACCGGCTCACTCCTCACGTATTTGGAACGGTAAAAATGCTTTAGAACCGCTAATTAAATTATCTAACAAAGTTTTACGATGTTATGAGGGCAATAATAAAAAAGAATCAATGAAGACCACTGTAAATGTTGGTTTAATGCAAGGTGGTGTTTCCGTTAACCAGGTTTGCCCGCAGGCATTCGTAACTTTGGATTTTCGTTTTCCTGAAACTACGAGTTTTGAAAAAATATTTAGGGAGATCAAACAATTAGCCAAAAAGATTGATTCGACTCTAAAAGTCTCAGTTTACTCTAAGGGCTCACCAACCTTTGTGGATGTTAAAAATCCAATTGTTAAATTGTTCTTAGAATCTTGTGAGGAAACTCTTGAAAGAAAAATTAAAATTAAACCAACTTACGGTGCATCTGACGCTAGACACTTTTCGGTTCTTAATACTCCAATCCTCATGATTAAGCCAAACGGTGGAGATATACACGGCGATAAGGAAAATATTGATATTGATTCGTGTTTGAGTTTCTATCAAGCAACATTAGATTTTCTCCAAAAACTAGAACAAAATAAAGCTATTTTATCTCGGCATAAATAAAAACTATCCCAACATTGTTGGGGGTAGTTTACTGCCCGCACATGGTGTGTTGGTAGTATCTGTCAAAGGAGACAGTGATGAAAAGTTCGACAATTGTCCGAGTCAGTATGGCAGCAATTTCAAAAGAATTGCTTCAGTCTTGGGCAGGTCTGTATTGCCGAATTTGGCAAGAGCCGCCCTGGAACGAAAATTTTTGGCGACCGGAATCAGTCGTCGAAGATTTTCGTAGGGAAATGGCTAGGCCTGATGCTTTGGCCTTTCTGGCTCTAAACGATCGGTCGGCGGTAATCGGATTCACTCAGGGTTATTCAGTATCCCAGATTGAATTACGAGAAATTGCTGGTAGTAGCTTGCTCGATTTTCTCTTTGTAGAAAACGAACGAATCTACTATGTTGACGAGTTGGGAGTTGATTCTTCATATCGAGGCAATCATCTTTCACTTCGTTTGAGTCGCGCCTTGATTGATGAAGTCCGCAGTCGGGGAATCAAACAGGTGATTCTTCGAACGGATATTCAGGCGCTGGCCGCTCGGCATGTATATAGGGAGTTGGGCTTTAAAGAGCTTTCAACTCACGATATTAAGTATCCGACACGAACGTACTGGAGTCTTACTTTGAACAGTTCTGTTCTTTAACATCCTATAATGCTGATTAGAATCTCTAACTCTGTCACGATTTGTGCCAGAAGGAGTTCGTCTAAAATTGAAGAGTGGTGGATGAAGATTCACCACTCTTTTTATTTCCCCTCAATTAAATCTAGAAGTGACCCAAAAATTTTGACATAAGAAAGCCCTACCGGATTTTCCTGTAGGGCTTTGTTACCTAACCTACTCGAGACCTCATCTCGGGTAGGGCGTGATCGACATAGTGAACTTGATCTTTGCCTGGATTGAGGTGCCTTTCGGTACGGAGATGGTCATGCTCCGCTCATCACGTTCAATCACTACGATCTCAGCTCCCATGCATTCTCGTGCAATTCGTTTGAGATCATCATCGGCAGGAAAAGCAACTCTTCCGCCACCGCAATGAAGACGGTACGCGCCGTGACCAATGGGCAATGCGTCTTTGTAGACATGGGCCGAAGTGTATTTCAAAAATACCGTAAGCACTTGTCACCTCCTTTCGTGTTTGTTGTCCAGTTAAGTATACTAACTCGCATGGCTTGATCTGTCAACTGTGACTCACCTGATATAAAATTAGAAGCAGATAAGGTGAGGTACAGAGGATTATATTAAAATGTTGGCATGAGAAAACCGCCCTATCACTGAGCGTGAGAGGACGGTCTCTCAGCTCAGTCAAGAGCGGTTGTGTTCTTCAGATTTCCTCGAAGACTCCCGTTGTCGGGTTCTTCTTGCACTTGTTCCACGGATAGAGCCTGGAGTTCATAGCGACGTAAACTCCGGGGCTTGCGAGCAGAGTCGCGCTGATGGCGAAACCGACGTTGAAGTTCGCGTCAGATCCC
>Ga0172380_10006111_pt1 | contig 14177 bp, 8 predicted proteins | sample Leawe162metaG_FD_119747 | JGI IMG/M metagenome (GOLD analysis project Ga0172380, IMG submission 119747) | Leachate microbial communities from a municipal landfill in Southern Ontario, Canada - Leachate well 162 metaG | ecosystem: Engineered > Solid waste > Landfill > Unclassified | place... | reverse complement strand
TAAAAGCTACCCCGGGGATAACAGGCTGATCCTACCCAAGAGTTCACATCGACGGTAGGGTTTGGCACCTCGATGTCGGCTCGTCGCATCCTGGGGCTGAATCAGGTCCCAAGGGTCGGGCTGTTCGCCCGTTAAAGCGGTACGCGAGCTGGGTTCAGAACGTCGTGAGACAGTTCGGTCTCTATCCGCTGTGGGCGTAAGTGACTTGAGGAGATCTGCCCCTAGTACGAGAGGACCGGGGTGGACGGACCGCTAGTGTGCCGGTTGTTCCGCCAGGAGCATCGCCGGGTAGCCATGTCCGGAACGGATAACCGCTGAAAGCATCTAAGCGGGAAGCCGACTCCAAGATGAGGTCACTCACCGGGTTAACCGGGTAAGACCGCAGGAAGACTACCTGCTTGATAGGCCGGAGGTGTAAGCACAGCAATGTGTTTAGCTGACCGGTACTAATGGTCGAGGACTTGACCCTCTATCAAGCACGCCTCGTGATGCTCGCTCTCGAGCAATGGCGCGCATTCGGCGCGCAGGAGATCCCTCACATCGCAATGTTCTGTGTGAAGTTCACGCCCGTCTTCGGACGGGCGTACGTGTCAGATGCACCGTCGCCGGCATGCCGGCGAGCCAGGGTGTAGTCTGGACAGACGGCGCGGGATGGAGCAGCGGTAGCTCGTCGGGCTCATAACCCGAAGGTCGGGGGTTCGAATCCCTCTCCCGCTACCAAGGTCATAAGAAGAGCGAGGCTCACGCCTCGCTCTTCTTCGTTTCAGGGCTCCACCGCCGCCAGAGTGCGCCGCCGACCCGTCGCGGTTGGGAGAGGCTGACGAGGCACGCAAGGTGCGAGATCTCGACACCGAAGTTGAGCGCGAGACGGCTTGAAGGGCTTGCGCCTATGGGCGCGAGCGGGCCATAATGCTCTTCCTGGTGGTTGGAGCGTGGCGGCCCCACCCGTTCTCATTCCGAACACGGAAGTGAAACGTCATAGCGCTGACGATACTGCCGGGGCAACCCGGTGTGGAAAATAAGCCACTGCCAGGACCAATGTGGGCCATCCGGCAACACCGGATGGCCCGCTGCATATCAAGGCCAGTTGCCCACGGCCTGAGGCGCAATCCTCAAAGAGCATGGACGGCGGCAACGTGGGGGGACTACCATCCCCGACGTTCGACCCGTCGGTGACGCCGGGCAAAATCCACTTCGGAGGCAGACTGCAGTTGACCAATCAGACCATGACCCCCGGCGCTGAAGAAACAATGGAGTCGCTGCTTGCGGGCAGCGACATCGCGGAGCCACGTCCCCTGCGCCGTGGGGAGGTCGTCGAAGGTACCGTGATGAGCACGGACCGTGACGGCGTGCTCGTTGACATCGGATTCAAGTCCGAAGGTGTCGTCACCGCCAGCGAGATGCATTCGCTGGGTGCCGACCCATTCTCCAAGGTCGCGGTGGGCGAGAAGATCCTCGTCTACGTGCTGCAGCCGGAGACGGCTGAGGGCCAGGTGGCGCTATCCATCGACCGCGCACGCGGCGAACAGGGCTGGCGCGTCCTGCAGGACCGTTTCGAGGCTGGCGACATCTTCGAGGCCGAAGTCACCGGCTACAACAAGGGTGGCCTGCTTGCGAACGTGGAGGGCGTAAACGCCTTCATCCCCATGTCGCAGGTGGTGGGCGCCAAGCCCGGCACGGACGGCACCAACCCGCTGTCCGCACAGGTCGGTCGCAGCCTTCGCTTGAAGGTCATCGAGATCAACCGCCGGCGCAACCGCGTCATCCTGTCGGAGCGTGCGGCGCTCCAGGAGTGGCGTGCAGAGCAGAAGGACCGCTTGCTGGACGAGCTGGCCGAGGGCGAGATCCGCGCCGGCCGCATCACCTCCATCCGCAACTTCGGCGTCTTTGTCGACCTGGGCGGGGCCGACGGCCTCGTCCACCTGTCGGAGCTCTCCTGGGATCGCAACGCGAACCCGGAAGACCTGTTCAAGGTGGGCGACGAGGTCCAGGTCTACGTCATGAAGGTCGACCAGGACACCAAGAAGATCGCGCTCTCCATCCGCCGGGCTTCCCCGGAGGAGTGGGAGCAGCTCATCACCCGCTACCAGGTGGCGGACGTGGTGCCGGGTGTCATCACCAAGCTCGTCGCGTTCGGCGCGTTCGCGCGGCTCCCTGGCCCCGTGGAGGGGCTGGTGCACGTGTCGGAGCTGGTGGACCGCCGGATCGGCCACCCGGACGAGGTCGTCCAGGAGGGCGACATCGTTCCGTTGAAGATTGTGCGCATCGAGCACGACCGGCACCGCCTGGGTCTCTCGCTGCGCGAGGCGCGCAACGAGGCGTTGATCCGCGGCTGGGAGTTCGACCCGGATGGCCGGATCGTCGGACTGCCGGAGGACGCACAGCAGTCCTTCCCGGACGAGTCTGCAGCACTCGCGGCCCGCTACCAGGACCGCGCGGCGAAGGCCGTGGAGGAGAGCGCACGTCGGGAGCAGGCACAGGCCAGCCGCGACGCCGACCAGTCTGCCCAGCGCAGCGCGATGCGTGACGACGCGCCCGTGCTGACTGCCATGCAGGCTGCCATGCAGCAGGCGCAGGCAGAGCTGGCCTCCCAGCAGGACGATGAGCCCCAGGCGCAGACCGAGGTTTCCGCCCCGCAGGACGACGCACCTGCAGCGGACGCGCCCGCGGCGGACGCACCGGCTTCCGACGCACCGGCGTCCGACCCTGAGACGGACACTGACGCGAAGGCGTAGTCCGTCCCGTAGATACAAGGAGACGCGCCGGTTGGTATGATCCAACCGGCGCGTTTCGTTTGGGAGACCTCGATTGCTTGCGGATCAGCGGCGTCCGCTCGCTCACTCTTGATCGGGGAATCGCCGCACAGACGCTGGGCTACTCCCCCGCCCACAATACGTATCTAGTTCCGCTTGTCTCAGAGGACTGGGAACCGCCCGTAGCCCCGATGGGTTGCAGGGGAGCCCTGTGGTAGCCTTGATTTGCGGATACGAACGGAGCCCCGAATGGCGGATCGGTTCGACAAGTTCACTGAGCGCGCTCGACGCGTCCTCACCCTGGCACAGGAAGAGGCGCAGCGCTTCAACCATTCCTATATTGGCACCGAGCACCTGTTGCTGGGCCTCGTCCGTGAGGGCGACGGCGTAGCGGCGAAGGTGCTTGGCAACCTTGGCGTGGAGCTGAACAAGGTTCGCTCTGCTGTCGAGTTCATCATCGGCCGAGGTGACCGCCAGGCTTCTGGCGAGATCGGCCTGACCCCGCGCGCCAAGAAGGTCATTGAACTGGCCGTCGACGAGGCGCGTCGGTTGCAGCACTCGTACATCGGCACGGAGCACCTGCTCCTGGGCCTCGTCCGTGAGGGCGAAGGCATCGCCGCGGGTGTGCTGGAGAGCCTGGGCGTCAACCTGGAGCGCGTGCGCGCTGAGACCCAGCGGATCCTCGCTCAGTCACAGCCGCAGGGCGGCGCACAGGGTGGCGGCGGCACTGCTGCCGCCGCAGGCGCGCGCGCGGTACGCACCCCCACGCTGGACCAGTTGGGAGTGGACCTGACCGCGATGGCCCGCGCGGGCCAGCTCGACCCGATCGTGGGGCGAGAGCGCGAGATCGAACGCGTCATCCAGATCCTCTCCCGCCGGACGAAAAACAACCCGGTCCTCATCGGAGAGCCCGGCGTGGGCAAGACCGCGATCGCGGAGGGCCTCGCTCACCGCATCATCGCGGGCGACGTGCCGGACACGCTGCTGGGCAAGCGCATGCTCACCCTGGACATCGGCCTGCTCGTTGCGGGTACGAAGTACCGCGGTGAGTTCGAAGAGCGTCTGAAGAAGGTCATCGAGGAGATCAAGTCCGCAGGCAACTGCGTGCTGTTCATCGATGAGCTGCACATGCTCGTGGGCGCCGGTGCGGCGGAAGGCGCCGTTGACGCGGCGAACATCCTGAAGCCGGCCCTCGCCCGAGGTGAGATCCAGGCGATCGGCGCCACGACGCTGGACGAGTACCGCAAGCACATCGAGCGCGACGCTGCGCTGGAGCGACGCTTCCAGCCAGTGAAGGTCGATGAGCCGAACATCGAGGATACGATCCAGATCCTCGAAGGGGTCCGCCCGGCGTACGAGGAGCACCACAAGCTGCGCATCTCGGACGAGGCGCTTCGCGCCGCGACCGAACTCTCGTCGCGCTACGTGTCGGACCGGTTCCTGCCAGACAAGGCGATCGACCTCATCGACGAGGCCGCCGCCCGTGTCCGCATCCGCCGGCACGCGACGCCGCCGTCCGTCCGCGAGATCCAGAGTGGCCTGGAGGCCATCCGTCGCGAGAAGGACCAGGCGATCGCGAACCAGCAGTACGAGTTCGCTGCGGAGCTCCGCGAGCGTGAGGTGCGTCTGCAGGCTCAGCTCGAGGAGCTGGAGCTGCAGGTGGAGGAGTCCCGCGGTACCGACCAGCCGGTCGTGACCGAAGACGACATCCGCGACGTCATCTCGCAGTGGACCGGGGTGCCCCTCTCGCGGATCGCGGCGGAGGAGTCCAAGCGGCTGCTCGAGATGGAGCAGTACCTCAAGGACAAGGTCATCGGTCAGGATCAGGCCATCGAGGCTGTGGCCCGTGCCGTCCGTCGCGCAAGCGCCGGCCTGAAGGATCCACAGCGCCCGATCGGCGTCTTCATGTTCCTGGGGCCGACTGGTGTCGGTAAGACCTATTTGGCGAAGATCCTGGGCGAGTTCATGTTCGGCTCGCGCGACAACATCGTGCGCATCGACATGTCCGAGTTCATGGAGAAGCACACGGTCTCGCGTCTGGTCGGTTCGCCGCCGGGCTACGTGGGCTACGACGATGGTGGTCAGCTGACGGACCTGGTGCGGCGCAAGTCGTACTGCCTGATCCTCCTCGATGAAATCGAGAAGGCTCACCCGGACGTCTTCAACACGCTGCTCCAGATCTTCGATGATGGTCACCTGTCTGACGCGAAGGGCCGCAAGGTCGACTTCCGGAACACGATCATCATCATGACGTCCAACGTCGGATCGGACCTGATCCGGAAGGACGCCCGCGTGGGCTTCCAGACGGCGCAGGACGACTCCAAGACGGCAGAGGATGCGTACAAGCGCATGAAGCTGCGGGTCGAGGAAGAGATGAAGCGGGTCTTCCGGCCCGAGTTCCTCAACCGCATCGACCAGTCGGTGGTCTTCCGATCGCTGCAGCAGGAGCACATCCGGGCGATCGTGGACCTGGAGCTCGAGGATCTGCGGACGAACCTGAAGACCAAGGGCATGTCGTTGGAGGTCACGGACGCGCTGCTGGACCACCTGGGGACGGAAGGCTGGGACCCGGTCTTCGGTGCCCGCCCGCTGCGCCGCGTGATTCAGAACCAGCTGGAGGACCCGCTGTCGGATGCGGTGCTCTCCGGCCGGTACGAAGAAGGCGACACGATCCGTGTGGACTTCGTCGATGGCGAGTACAAGTTCGACCGTGTCGTCGCCGAAGCGGTGACGACACCGGAAGAGCCCGCGCTCACCTCGTAACGTCCGAGGCTACGCAAACAAGAACGGCCGCCCGAGAGGGCGGCCGTTCTGTTGTTCAGACTTCACACGCGGAGTGGGGTGCGCTCGTCACCATCGCTCCCCGCGCGCATCGCGTCCGCTCGAGGGCCGCTGTGAGGCCACCGCCTGGATCAGGCCGGCGGAGATGCACATCCCGACCAGGGCGGAACCACCGGTGGAGATGTACGGGAGTGGGATGCCCGTCGCCGGGAACAGGTGCGTGTTCACCGCGATGTGCATCAGCGCCTGCAGCACGATCGTGGCAGTGAGGCCAGCGGCGAGGAGACGCCCGAAGCGGTCGGGGGAGTGCAGCGACGCCTCCAGGCCGCGCCACGCGATCACGGCGTAGAGCAGGAGTACCAGCAGCGCGCCCACCAGGCCCATCTGCTCGCCGAGCTGCGCGAAGGCGAAGTCAGACGCCCGCGTCGCGACGCCATCGAGGGCCGACGAGGCGCCATCGAGGCCGCGCCCCGTGAGGCCGCCTCCGCCCAGCGCGATCTCCACCTGACGCATGGTGAAGCCGGAGCCGAGGGGATCGTGCTCGGGGTTCAGGAAGACTTGGAGCCGTTCACGCTGGTAGTCCGGCACCGCCACCGCGAAGGCGATCGGCAGGACGGACACAGCGAGGGCGCCAATGCCGCCCAGCACGCGCCATGGGACGCCCCACGCGACCATGAACCCGCCCCAGGCCACCAGGACGACCAGCGTGGTGCCGAGGTCAGGCTCCACGAGGATGAGCGCCGCCGGGACCAGGGAGAGCACCAGCGACGTCAGCGTGGTCCTGAGGCCGGGCTCCCGGTCGGCGGCGTACGCCGCGAAGGCGAGGGCGGCGCCGATCTTCGCGAACTCCGAGGGCTGCACGGTGACGCCGGGCGCGACCACGATCCACCGTCGTGCGCCGAACTGGTCAGAGCCGATCCCGAGCACCGCAACCAGGCCTACGAGCGATGCGATGTAGATCAGCGGCGCAAAGCGTCGCAGTAGTCCCAGGTGCAGGTGCGACACGGCGAACATCGCGAGGATGCCGACGAATGCGTATACGAGGTGGCGCATCGTCTCCGCGGATAGCCCGCCGTGTGCCCCCATCGTTGCCGCGCGGATCATCGCGCTCCCGGCGACGAGCAGGCCAGCAACGCCGACCAGCAGCCACGGGTCAGGGAGCGCGCGCAGGGCGAGGCGCGCGATCATGGCCGCGCCTCCACCCGCTGCTCCTCGCCACTCTCCTTCAGCGCGAAGTAGCCCTCCAGGATCTCCTTTGCGACCGGGCCGGCGTAGGTCTGCCCCACGCCGTACTCGAGGTAGACGATGACGGCGACCTCCGGGTCGTCGTACGGTGCGAAGCCCATGTACCAGCCGTGCGTGTCGTACTCACCGTCCGGGTAGGCGACGCCGAACTCAGTGGTGCCGGTCTTGCCACCGATGGTGACGCCCTCCGGCTTGCCGGTCTCGGCCGTTCCGTCCGGGCCGCTGGCCGCGTCCCGCATCCCCTCGCGCACGATGCGGTAGTGCTCGGCAGACCCGGGTAGGCGTCCCGTCGTCTGCGTTGCGAGCGGGGTGACAACGCCGTCCGCGGCGTATCCGTGGACGACCCGCGGCTGGAGGAGCGTGCCGCCGTTGGCGATCGCTGCGGCGAGCACGGCCATCTGCATCGGCGTCACCGTGAGGTACCCCTGTCCGATGCTGTAGGGGTAGCTGTCGCCCAGCAACCATTCGACGCCGAACTCTTCCTCTTTCCACTTCGTGGTTGGGACCAGTCCCGAGGCCTCGCCCGGCAGGTCGATGCCGGTGGCACGACCAAAGCCGGCGGCTCGGGCCCACCGCGCGAGGACGTCCGCGCCCATGCCCTCGAACTCGTCCTGTCCGGGTTGGTGATAGCCGCCGACGAGCAGGTAGAAGTAGACGTCGGAGGAGCGTGCCAGCGCGCGCCGCAGGTCCATGCCGCCGTGCGACGTCCAGTCGCGGAAGACGTACACCACGTTAGGGTCGTACTCGTCACGGATGGTGATGGCGCCATTGGACACGATGTACGTGTCCTCGGTCGCCACGCCCTCCTCGAGGGCAGCGAGCGCGACCAGCGGCTTGAAGATGGAGCCCGGCGACCGCACTTCCATGTAGGTGCGGTCGATGAGCGGGCGAGCCGGATCGGTCAGGACGTCAGCGATCGCCTCGGGTGTCCCATCGACGAACAGGTTGGGGTCGTAGGACGGCAGCGACACGGACGCGAGTAGCTCGCCCGTGCGCACATCCATCACCAGCGCCGCCCCGCCGGGGATCGGGTCGCTGCGCTCCTGGCCGGTGTTCGTGCGGAGGACGGCCATCCCGGCCTCCATGCCCTTCGCGAGGGCGGCGGAGGTGAGCTGCTGTAGCCGGAGGTCGATGGAGAGGACGACGTCGGCTCCCGGCACCGGATCCGTGCCAGCCAGCTCCTCAACCGCACGCCCCTGGGGATCCGAAAGGACGAGCAGCCGACCGGGATCACCCCGCAGCGTCGGCTCGTACATCGACTCGACGCCGTTGAGGCCGATCGCGCCGTCCAGGGGGTAGCCCTGTCCCATGAGGGCGGCCGCTTCGTCCTCGGGGATCGAGCCCACGTACCCGAGGATGTGCGCCAGCGTCTCCTCGGCCGTATACGCGCGCGTCGGGCTCGCATCGATCCGGATGCCACCCTTGCCGGCGACGGTGGCCCGCATCTGGATTGCTTGGTCGCTGCTGAGGCCGTCCAGTACCAGTACCGGCGCGTACGGATCGACGATTGCTAGGGAACTGGACGCGGCAGCCTCGAGGTCCGCGTACGGGATACCGGTCAGACGCTCCAGCGTGACCAGCGCTGAGCGCCGATCGTCCGGATCGCCCGGCAACTCGCCCGGGATGAGCATCACTCGGAACTCCGGCGTGTTGCGGGCGAGCACCTGACCGTAGCGGTCCACGATCAGCCCGCGGGGCGGCTCGATTTCTACCAGCCGGGGTGCGAGGCCTTCTCCGTACTCCGGGGGGACGCGGGGGTTCAGCCACTGCATGGAGGCGACTCGGAATGTGAAGACGAGGAACACGAGGAGCAGCACGCCCTGCATCAACCGGATCCGCGTCAGTCCAACGTCGGTCATACAAACAGCCCACGGTCGCGCCGGCGCAGGGGCCAGAGCGCCAGTGCCACCAGGAGGGCCAGGAACGCGCTGCCTGCCGCCGCAGCGAGGAGCGCGGCTGCGTGTGCCGGAAGGTCGGTCAGCACGCCTCCCGCGGCGCTCAGGAGCACCACGTAGGCACAGGCACCCGCCGCTGCGACCGTGGCGGCGACGGCGAGGCGCCGGCCAATGCCGGTGACCCGCGGCCGCAGCCGCCGTGTGCCGAGGAGCGCGAGCGCGGGCGCGGGCAGCAGCGCCAGGAGGAACCAGCCGGCGCGTTCCTCGGACGTCGCCCCCAGCGCGATCGCAGGGAGCAGGATCGCCGGCCACGTCTCCTCCACGCGACGCATGGAAGCCCAGGCAGCGATGAGCGCGACCGGGACCACAGGTGTCGCGATCGGGTCACGGAAGAGCGCCGTCGTGATCGCGGTCTGGATCGGCGCGGAGACCAGCACCAGCAGCATCAGGACGACGCTCACGGGGCCGTGCTCCCGCCGGCTGCCGGCTTGTCCGAGGAGAGGTCAGCACCCGGCGTGAAGGACGTCATCACGAGCACCTGCTCCACGCGGTCCAGGTTGCCCAGTGGATCCACTGTGATCGTCTGGAAGAGCTCCTGGCCCGTGACCTCGACCGTGGAGACGCGTCCCACCAGCAGGCCCGGCGGCAGCAGCCCGCCGAGGGCGCTGGTGAGCACCACGTCACCCTCGACGACGGTGGCGTCCAGCGCGACGAAGTCCAGCCGCAGCCCCTCGCCTGTCCCGACGAGGGACCCGGGTGTGCGTGTGGACTGCAGGAGGACGGCGAGCGCAGCTTCGCGGTCCGTGATCAGCCGCACCCGCGAGCGAGTGGCATCTGCCTCGACCACGATGCCGACGAGGGTGGCGCCCGTGCCCAGCACGGGCTGACCGGGTCGCACGCCGTGGTCGCGCCCCTCGTTCAGGACCACGCTCTGCCGGCCGGGCGCCGGGTCGCGCAAGACCACCGTCGCGGTCACGAACGACCCGGCGTTGGCGCCGACACTCTCGATGAGCGCCGCGGCCTGTTCCTGCGCGATGCGCCCCTCACGCAGCGCGGCGAGGTCTGCCTCGGCTCGCGCAAGGCGCTGGCGGAGGTCCGCGTTCTCCGAGGACAGCTTGTCCACCTGGCCGGCGTTCAGCATCACGTCCGTGACGGGCCGGAGCGCCGTGCTGACGGTGCCCACGACGGGGGCCACAGCGTCGCTCAGGCGCCCCTCGATGGCGTCCGAGGCGGGGAGTGGCGAGAGGGCGAGAAGCGTCAGGGCGGTCATCAGCAGGCCGCTGAACCACGCGGCGTTGCGGGCGACGATCACCCGCCTGCCTCGATGGCCGGAGTCTTCGGAGTGCTGGCGCGAGAGCCTGGGGAGAAGGGACTCGTCGCGCCCGGGTCAGTCGGGCGCGCCGGCACAGTGCCTCCGTGCTACCGCGGTGGCCGCCTGCTGGCGACCGCCGCCTGGACTTTCTGGAGCGTCTCCGCCTCTTCAAGGGCGTCGGCGCAGCCGCGGACTACGGTCCGCAGCGGGTCTTCTGATACGTACACGGGGAACCGCGTCTCCGTGGCCACGCGGCGGTCAAGGCCGCGCAGCAGGGAGCCGCCTCCGGTCATCGCGATCCCGTGCAACATCAAGTCCGCGACCAGTTCCGGCGGCGTGGTCTCTATGGTGGCGCGGACCGTGCGGATGATCTCCACCACGATGGTGGAGAGGGCGTCACGGACCTCCACGGTCGAGATCTCCACGGACTTCGGCAGGCCCGTTGCGAGGTCACGGCCACGAAGGTCGATCGTCCATTCGTCGTCCAGTGGGAACGCCGAGCCCGCCTCGATCTTCACGACCTCCGCGGTGCGCTCGCCGATGAGCATGTTGTGGACCTGGCGGGCGTAGTCCACGATCGCGATGTCCATCGCGTCGCCCGCGGCACGCACCGACTGCGACCGCACAATGCCGCCTAGGGCCAGGACGGCGACCTCCGTGGTGCCGCCGCCGATGTCGATGACCATCGAGCCAGCCGCGTCCATCACCGGCAGTCCGGAGCCGATGGCCGCCGCCATTGGCTCCTCGATCAGGTAGCAGGCACGCGCACCCGCGGCGATCGCGGCGTCGTGGACCGCGCGCTTCTCCACCTCGGTCGCACCGGAAGGGATGCCGACCACGACCCGCGGCTTCGGGATGCCGAGGCCGAAGCGCTCGTGCACCTGGCGGATGAAGTAGCCGAGCATCTTCTCCGTGACAGCGAAGTCGGAGATCACGCCGTCGCGCAGCGGGCGCACGGCGATGATGGAGGACGGCGTACGCCCGACCATGCGCTTTGCTTCCGCGCCGATGGCGAGGACGCGCTTGGTCACTCGGTCGATTGCGACCACGGACGGCTCGTCGATGACGATGCCGCGTCCCCGGACGCTCACGAGGGTGTTTGCTGTGCCGAGGTCGATGGCGATGTCGTGCGAAAACATCCCCAGAAACGAGGAAAGCGGGTTGATCAACGGTCAACCGGACCTAAACGTGGGGAGAAGAGGTCTGGGTAGTGCCGCCGGTGAGTGCGACCGGAGGAGTATAGGGACGGCTTCCGAGGCGCGGCAACCGGTCAAGGAATGACGGATTCGCCGGGCTCAGCCAATCCCTGCGTTGTCGGCCAGGCCTCGCAGCAGCCAGCCGGCTCCGAACGCCACCAGCGCCGCTGTGCCACCCAGCGCGAGCGTCTCGATGCCGTCGCGAAGCCACGATCGGTTGACGATCCGGCCCTTGAGGGCGCCGATCGCGAAGAACGTGAGCGCGGTGAGGATCCCCGATATGAGGAAGGCGTCGAAGTCCGGGCTGATGATGGCATCCAGCACGAATGGCGCGAGCGGGACGAACGCGGCTGTCGTGAAGGCGATAAACGTCGCAAGCGCCGCGCGACTGGCGGAGGGGCCCTCGAGCTCCAGCCCGTGCTCCTCGATGATCATTGTGTCGACCCAGCGCTTTGGGTCGGACGTGATGACGTCCACCACCTGCTCCAGCAGGTGGCCTTCGAACCCCTTGGCGGCATAGATCTGTCGGATCTCCTCACGTTCGCCCTCGGGTTCCTCGACGATCTCGCGCGACTCCTCGCGGCGGATCTCTTCGCGCCGCTGGTCCTCGGCGCGGGTGCCGAGGAAGTTGCCGACAGCCATGCTGAAGCCGTCAGCGAAGAGGTTCGCCATCCCAAGGATGATCACAACACCGCCCGGCAGGCTCGCCCCGATCGCGCCGGCGACGACAGCGAAGGTGGTCACTGTGCCGTCGATCGCGCCGAACACGGCGTCGCGCAGATAGGACTGCTCGCGAGTGGCCTCGAGGCGGGCCGCGATAGCTTCCCTCGAATGATCACGTTCGGAGGCGTGCGAAGAGATCTCGATCATGGGGAGAGATTACCGAGTATTCGCGCAACGCGACTCGGCGAAACGAAGCCCGAGGAAGTGGCAGGGCTACCTGCCTTGTTCAGTCGTCGCTCCAGCCGAGATCACGCAGGCTCTGCATGAACGTCGTCTCATCGACGATCTCTACGCCCAGGGCTTCCGCCTTCTCGCGCTTTGATCCGCCACCTTCACCCGCAACCACGAATGAGGTCTTCTTCGACACAGCGCTGGAGACCTTCCCGCCGAGGCGCTTGATCAGCGCCTCCACCTCGTTGCGCGATAGCCGCGAGAACGATCCAGTGACGACGATTGAGGTGCCGTCGAGGATGCCGCCGCGCGCCGTCACGTCCTCGTCCATGCGCAGGCCGTGCGCGGTCAGCCGGTCGATGAGCTCGCCGTTTGCGGAAGTTCGAAGGAACTCGGCGACGGGGTCCTCAATAACTGCGCCGTTTCGCGGATCGATTGTGCACGCGCACTCCAGGCAGCGACCACGCCCCAGATCGTCGAGATACTCCGGATCAATCGAGTTGTGCAGGCAATCGTTCGGATCCTCCCGCAGGGTGCTCTCTACGGACTCGGCAACAACTGGACCGATCCCGTCGAGTGACTCGATATCCTCCAGGGTGGCCGCTCGGAGAGCTTCCATGGAACCGAAGCGTTGCGCTAGGGCTCGTGCCGTTTGGATCCCAACATGGGGAATGCCGAGGGCCACGAGAAGCCGATGTAGTGGCTGCGTCTTGCTTCGCTCGAGCCCTTCGAAGAGCGTGTCCAGGGTCTTTGGGCCGATCCCCTCTACCTGGAGTAGCTCGTCCCGCTTTGAGGGGAGGTCGTAGAGATCTGCGATTGTCTCCACAAAGCCGCGGTCGACCAACATGTTCGAGCGCTCTTCGCCGAATCCCTCAATGTCCATGGCCCCACGAGATGCGAAGTGCTGGATCTGGCGCGCCAGCTTCGTCGGGCAAGCTGGATTCGGACAGTAATAAGCAGCCTCGTCGGGATCGCGTTCCACGAGTGCTCCGCACTCGGGGCACGTCGTCGGCATCTCAAACTCGGGCAACTTCGTATCGTCGCGAAGCGACAGTACCGGTCCTACGATTTGCGGGATCACGTCGCCAGCGCGTTGCACGATCACGTAGTCGCCCTCGCGGATGTCGAGGGCGCGCAGGTGGTCGGCGTTGTGGAGCGTTGCCACGGACACGTTGGCGCCACCTACGAACACTGGCTCAAGGACGGCGAACGGGGTGAGTACGCCGGTGCGTCCGACCGAGACATCGATGCGGCGCAGGCGGGTGACGGCCTGCTCAGCGGGGAACTTCCATGCCGTCGCCCAGCGAGGCTCCCGGCCCACCACACCGACCTCGCGTTGCGCCGCCAGGTCGTCGACCTTCACGACCACGCCGTCGATGTCGTACTCCAGGCTGCCCCGACGCTCGACCCACCCCTCGCAGAAGTCTGCGACGGCCTCGATGCCCTCGATCGTCTCGGAGAGGGGGTTCGTCGGGAATCCGAGCGAGTGCAGCCACGCGATCGCCCCGGAGTGTGTCGGTGCGGGGCGATCACCCTCGATCCACCCGAGCTGGTAGATGAACACGTCCAACCGCCGCGAGGCGGTGATGCGTGGGTCGAGCTGGCGCAGTGAGCCAGCCGCTGTGTTGCGGGGGTTCATGTACAGCTGCTCGCCGCTGGCGGCGCGTTCCTCGTTCAGGCGCTCGAACTCAGCCTTCGACATGTAGACCTCGCCGCGGACCTCGAAGGCGGCAGGGAGGCCGCCTGCGGACGCGTCGAGGACGAGCGGAAGCGAGCGGATCGTGCGGAGGTTGCTGGTGATGTCCTCGCCCTGGCGTCCGTCACCGCGCGTTGCACCCTGTACAAACCGCCCGTTGCGGTAGACCAGCGAGATCGCGAGCCCGTCGATCTTCGGCTCGCAGACGAAGTTGAAGTCCTCGCGCTCCACCAGGCGGACCATCCGCCGGTGCCACGCGAACAGCTCGTCGCGGTCGAAGACGTTGCCCAGCGAGAGCATCGGCTCGCGGTGCTCGACGACGGCGAAGCCCTCGACGGCCTGCCCGGCGACGCGCTGCGAGGGGGAGTCGGGGCTGATGAGCTCGGGGAACTGCTCCTCCAGCAG
>Ga0172380_10006109_pt1 | contig 14178 bp, 30 predicted proteins | sample Leawe162metaG_FD_119747 | JGI IMG/M metagenome (GOLD analysis project Ga0172380, IMG submission 119747) | Leachate microbial communities from a municipal landfill in Southern Ontario, Canada - Leachate well 162 metaG | ecosystem: Engineered > Solid waste > Landfill > Unclassified | place... | reverse complement strand
GACGGGGATACGAATTTCCTTGCAGAGCAGGACGACATCTCAGTTATCCGGGAAACGTTCTGGTATGATTTCTTCTATTACCTTATGGACATAGAGAAAAACCGTGATGATCCGGATGACCATAGGAGAAAGATTAAGTTCATTACGTTCTTCTTTGATGAGGCTCACCAGATTTTCCCGGCCAACGAACCGAAACCCTTCTGGTACCTGATTGATAATTTTGCAGAAAATGTATTGATTGATACAGGAAGAATGAATATCTCGATCTACGCCAACATCCACCACCTTAACCTGATGTACTGGAAAGTACTCCAGAGGTTTGTGATCTTCGAATGGTTACTTGGGAGTTTCCCCGACAAGAAATACTCCATGGTGTCCGACAAACTACCCCGCCATATGTGGAAAGGATTGTTCCTGATCGAAAGAAAGCAGCAGCGGTTTGGGAAGATGGAGTTCCCCCGGATCCCTAACCAACCGGATGTTGTGCTTGCAAGAGGAGTGCCTTCCTGAAAAGGTTTATTACTTCAGAAAGGAGAATGATTAAATAGCATGACTCTATCAGGTAAAATATTCGGGGTAGCCTTTATTTTTGTTATACTGCTTGGCACGGTTGCACTTGCCGGGGTATATCTCCAGAAATCAGCATCGAGCGATCCGGCATATACCGCGCCGAACACAACATTAAACACTACTGAACAAACGCTTCAGGCTTGGACTGCCCCTCAGGTCAACGAACTTGGACTGGTCGCGTTCCTTGCACTGATCTTTGCATTGTGTACTGGGATCGGCGTAATGGTTTTTGTTAAGGGAAAACGGAGAGTGTGAGATCAATCTTTTTTTAGGGTAAATGCTTGTTTATAATCATAAAGGTTCATCGTCGCAAACCAGATCCACATTGCTCCGACTACCGTAAGGAATAACGCAAGATCGAGTTTTACAAATACCGCCACAGCAGCCGCCATCAATATTACCGGGCCACCCCACATAAAAACCATGCTTTTTAACTTCATAAATAATCCTCCAAATCATCAGTAACAAATATTCTACAAAGTAATAATCCGTAATCTCTCATATTATTGGCTCCACCTTAAGTAGTAATGTTAAAAACATAATAATAAGCCCCAAAACGGTTAATGTAAAAATAATAAATATTGCATGAAGTAATGCTTCATCGGCCCTCATATCCTCACACCAACCCCGCATCCGCATTCCATAATGAAAACATGTTCTGCCCAAGATAGATAATCTGCATCACAAAGAATGCCCATCTTTTATCCCCCCGTGCGACAAAGAGCCAACAGATATTCCCCAGTGCCCATAGAACAAATCCAATAGATCGGATGTTTGCGTTGATACTGGATACAAAGAATCCTCCTGCGATCCCAGTGGCCGCAGCAATGCATTCTGTTTTGTTATACCGGATATAATTGAGGAAGTCATAGATTATTATATCACCATCCACGGAGTATCACAATACCTACATAAATAGCATATACCCCTGCAAAGGTGTTCCCTGCCGTAGCAATACACTTTGTTTGAAGATCCGTTAATAAAATCCATATAAACGGTATCATTACTAATAGGATGATCCCCATTGCAACAAGGATTTTACCAAAATCATTGAGGGTAATGTCTGTTATCATAGCATTCCCTCTTTTTTGTTCCATATCTCCTTGAGAACTAAATATGGGTGGCGGTAGAGGTTTATGGGGTCAATAAATGGGGGTCTTCTATCCATATTGATATAATCATTCAGCCCACTTGGGGTACCGAGATCGCACCAAAACCGGATAAACAATATAATGTACACAAATGACACTATAACTCGGTTCGTCATTAACACAACCCTACAATCTTAGGTCTTGAAGTCAGATACTTTTCTACCACAATACATTGTGTTGAATTTGGTTTTAGTTTTGCTATTACATCAGAGGACTGAGAGTGGTAAATATTATCTTCGGTGTAAATGTCTGCCGAGACATGATTTAAGTCACTTTCTGTAACATCAATTCGGGTTATATTGGATAGGACATTTTGATGAGACAGGGGGACATCCTGACATAGAGAACCTCCCAAAAAAATAATACCAAATATGATTCCAGCTGCTGCCATAGTATATACGGCTCCATCACCAATATCCATAGTTTACACCTCCGCTTTGTTTATAGCACGATACATCGCGATAGAATTGAAAATTATACATGCGCCACAAAGGGCAGCGGCACCTCCTGCAAAAATATATCCAACATTTCCGGATTCAATGAATTTTGTCGATATAAGAATTAACGTACATCCAACAAGTATCCCTACAAATAATTCCAACAGATCCATGCGTTACACTCCAGAGTTACTCCGGTATGATAGGATTACTAGATAGATCAGTGCTATCATGATCATCCAAAAGCAGCGCGGAGACCCCTTCCTTCAGGGAGGGGAGGAAGCGCGTCTGCTTCACCTCCATTACCTTTAATACCTAATACTGTTAACATATGACTATGATTAGGACTATCAAGTTGAAACTTGATATACCTTCCGATGGCCGTAACTCTCTCCTGCAAACCATGAGAGATTACACCGTGGCGTTCAATACCTGTACCGAGTGGGGTTTTAACAACCACACTTCCAGCAAGGTATTCAACCACACGGCAACCTATCGGAATGTTCGACAATCGGTTCCTAATCTCCCGTCCTCGTTGGTACAAGGCGCACGGGATTGTGCCTGTGAAGCACTTCAAGCGGTGAAATGTCAAGTTAAACCTCTCCGTAAAGAGTTCTCTTCGATGCGATACAATTCCCGCGTAATCAGCGTTTATCTGAAATCCGGATACTGTACGCTTGCATCTGTCAACGGACGGATCAGAACCTCGTTCTTTGTCCCGGAGTATTACCGGAGATACGAACTGTGGCTGGTGAAGTCGTCTACCCTGTCGTTCCACCGGAACGATCATATGTTTTATCTTCACGTTCAGGTAGAATCCAGAACCCCCGATCTTGTTAAAGAACAATCTGTTCTCGGCATTGACCGGGGTATCGTGAACATCGCAGTGTGTTCTGATAACACGTTTTTTAATTCTAAGGCTGTGAAGAATGTTCGTGCAAAGTACGCGCATCTCCGAGCCGAATTGCAGTCCAAAGGCACCAGATCGGCAAAACGGAAACTCCGTAAAATGGCCGGTCGGGAAAGACGGTTTGTGACTGACGTTAATCACTGTATCTCGAAGCAAATAGTTCAATCTCCTTATACCGTGTTCGCACTCGAAGATCTGTCCAAGATCCGCGTGCAGAAACGTAGAGGGCACGAGTTCAACCGGAAACTGAATAACTGGTCGTTCTACGAACTGGAACAGTTTATCCGGTATAAAGCCGAGAATCTGGGTAAGCTGGTTATGCTTGTCGATGCCCGGTTCACTTCTCAGAAGTGTTCTGTCTGTGGGCATGTGTACAAAGGCAACCGCCACGGTTCCCAATTCCTCTGTCGATCCTGTGGGTTTGAACTTCATGCTGACCTCAATGCTTCCCGTAACATTGCCCAAGCCGGTATATCTGGTCTGGGTAGGCTGCCCGTCAACCAGCCGAATGTAGCGTGTCTCTGACATAGTTACAAGCCCCGTCCTTTAGGGCGGGGTTGTTGACATCTGTCAGCGTTACCATAGTTTACACCACCTTGAACTTTACTTCATCTATCTTCCCGTCTTTTAACGAGGTGTGCCGCCGCAACGCCTTTTTTACCAAACTGGAATCGCTGCAAATCTGGATAATTGTTTCCTCATTATTTCCTCTTCTTCCCGTGTAAACCGGATCAGTTTCATTATAGTCTTCCTCCATAATAATTACCTATTTCAATACTATTTATACATTGTTATTGAACAAGTATTTAATACTTTCTGATTCCACCTCTATCTTAAGTGAGGTGATATATAACATGGAAGTCACTGAAAATGCAAACCTCAAGACTGAACTCAAGCAGGAAATGCGCGAGTCGGGTATTATGGACGGGGTCATGCAGTGGGTTGTTCTCGCTGTCGTGTTCACCATTCTCCCGGGTCTTCTGTACGCGGTCTCTGCTGCACAGCCGGCAATTCCGTCAGGTAACGTTTGGAACACCACACAGTCCACTGTCAACAGCACCACAAGTTCATCCTTCGGGACGCTCGTCATTGTGCTGATTGTTCTGGCAATCGTGATCATCATCTCTGTCCTGCTCCTTCTCGGAGGCGGCGGGCGCAGGAAGTAATCACAGGGTATAGAGAAATGAATACAACAGTCAATAAGGTGGGGAAACCCACTATATTACTGTTGCTGGGGGTCTCTCTTCTGATCTCGTGCGTCTCAGCACAGACTTTTGATCCGGCAACAGTTTATGTCGGGAATACAACCAGCGTTATTGATACTGCGTATCTGGACATTAACATCTGGTACTTTATCACGGCACTTGGGATTGGTTTGATTGTCCTTAGTAACCGTGTAAAGACCCAGCCGGAGAACGCATTATATGCATGGCTTGCAATCCCGTTCACATTAGTATCGGCATATTATTCAATCCGGTTGCAATACACTACCACGAAAGTTATTGAGGATATGTCGGGATTGGTCAGCATAAACAACACTACCATTCCTGCCCTGCACATCCATACCGTGAATACGGTTTATCATCCCGAAGTACTCGGTATCCTTATGGGTATTGTATTCCTTGTGGCGTTCATTAACGCGATTTATATCACCACGAAAAAGCCGATTGAACGAACAAATCCTTTGAATGACAAGGAAGAGTAACGATGGAAAATTGTTGCAAAGAAACTCTTATTTTTGCCACCGACTTAGGAGATGGCGAAACTACATTTACGTGCCAGCTTGAAAAAGGGCATGAAGGATCGCACAAAGAATCCGGGAAAGTGTACCGTAAATCCTATGAACTTACGTGGGGTGATCCAGAGTGAGTTGGCAGGACAGTATCCCCAAAGATTCGCCGCCTCAGGATGGTTCAATGGCGGGTCCGGCGGGCACCACTATGTTCCCGTCGCAGCAAGGGATATCCGCCGGGCCAGTCCCGTGGAACAAGGAAATGATGGCGCTCCTTACGGATGTGCCTATCCCTGATGAGGTAATGAGAGATCCCAAGTATAACAAATTGTGGTTATGGACAAACCGGGTACTCATTCATATGTCGCTTACCGGGCTGTCTCCGGGGGATATGCGCAGGCTTCGGAAGGATCTTGAATACATTCTTATCCTATCACATCAGGAAGGCGCGGAAATGCTCTGCGCAGAACGGCAACTTATGTTTGTAGCAGAACTTGAACTCAGTAAATCGGTTCCGGATTCTCAGCATGGTATCCGTGAACGGGTAATGTGGATTATGTCGATGGTAAAGAACATCTTTGGAGAGGAAAGTGCACAGCGGCCGAGCGAACACAAAGGCGGGTTAAATATACCGTTCCTTGGGAATGGGAGGTAATATGGTAGATATAACTGCGGCTAGTTCCGCGTCGGCAGCGTTAGCACCTCAACAGATCCCAATGTCGTTTGGCGGAATCTTTGATATGCTGGTTATCGGGCTCCCGCTCTACTTCTGGATTATGTTTGTTCTTGCGGCGGTACTTATCGTTGTTGTTGTCTACGCTGTATACGTGTGGTATAACCTTGGCCCGGTATGGGGATGGTGGGTAGCAAACAGAAAAAATACCCCAATGGCCCTGAAACAGAATAAGAATCGCCGTGCAAAGATGGTACCAATGGACTCAGTAGCACATATCTTCCATGACGCGGAGAACCCAGAGATGTGGCACCAGACTTCTACAGAGTCCGCGCAGTACCTTGGAGGTGTGCCGATGGTACACGTTGTTGACTGGCACGACTGGGTTGACGACGAGGTCATGAACGAGGCCATTGTGGTTGCGGCGGAAGGATGGAACAAACATTGTGAAGAAACCGGTGAGACTGAAAAAGACGAGAAATCAAATCTTATCTATGATTATGTCTCATTCCAGAAACACCTTGCAAATGGCGACCTTAAAAGATTTTTCAAAGATGGAGTCCCTATTCCTGCCTTCTTCTTTACAGATCTTACAGATGTTGAACAATACATGCCTAAGGATCGCTCTGCCTCGACATTCGGCGGGTTCCTTACGTATTATTCCGGTAAGTTTGCTGCCGATGCGGCCAAGTCCATATGGGGGCTCGTTCTTCCGATTGCTGCTATCTGCGGTATGGTACTGATAACGTCGATCATTGCATATCTTATCCTCAAGATGGCGGGATAGATGAGCAAGTTACACGAAAGGAGAATTAGAATGACTGAAAAGAAAGAGACTGATACTATCTCAAAGAAGGATCATGAAGCGATTGTAAACAACGTTGTTGTGTATATGAGCATTGACGCGGCAATTGCGGACGCTAAGTTTGAAGCCGAGAAGATGGGGAAAGACTCCGAACGGTTCGTCAAACCCTTGCAGATTGCGAAAGATATCTGTCAGCGGACTCTGTTGGGTAATCCGGTTGCTCCGGTAAAGAAACCTGAAAAATCAGGAAAAGCCGAGAAAGAAGAAACGACGACCGATGAAGAGTCGGCAAGCGGGGATGAGTAAAATGGGCTGGACGTTTGATGGTGTTATGACGGTGGTATTTGTAGTTTTTATACTATTAACGACTTCCGCATTAACAGCATTCTCGAACGCGGGAAAACTAGATGCAACGGCTACATTCCTTGCTATCGGTATAGTTGCGTTTCTCTTCAGGGAATTTGCAATACACCTTGATTCGTTTGGAGATGGTCTTGTAGAACCGCTGACAAAGTGTCTGGAAGACTGGAAGAAAAACAAAAATTAATTGTCCTCTTTTTCGCGTTATCCCGTTTTCTCTTTGTGATCCTCTATCTGTTCGTTCAGGATCACCGTTACTCTTTTGCCGAGCCATTGCTTTGATACAAAGATTCGGCCGGATGATCCTGCATCCCCTACTACTTTCTCAGTGAGGATATATCCGGTTACTTTGAACATTTGTTTTTCCATCGGTCACCTCCATATGGTGCCTGCCTTGCCTTGCCACACCGGACCATACCTGACCGGACCTCACCATACCTTAACTGCCACGCCCAGCCGTACCGAACCACGCCGAACTATACCACACCTTAACCGCCTTGCCGGACCACACCAAACCGCACCGTACCTGACCTTACCTTAACCGCCTTGCCTGACCAAACCTCACCGAACCGAACCATACCTTAACCGCCATGCCTTGCCGGACCGTACCGCACCGAACCTCACCATAACTGCCGTAACAAAACGATTTAACCGCCAACCGTTTCAAGGAATGCGGGGGAACGGGTTATTTCCCGCGCTTCTTGCGTTCGTCCTGATACCACGCATACAGTTTTTCGCTTTCAACGTCATAACAAGTAGGATTATCAAGAGCGGCTACCTGTGCCTGCGGGTTTCCTGATGCAACAATCTCTTTACATGCCTCTTCGGTTGATATTTCAAACTGCCCGAAATTGCCCTTTCCTTTCTCCTGTCGGTAATCCCCAACTCCGATAATGAGCCCGGCGATCTGGACAAGCCGGGATAGGGTGGTCTCATTGATTGTTGGCTTGACGTAATTCAATTCAATTTTACAGCACCACTGCGGAAGAATCGCACGGGTGCGCACATCGGGGGTTCTGCCGATATCTGCCGAACGTACGACATCCATTTTGAGTTTTGGGATACCATACATTTGTAGCATATCTGAAGAATCTACCCATACGAGTTTGCCGACTTGGGATTTTTTGGCCCCGGGGATTTCAAGGGCGGCATTCATCATAGCGGCTTTGAACTGCGCTGCGGGGATAGAAAGACTCCTGATCCCGTTTGAAAACCGGTATACACTTCCCCGGTACTCTTCAATCGGATTGTGTTTAAGATTCTGCTCCTTTTCTGCCGTAGTCTTTCTTCCTTTTGGGAATAAAAGGTCATGCTTGGATTTCTCGCTCATCGTATTGTAAATATATGGAGTAATCCCTTTGATCCAAACTGTTGCTTTCCCGACTTTAAGTTCTTCAATAACAACCGTCGATTCTGTTTTCTGAGATGCTTTCATTCTTTTACCTCCGTCAACTTTAAAATATCCTGCATTAACGACAGGGCGCTTTCAAGATTCGATACAACTACCGGCGGGATATTGCCATTCATTGCCTTAACCACGGCAATGGATCTCTCAATGTTTCCGGCGATACGCGAAACTTCGTCTCGTACCACACCCATCTTGTTCTGTTCTTTCACGCGGATCGTTGTAACATACCCAGAAAGCGACGAATCCTGAGTGGGATCGCGTACATAGGTTGGTGCTTTGATGGTGGTATGTTCTACCGTAATCATTATTTGGACGCGGACAATAAGCGTTCTCGCCTGATCGATCCGGTACTTCTCGGCGGCAACACTGTCGTCCCACTGGAAAAACGCATGTAAAGAACTAGATTCGTCCCGTGCCGCATCTAATACCGCGACTGGAGTAATCTGCCCTTTTTTGTTTTCGAGATCTCGTATCTCTTCAATAACTTCTTTGGTGATTTCGACCATTTTCTTGCTCTCCCTTATTGCAATAATACTGTAAGTGCTATTACTATTTAATGGTTGTTGCTCCGTCGAAAATCGGTCTAATACTTAATTGCCAATACCTTTAAGGAAGTATTATATCCTTATACTATGATTAGTACACTATGGCAGAAGTGTCATTAAATCAGTTATCGTTAGACCAGTTACAAACACTGGTTGTAATCGTTTCCTGTGCCGTTATTGGTATTGGTGCAACAATTATGAGTACCTCAACTACAACCACAATGATAGTTGTTGGCGGGGCATTGCTGAACACGGGTATGAACCTGATGATGGGGGGGTTCTGTATTCTTGAGGTGAAAAAGATTTGAGTCACCAGATCCCATTATCCATGCCGGATAGCATGTATGCGGTTGTCGAAAAGGCGGCGATTGTTGACGGTTATCAGGACATTCGGGGTTTCATTTCGGATGCCGTAATGATCCGTGTGTGCGGCAAGACGAAGATGCAGTTCCTTGAAGAGGCAAAGAAAGGGATCAAATAAAATGAACCTGTTTTGGAAATTGTGGGGTAGTGGATGTGCAATTGGAATTGTGGGTATCCTATTATGCGACTATCTCACGTCGATTAGGTTGTATGAATACGCAATCATCACATTGACTATATTCGGGGTTATTGTCTCAATACTAGTTACTGTGAGTATATCCACATATACCACAACCAAAACCACTTCAGATGAGAGAACGAACGAAAATGAGGTGATTTCAGAAAATGGGAGCGAAACAAAGACTAATTAAAGCGATTACCCCCAGAGTGGCAAAAGGCGTTCTTAATAAAGAGGACGATATGATCGATGCCTGCACTCAGTGCAAGGCGGGGGATAAAGCGGCTATTCTGGCATGTGAGTACTGGTTAAAGAAGAAACTCTATAAGTGCCCGAAGATTGCCGCTGTTCTTGACGATGTTGTTACCGGTATTGCGAGCGATGCAACACGGCCTGTTACTGAAGCGGCAATGAGCGTTGGGGATAAGATTGAACGGGTAAAAGAAAAGATTAAAAAGACATTCAAAAAGGAGGGGTGAAAATGTCCCTCCCCCTCTCTACAAAATTGCTGTTGTTTGTTCTTGCAGTGATTGCAGCTGTGATTCTTTCGGCTTCACTTATGTTCCTTGCAATTTTTGCATCTGTTGGAGCAAATGAAATTATAACAGCAAACGGAGCGATTCCTTCAAGCATAACGGTTCCAAACCCAGTCCCTGATGTAAGTGCATTAAAGGTTCTTGTTGTACTTGGGCAATCTTTTGTAGGTCTTCTGTATTCCCTGTCGTATTCTGCCCTTATTATCGCGATTGTAATAGGATTTTGCGTATTTAGTGTATGGTTATTTAAAGATGAGATAGGAGCGGCAATTGATCACATGCATAATTTGAAAATTGTGGATAAAAGAAAAGAGGAAAGATAAATACATGCAAAAAATTCCATTTTTGTGTACTGTGTTGATCCTGCTGGCTCTTATTATTGGAGGTGTACAGGCAACAAAGATTGATGACAGTATAACTAATTTCGCAGGGTATGACATCGGGATTGGGAATGGATCTCAAGAAAACATAATTCTTAATTATGGTAATGGGGTTTTGTATTTTAGATCAAATATTAATTATGGTGTGGCGGACGATACATTTTTTATGAAAAGTATAATTTATCCCGAGTTTGGTGCGTCTCTGTCACATTATCTTGAGATTAATCCAAATGTTTCTGTGGTTACCATCGCACCGTATACTACGGGATCAAACTATGGACAAACAACAGGATATTATGTTGTCGTGAGGTAGAATGATTAACATAGACGCACAAAAAATATCGCTTTTTGTAATCTGGCTAAACATTCTTGTTTGCGGGATAATACTCTGTTTTTTAATCTCATATAAACAGGGCAAGGTGTCAAAAGAAGAGGTTTATGAGTTTATTGTTAAAGCCTGTGGAATTTTTGCAATCTGCCAGTGTCTTATCCTTGCATGTATCATTCTCCTCAAAACTTAACGAAGGGGCGCCCGCTACTTCCTCCTCTTTTTTGTGTTATGGTCAACCGCGATCTGCTTTGCCTGCGCCATCGTAGTCCATGGGTGTTCCTTGTGCTCTTTCTGCCATCCTGTGATGTTCCGTTTCACTTAGCCAACCTCCTTTCCCGCTTAACGATATTACGGCGTTTGTTCGCCCAATACAGGGACTTCCCCGCCTCCTCTTTGCTCATGGCCGCCAAGATCCTGTTGCCTTTTGCCAGTTGATTCTTGTACTGGTTCATATCGTACCTGTAGTCATTCCGGGCTTCGCGTTCCCAGAGGGATTCTATCTTGGCGTACTGAGCGTGTTGCTTTTTAGGGAGCATTCGTAAAAGAGAGATAGAGGTAAGAGGTAATAAAGGTTATTATGGGTTTGGAGATTTCCTTTCCCAGATCGTCCATGAGCTATTCGCCACCATGGTGTATTCGCTGTCAATCTTATCCCGTATTACCTGCTTATCCGGGGTCATGTTCTGGAAGAACCACCAGTCAACCCCTACAATATATTTCCCGGTGTAGTCTATGATATCGTTGCAATTCTCTATATATGCCGTCGTGTTTGTAAGAGCCGTTTTGTTGGTATCTCGTTGAACGGGAAGCGGGCAGATATACCGGCTTGCAGAAATGCTCCTGAAATACCATGGAGCATCACCGGGGTCAAGATATAACAGTGTGTCTTGTCCGGATATGTTGTATTTCTCATCCAGATCCTGGGCGGCTGCACTCCTGTCATCCCAGTAGGAGGTATGATATCCATATACGGACATCCCGAGCCCTACTGAAAAGAATACCCAGACGATCATTATCATACACAGGACTGCGGGAAACACATATTTCCAGTCCGTTTTCAGCGAGATAAACCACAGGATTGTAACAATCGCGGGGATTATCATTCCGGCATACTGGTACTGGAAGTACTCTCCCTGAATAAACGGTATTGCCGCAGCAGATCCCCATGCAACAAGGATCCAGAAAAAGGATTTCGGGTGCGCTAAAACGTCATAGTAGTATACCAGCAGCAATAGTGCAAGTCCGGTGGCAATTACCGGGATGAACATATAGGATGTAATAGTCATCGTAAAGAATCGGGTAATACTGGTTACAATATCATAACTAATTACACCGGTGAGCGACGACAGGATCATATCGGATAGCATATGCGGGAATACCGTAAGCTGGAGCACGATGAACGCCAAGGCTGCCCAGAACGCTCCTGTATAAAACGCGATATCGTCAGTAAATGTGCGTTTATCGAGGAGGTGGACTATCGCGAATACCGTAATAATATAAAATACCGATATGCCTTTCATCAGGAATAGCGGAAGGGTAAGCAATCCCGCGAGTTCCCATAAGAGCCATTCGTCTGATAACCATAATGCGATCATCAGCATCATGAGAAGAACGCAGAACCATTCTACTTCCAGCATGACATAATCAGATATCGCGAACACTCCCAAAAATGAGAGGATAAACACAATATCGTAATCGATATCCATTTTACGGCTGATCTGGTATGCGAAATACGCGATAATCAGGATAGCCGCAATTGCAACCACGGCTTTCATTACGATCTGGTACTGCATTCCCTCACCGGGGATTTTTGAGAGCAGGTAAAACAGGATGCGGTTGCCGGGGGGTTTAATCTCCCATGCCTGATCGAGCCCGCCGAGTTTGTCGGTCATGTACCCGACACCGAGATAGATGCGGATATCGTCGGTAAACCGTGATAGAAGATAAAAGATAAGGACGGTTGGACACAAGATTAGGTATAAGGGGTATTGGTATTTTGGCTGCATTCAGGTAAACCCCAGATAGTTTGTGCTACACATGTTTTTGTGCAAAAAGAATCCCCTCGCCCGCGCATCCCTATAAAAACCAATATACGGTTTTACGTCACCATTACGAATAAGATCGACATAGACTTTCTGCATAATATCATTCGGTGTGCCCATCCTCATAAGAGTGTCCGCGATAACATCATACATTAGATTCAATCCCCATTATACCGTGGAGGTCTTCCATTAATAACAGCCCCGTGCACATTCTTCCATCCAATTTCGTTTCCCGTATATCCATCGTAATACCTTCCATAGTAATAGTAACTATCCGGATAGTTGTAATAATCGCGATAGATAACCCGCACATCATCAACGTAATACACGATGGTATTTGAGGCCCAGTAAACATACGATCCGGTTATATGAAACTCTACGTTATCGCCCGCATTAAGGTACTCGTAAAGAGAATAGGGAACGTTGAGTGTCATTCCCTCGCGGGTCGTAACCGCATTAAACCCGCTACTCCGTGACATTGAAGAGATAATATGCGGGTCTGTCCAGTACGCAGTAGAGATTGTCGTTACTGGGGTGGGTGATGCAGTAGGTACCGGTGTCGGAGTGGGGGTTACATAGACGATCTGAGGTGTTGTTGCCGTACCATCGTCTTTTCCTTTGTAATACGCATAGTTCACGCACATAGCACAGATAAGAAGTATAATAAATACCGGTGCTGCATATCGGAGAAGTTTGTCCGTATCAATTGTAAATGTTGTCATCTCTCATTCCTCCTCTGGTTCTTCTTCAAAAAGATATCCGATAAATCCAACCAATCCCAAAATCCCCATTAATGCGATTAAACACGATGCAGAAAATATACCTGATCGTGCTAATTCCGGAAACTGTTCTCCTGCTGCTATCGAAAGTTCAAAACAATGGATTACCACCAATAGAGGGATACAAGCAACAATAGATCCAATCATTAAGATAATAAATGGGAATCTATACACAACCCTTGATACGTAATCTGTCATCTCTCGTTCCTCCAATCCTTTTTCCAATCCGGATAATCCTGTGGGTAGTACCGACAGGAATGCCCAATGCAATAGGGATACACACACTGTACCGGTGAGAACGGGCATTGGCCGTCGATAGTTGTAGGGGGGGTTTCTGCGGATGCTGGGTGTGTACAAACATCAGGGATTAATATTCCTGTGACTAGCAATTTTGTTGGAGTATCCATTACGCTTTCCCCCCCTCAAGAGTCGTAAACTCAAAATGATCGTCAACAGCTATAATATGGACAAGATCGCCCTTCCTGAAGCTCTGGAGCTCAATAACAATCTCGTCTTTTGAGATCTTTTTGATGATGGCCCCTTTGAGATCTCCCTTACCTAATCGGATCTTTTTTGTTACGCAATCTTCGTCCGATGTTCCCTCGTTAACCATAGAATAATCTTCAATTAACATCAGATCCGCCCCTCGACTTTCGCCACTTTCTTTGCGCCGGGCTTTTGGCAGAATAGACAGGGAGATTGTATGAGATGCCCACTTTCCCCCACCCAAACATTCGTGGTTGCTATTTGGCACATGTAATCACGGCACTCTTTACAGTCATCGCAAGGGCATGGTGCTGTGGGCACCCTCTTCTCAATATCGCTAATTACTTCATAAATGTTGGCTATGGATTCCTCTAATTCCTGTATCCGGGTAAGTGTATTGGGGGTTTCGACCGAAACAGAGGGAATGGGTTTTTCCCGTGCCGCATATGCATCTGCCGCGATGTTTGCCGCATTCTCGCATATATCCAGATG
>Ga0172380_10006108_pt1 | contig 14181 bp, 18 predicted proteins | sample Leawe162metaG_FD_119747 | JGI IMG/M metagenome (GOLD analysis project Ga0172380, IMG submission 119747) | Leachate microbial communities from a municipal landfill in Southern Ontario, Canada - Leachate well 162 metaG | ecosystem: Engineered > Solid waste > Landfill > Unclassified | place... | reverse complement strand
TTCAGCGCTTGCTCTTCTTTCTTCTTTCTTAATATTATTATCATACACTAAAGGAAGCATAACATTTCTCAAAACGGTAGCTCTTGATAAAAGGTTGAATGATTGAAAAACAAATCCTATCCTCTGAGACCTGGTTTTAGCCAATTCGTCATCATTTAAATTGAGCATATCTTTATCATTCAAGAAATACTTTCCAGAAGTCGGTCTGTCTAACGTTCCTAAGATATGCATTAAGGTAGATTTTCCAGAACCGGAAGGACCGATAATGGCAACAAATTCCCCTTTCTTTATTTCAAACGAAACTCCTTTTAAAACAGTTGTATCTGTATCTCCACTCTTATATATTTTTACTATATTATCGCACTTGATCATATTATCTTGTAATCATCATCATGCTTCCATCGGGCGGACCACTCTGATTAGTGCTTTTTGTCGTGGTTGTTTTAGTGGTAGTTGTTTTGGTGCCGCTATTAGTGCTCGTAACAACCTTATCATCTTCTGATAATCCGCTCTTTATTTCGATTGAAACGTTATCAGTTATACCAGTTTCAACCGTTTTTCTCTCTATCGCTCCCTTGTTATTCATAACTTGAACATAGCTTTTTCCGCCCACAGTCTTAACCGCACTGCTCGGAATAGTTAAAACATCTGAAACGGATTCAATAATAATATTGGTTGAGATGCTCATTCCTGGCTTTACGCTTTCATTATCTGTAGCAAAAGATATTTTAACACTATAGCTCACAACTCCCTGACTTACTGTTCCTGTAGCATCTACTTCATAGACTTCTCCTACTAAAGTAAAATTATCTAAAGCGTCAAAAGTAATATCTACTTTTTGCCCGACTTTTACTTTAGCAATATCAACCTCGTTTAAAGTAATTGTTGCTATTTTTTCATGAGTAATTATCGAACCCATTACTGTTCCAGAATTCGCTGTATCCCCGTTACTAACATCCACGCTAGCAATCGTACCGTTGAAAGGAGCTCTAATGGAATATTTTGCCAATGTTTTTTGAGCATCAACTAAGTCTGCTTCTTTCTGCTCAACGGCTAATTCTTGAGTCCTTATTTCCAAATCAGTTGATCCTTCTTTTGTTTTTTCCAAAGATAATTCTTTTACTTTAATTGACCTATCCGCACTGACGATACTATCCTTATCATCAGCAATAGTATTTTTGGCAGAGAGAAGAGTTGAAAGATGGCTATTGGTTTTACTAGTATATCCGTTCAGAGAAGAAAGATGCGTATCGGCAACAGAATTATATGACTGATGTTTATCAGACAAAGTATATTTATAAAATTCAATTAGATTGTTAGCGCTCTTGATGGCTTCAGCGACAGCCTTGGTAGTGTCATATGTTTCTGATATCAAAGCTTCTATTGTTGCTTTATCGGAAAAACGACTCGTTGCCTTGTAGTTGGCAATACTTTTATCGTAACTCTGTTTGGCGACCATGTATTTACTATATGCATCGTCTTTATATTGAGTTCCTTTGTCATTGTAATAATTAGCGGCTGAAGCATAATAATCAATGTTATACTGAGAGCCGTTTAAGCTTAAATTTTCTGAAAATAAAATATTGTTTAGTCCGGTCATTATGGACGGCAGATCGAGAAATGCATTAGAAATATTATTAAATCCATCATCATAAGCTTTCTCTAGACTAGTTTCAGCTTTTGTTTTTGATTCTTTAGCTTCAATTAAAGAATTTTCTGCCTGAAGAAGAGTTAATTCATCTGTCGGTTGCTGTATTTCTTCTAAGGTTAGTTTGGCGCTCTCTAAAGCCAGTTCGGCGCTTTTTAAATTCTTCTCTCCGTCACTACTATTAATTTTAAAAAGCAAGTCGCCCTTATTAACTTCCTCTCCGTTTTTAACATAAACTCCGGTAACACTTCCCGAAATTTCAGAGTTTAAGCTAACTTTTTTTAAAGAAGATACTTGTCCGGTTCCAGAAACGGCAATATTGATATTTCCTTTTTTAACTGCTTGAGTTACATAATTAAGTGTAGTTTTTTTAGGTAAAAAATGATAAACAACAAAAGGCGAAGATATAATAATAACTAAAATTAGCACTGATAAAATTTTATGACTCAATGCGAATATTTTTAACTTAGAAAAAAAGTTTTTAATCTTTGCCATATGTTGATTTATTATTCTATACTATCTATTACTTTTTATTTTATCCTTTTATTTCAATTTAAAAACCGCCCTCAGGCGGTTGTTATTTGTGGCACTCTTTAAAACAATCTTTCGGTCCGACCTCAGAATCAAAACAAATTTTAATACAATCGCGATATTGCTTGTCAAAATATAATAAATCGGAGGGAAGTAATTTAATATTTTCTTCATTTAAGTCTTTTTCTATAAATGGACTGAATTTAAATTCAATTCCCCTGCCGATTGCCGGCACATCTTTCTTATCTACAACCTTTATCCTTTCAACATTAAAATCATGGCCGTCTTGACTGCCTACGGCTATGACAAACTGCCCCTTTTCTATTAAAGAAACTCTCTCAACATTTTCAATGCCGACATTTCTTAATCCGTGAGGAGTCTCAAGTATTAAATAATCATCGCCTCTCTCAAAAACAATACCAGCCACTCCGCTATTGCGCATATTTGTTAGGGGCATTAGAAACATTCCTGCCGGCCCTCCTCCTCTAGCCTGCTTCTCGATACCGTGTGCCAAGTTTGTAAATGTAAGAATTCCTCCAAAAATCATAATAAAAATAACCAGGCCGACGGCTAAATAACCGAAAGGCTTTTTATACGAAACATCGCTCTTAGTAATCAGATATCCGGACAGTCCGATTAAAATAACAAAAGCGATAACCAATAGATATGGGAATGATTCCAAAAAGGCAAAAATACCAAACTTTCCCAAGCTTAAATATTTAAGATTGTCAGTCTCTTTTAAATAGAATAATATCAAGTTAAATAAAAGAACAGACAAAAGAACAGATAAGGCAAAGGCTGTTCCCAATCCTAATTTTTCAGCCAAAAATAAGTACTTTGATTTAAGCCCTATTTTTCCACTATTAATCTTCCCCATCACGCTATTTTCTAATTTTTGCTCTTTATCTTCCATGCTTTTTATTTATATCTTCCAAATATTGTTTAATCAAATTCTTGCCTCTTAAAATCAACGTTCCGACCGTATTCTTGGGTATTCTTAAAACATCGCTGATTTCTTCGTATGACATGTCTTCAAAATAGAAAAGGACTATCGGATCTCTATATTTAATATCTAAATTACTTATCACCCTTTCAACGTCTTTTTTTAAAAACATCCTATCTGCATCCTTTTTAATGTCTGCTTTTTCATCTATCAGCTTATACTCTATATCGTCAAGAGAAATTCTTCCGTTTCTAAATCTTTTTAAATGGTTTATCGCCTCATTATGGGCTATCCTGTATATCCAGGAAGAAAATTTCTTATTTACATTAAAGCCGTACAAATTTTTGTACGCTTTGATAAAGACAACCTGAAGGATATCTTCTATGTCGTCCCGGTCGCTTAAAAATTTGCGCAAATAGCGGGAAAGCTTTTCGCTGTAACGCTTAATAATTTCCCTGTACAAATCTTTATCGCCCTTCAGAATATCTGTAACTATCTGTTCGTCGCTTAACTGTTCCATGGATTATGCATTCATAGTATCACATTATAATACAATCGAAAACGACGATAAATTTCGGAAAAACCGGCTAGTCGGCCGGCTCTTCTGTCCCCTTATCAAACCTCCCCATAAAACCCTTACCGTTTTTAAACATGTTGATATTTCTTTCTTTAATTTTATCAAACTGCTCTTGGGTTGTACTATTTATCTTACTTATCTCCTGCTGTTTCCATAAATCAAGAGTCATTGATTGCCATTTGGTTAATTCATCGGCTCTTTTTGTTTCCATCTCCTTTTGTTTAGCGTCAATTTGGGTCTGTTGCTCCGGAGTTAAGGTTATTCCCAACCTCTTTTGAATCTCCTGCACCTTATTCAAAACACCAGCTGTGCCCGTCCCTGAAGAGGCCATTACACTTACAAATCCGAATCCGGAAATTATTAAAGCTGAAAAAATTGATAATAGTAAAATTTGTTTTTTGTTCATAATTATTAATTATTATTTATCTGGGGGTCCCTTATCTATAACTACAATATCCCAATTAATTTATTTCAAACAAAAAACCGACTTAAGTCGGTTTTCATTATTTAATTCTGTTTTTCCTTCTTTTCCTTACATCCACATTTGCAATCGGGAGGGCAAGAACAACAATGGCAACAGACTCCCGGCATACAAGAACATTCCGTTTCTTTGCTGAGAGGCATGCCGCATTCGCACTTTTTTTCTTCTTCCATAAATTTTATTATTTTATTTTTCTTTATGCTCGTGTCCGCAGTGACAATATCCGGACCTCTTCATAATCATTGAGATACCGATAAGTATCAACAAGGACGGCCAAACTATCTCCCAAACACCGGCAGATAAATACCCGAGATTTTGAAGCAAAAAAACTAATCCGATTAAAACGATAGATACTCCTAAAATCATTTTTTTAAATATTAATTATTAAGCGACCTTTTTTAGATTATATCACAAAATGATCTTTTTTTCACAATAGAAACTATAGCCCCAGCTAAAAATATCTTTAATATATCTCCGGAAATGAAAGGGTAAAAACCTACCAGTAATGCCTTTTCAATACCTATAAATCCGGAAAGGCATAAAAGTCCTGGAATATAAATAAGAATATCACCAACAATTAAAGCAAAAAGAATCATATCCAGCCTTCTGTCGAATCCTTTTTCACAAAGAAAACCAACAGCAAAAGAAGCTAAAACAAATCCTATAATATATCCAAAGGTGGGACTTAAGAGATATAAAGGCCCTCCTCCTCTAGCAAACCAAAAAACTCCGCTTAACCCCATTAAAAGATATGCTACTTGAGAAAAGGCTCCCTTCTTTGAGCCAAGTAAGGCTCCGCTCAGTAAAACAACAAATGTTTGCATTGTTATTGGGACCATTCCAATCTCAAGCTTCATATTCGCAGAAATACCTGTCAAAAAAGCAAAACCTAAAATAAAAAGTATTTCTTTTGATAAAGAAAATATCTTATTTTCTATCTTAATGTCATTAATTAAAGTTGTCATATCTTTATATCGCTTCGAACACTTCTTTCAATAATTCTTTTACTCCTATTTTTTCTTTAGCGGAATAAGGGATAACCTTGTTTATCCCTGCGAAATCTTTTATTTTGACAAACTTTTCTTCGTATTCGGATTTCCTTATCTTGTCTGTCTTATTTGCAACAATAACAATATCTTTTGAATATTCCTCCAAGCTGTAAAGAATTTCCATATCGTCTTTTGTCGGACCGACTTCAGCATCTATTATCAAAATTATCTTTTTCTGTTCGTATCCGGAAGTGAAAAAATACCAATTTACCATCGCCCGAAGGCTGTTTTTAATTTTATCAGGAATTTTAGCGTAACCGTATCCGGGCAAATCAACTAAATACAAACAATTATTAATCAAAAAGAAGTTTATCTTCTGAGTCCTTCCCGGAAAAGAACTGGTTACGGCCAAATCCTTTTGACCGACCAAAGAATTAATAACGCTTGATTTCCCGGCATTTGAACGGCCGATAAAAGCAACCTGGGGAATACCATTCTCAAAAATACCATCTGTGCCTAGCACTCCCTTTACAAATTGAGCTGATTCTATCTTCATATATTTTTGTATAGTGAACAAAAACTCGATACCTATATGGCATCATTTCGATTCTTAAAGCTGAAAAGAATAACTATTTCTTTTTATTTTTTTTCGGCTTCTTTGTCTCTTTTTTCCTAGAGTTATTTCCTTTTGCCATATTTTTTAATAATAATTATGATATAGAAAGTATATCATCTCGTTTCTTTTTATACAATATAATTAAAACGTCCGGCAAGGGACGCTTTAAAAATATTATTAATTCTTGTTATTTATCGGGAAAAGCTTATCGGTTAAGGTTTTTTCCTCCTTCTGGTTTTCCTTTGTTGAATCAAGTATCCTCAAAATCTTATCCAATTTAACATTCAAAGCCTCAAACTGTTCCTTGTACTGCTCAGTATTTTTAGGCGCATTGTCTCCTTTTTCAAAACAATGACTGCAATAAACAGGCTTATCTCCTGTCGGCTTAAAAGGAAGCTCGCATCTTTTACCGCAACTATCACAGGTCGCTTCAAACATCTTTTTAGTGCCAAAACTGCGCCTTTCTCCGGAACTCGGACTTCCTCCGTGGCTTCCGAAGCATTGGCTACAATATATCGGTTTATCTCCGGTCGGCCTGAAGGGAACCTCGCATTTTTTTCCACAATCACTGCAAATAGCCTCGTGCATTTCTGGCCTATTGCTCGAACTCCTTCTCTCAAATCCTCCTCTTCCTCCTCCCGGCCTACTCTCTCTTTTAAAATTTTTCATAGTTTAATATTAAGATTCTAAACAACGTAGGGGTATCATAGCCCGGAATGGACTTATTTACAATCTTCAGACATAGAGTCTCTAAAAGGTCTAGGGCTTCTTTTTGTCTAATTTATCTAAACCAATAATCCTAACTCCGAAATAAACCACCAGTGCTATTACTATAAAATCAACAATTACACTAATAAAATCTCCGTAAAGGATTACTGTAGGTCCGATATTTATAGAAGCATTTTTGATACCTCCGACAGCACCAATCGCAATTCCTAAAATTGGATTAATAATGTCGGTAACTAAGGCCGAAACAACCTTAGACACTGCTCCACCAAGAATAAAGCCGACAGCAAGACCTACGACTCCTTGCTCACGAATAAAATCAAAAAATCCTCTCATGTTTTATTCTTATTTATAATAATTTACTTACTTCTTTTAATTCTGTCGCCACCGGCGACAAATAAATTTCAATAAAATCTCCATCAAGATTGTCTATGGCCTTTAAAAAATCACCATATGATTCTTCTATCTCATACGCTTTCCAGTTTAACGCCAGAATTCCTTTTCTTGAAAATCTCTTTTTTTTCATGTTTTCCGCTATTCCTTCTCCTATTTTTAAAACCCAATCTACGGTTTTCCCAGCCGAACCCAAAATTAAACCGTCAATATTTTCCGAAGGCATAATTTCTTCCGTTCTTTCGGGAGAAGAACTTCCTCCATAAATTATCCTTATGTCTTTGTTATATTTCTCTTTAATAATGCCCCTAATAAAAGAACCTATATTTTCTATTTGGTTTGGCTGAGGAGGTAAAACATCTTCTTTTCCGCTACCTCTCGTACCCCAGCTCGGTTCATAGCCAAAAACTGTCTTATCGATAATTTCTTCACTTATTCCATCTAGAATAATTTGCAATTTATTATTTAGCTTATTTTTCATCTCTTTTATTTCTTGCTCACTGCTTTTATCCCAACCTTTTTCCAAGTCTTCCCAATCTTCACCGATTAGAACAATATTGTCGAACAGATTATATTCTATAGCCGCCTTCCATTTCTTATTTACAACTTCTGGACTATCTTTTACCTCAGAGTGACCTAAAATTACGCCTGTTACTCCTGCTTTTTTCAAATGATAAAATCCCAATTCTCCTGTTCGAGCAAATTGGTTCTTCCCGTCTCCGGAATATATATCCACATTTTGAACTATTAAAAAAGTTTTGGGTTTCATAATGTTAAAGTCATTTTAAATGACTTCCATCACAAAAAGGCTTGTTGCAAGACTTTCCGCACCGACAGATTGTTTGCCTGTTTCTTGACTCATAGATTGAACCGTCACTGGACTCTATTAGAATTCCTCCTTTCACCCATAAAGGTCCGCTTACTTGTGCGGGAACGTCTTCGATAGCGCTGATTGCAGGAGAAAATTCTGGCTCAATTGACTTGCCGGTTTTTTTATCAACCGCCGTCAATCTTCCAGAAGGACAATTGCAAGCCTCTTCAATGGCAGTTTCTTTTGCCTTTGGATTGTTTGACCTTTTAGTTAATTCCCAAGTTCCTCCTTGTCGATGACAAAATCTAGAACCGGCACATAAATTAGGCGCATCCATTAAGTCCATTTCCGGTCCGGAAATCTTTTCAGCCTGCTTTTCGTAACTTTCTTTACTTGCAGTTTCAGTTCCGTCAAATTCTATCTTTTGATGAGTCCCGTCGCAAAAAGGTTTATTGTGCGAATTCCCACAACGGCAAAGGCGATATTCTCCTTCTGTTTTGTATTTTTCCCCTTTTTTCCAGCTCAATGGATCATTGTTGCTGTCGGGCACAACAAATTCTTTTTCCAGCGGAATATTACCAGAAACATGGTATGGACCATCCTTTTCTATCTTTATTTTTTTGTCGGTTCCCATTTTAATTAATATAAGAATTTATCGTCCCGCCTTTTTTGCTACTCTTTTCGCCCCCTTTATCATATCCTCCTTTACGGCTTTGGCCGACTTACTAATTGTCTTCCAGTGTTTTTTTAAATCCTGCGATAACGCTTTTATTTCTCCACGACTAGCCTTCATTCCTTTTTCGTACTCTGCGGCTACGGAATCAATAATTTCATGATACACAGGTTCGCTAATATCACGAGCCCTTTCAAGCTTTTCTACAACATCACCTTTCATTTTAATAGCCCAAGCTTTGGCATGCTTCTGATTTTTCTTTCCTTTTGGTCCGAAGAAAAAATAAGCTGTTGCCGCAATACCGGCAAGACTCGTACCTATAACGGCTAATTTTACTGCACGCGAACCACTTCCCATTGTTTTCTTTTTCATTTTATTAAATTATTATTAACTTTTCTTATTTATAATATAACTCATTATTCCGCATCTGCGAACACCACTAATCTTTTAGGATAACTCTTAGAAACTTCGTCTAAAAACCCTCCACAGGTGATAAGATTAAGATGAGCCTTCCCATCATTTGAAACAAAGATGTCGGTCGCAACCACCCCCTCTCCAATACTTTCCAATAAAGCTTCGTCTTTTGCTTTGGCACGAGCAAGAGCTTCTTTCTCGGCCTGAAGATCTTCAAAAACGTTTAGGGCGGCTGTATTCGCATTTTCTAAATCCTTTTCTATTTTCTTCCGATTAGTAATATTTTGGAATATGGCGACAAAAAAATTCTTTTGAGGACTGTAAGCCGAAATAAAAAACCACCTTGATAGCGGTTTAATATATATCTCAAAGCTTTTCGATTCTCCGGTCAAAGATACCTGACCGCAAATATCAATTAATTCATGATTAGATGTTTTAATTTCCGGAATTAATTCTGTAGCTTTTTTGCCTATAACTTTTTTCAATCCTGTTATTTTTTCAAAGTTTTTGTTAATTTTTAAACAAATAAAATCGAATGGATTTCCCCGCAAATCAAAAACCATCTGACAGTAAACTAATCCGTCAACCATATTGTCAAAAAGTTCTTTATAAAAAAGACCGGAAACTTTATGCTTCATTTTTGTCGGCCATTTTTATGATTACCGTTTCCATTTTTGAGTTGCCTATTACATCTTTCAATTTCTTTTTTAAGTTCAACCATTTTTAACTCTCTTCCAACCATACTTTTATTTATTAACTCTAATTCTTTCACTCGACGCGCAAGCTCCTCCGTCCTCTTGGAAACTTTTATTTCAAGCTCCTGAGTATAATTAACCAGTTTTTTCTCAAGCTGCTTTCTCTCTGTAATATCTTCCATGGCTATAATAATCAATTTTACCTGATCTACCTGTTTAGCATTAAGTAATATTGTTCTTTCTCCGACTACTTCAAAAACGTGCGTAACTTCGTAATTCTTTATAATCTTTTTCTCAGGCAAAACCTTTTCTAGCAAACCCTTAAGTTTCTTGATATTCCATTGACCATTTCCTAGTTTATAAATAAGCTTATTTTCTGTTTGCTTTGGTGAAACCAGAAAACTTTCATAAAAAATCGGGTTCGCAGAAAGAACCCTGAGATCGGCATCAAGAATTAAAAAAGATTCCCTAGCAACATCCACTAACGTTTTCATGTAATGCAAAGCGATTTTTTTGGACTCCGATATTTCATCTGCTTTAATTTTATTATTTTTCATATTTTTATTAATAAATTTATTCGACCTTTTAAAGACAAAAAAACACCTTTTTAAGAGTGTCCTCATTCAAATTTTTACCTGATAAAAAAACCGACAAACGTTGATTATTCTCTGGTGAGATAATGTGAACGTAATTTATTTTACTTTTTACGTAATCCATAAATTTATTATTTTGTAAAAAAGATTAAGAATAAAATATACTTAATCAATCTGACTACTATAATAATACTGCACAACTTCAATTATTGCAATAGGGTTTTCCACATTTTCTTAATATAACACCAAAAAAACCAAAATAATTTTGTCGCACACAATCTTTCTAATTTTAACTATCTTAATTTTTAATACGAACAGTTGTAACCGTAAGCAGCACAATCATTATAACCATTATTACTATTGTAATAGCTGTTATAATTGTAATAGCCACTATTGTAATAACCATTATTATAATTATAATAATAATTATTATTGTAACCATTTCCTATAACCGAAATGGTGACCCCGCTGGAACTGCTACCCTGATAGCTAGAAGCGGTTAAAGTACACACATAATTTGTATCGTAAGTAATATTGGGTGCGTAGTAGGTTGGGTTTAAAATATTGTAGTTAGACAGTGAGCCGCCGGTACAAGTCCATGAATATGTCAAAGGATAGCTGCCATTTTGATTGTAAACGGTTGCATCAAGATAAACACTTTGCCCTGATTGAACGCTTTTTTTATTACCTGCGGAAACCGAAGGATAGCCGGTATTATTACAATTATAGCCATTACAATAATAATTATATCCACTACCCGTAACGAAAATACTGACCCCGCTGGAACTACTGCCCTGATAATTGGAAACGGTCAAGGTACATAAATAGGTCGCACTGTTAGAAACATTGGGAGCGTAGTAGGTTGGATTTAAAATATTATAACTAGACAGTGAACCGCCGGTACAAGTCCATGAATATGTCAAAGGATAGCTGCCATTTTGATTGTAAACGGTTGCATCAAGATAAACACTTTGACCAGGTTGGATTGTTTTATTACTTCCAGCAAAGACGTAAGGACAATTCCCGGTACAATTGTAGTTGTTATTATAACCATTATTATAATTATAGTTTTGTATGGGAGCCGCTAAGTAAGCGCTGTTATTCGCTAACAAATCTTGTAAAATTCTAATTAAAACAGCCCTCACATCATTATATTGATTCATGTCTGCCGAAACAAATGATACGGCAAAAAAGCAAAAGAACAAAGAAATTCCCATTAAAAACCCAAATATTTTTTTATTCATATTGCGTTATTTATTATTATTTTAGCCTATTATCACTACCCTTATATTAACATAAATAATGTTTTTGAAAAATAAAAGTTATGCACAGGCTCTTTTTTGCTTATTTTACAAAAATACCCTCTTCGGGGTATCTTTTGCCTATCAGAAACCGTGCTTCCGTATTTCTCTACAATCTATACATAGGCTTAATAACTAAAAGGTAAACATTAGCGAATAAAAATACTAAAGCCCAAATCCAATTTGTCACCTCTCCGTAGCCAGCAAGGGAGCCCACCAAGGCCAAGATGCACGCTATGCCGCCAAAAAGATCTATAATAATCTTTCTTTTTAATATTTTAATATCTACTGTTCCTAATAATAAAACATATTTTAAAGTGGCCACAACAAAAAGGACAGCCGATGATAGTAGATATCTAAATTCATTACCAAGATTTAAGATTAAAATCAGATAGATAGCCACCATTGATAAATCAATTACCTTTTGCTCATTATTGTCCGGAGTAATTTTAGAAAAAAATTCTATAGAAAAAAAACTATTGATTATCAAAATGACATAAAACAAAATCAGGGGAACAGCCGCCAGATTAAAATTTTTCCAAATCATGATGCTGCCGATAACACTGAAAAGAACAGTAAAAAAATATGCTTTAAGTTTTGCGCTCATATAGTTCCGCTTTTATTAAAAGGCTTATTAAATAGAATTACCCAAATTAAATTAATTGCGTATTTCAAAGAAAGGCTTATCACTCCCTGGTTTAAAAATCTCCTGCAAGAACTGTAATTATAAAAATTCATATCAAATACTGCCTTGCCGACTTTACTCAAACGCTTGGCGGTATCCATATCGTCTCCGTAGAATTTAATATTAGTATCAAAACCGCCAGCGGCTAAAAGTGCTTCTTTCTTAACAATGAAATTGCCACCCAAAACCATGTAACCTATAATCTTATAGCTTACGGGTGCGGTTGTCTGCCAAAGCGCATCTAAAATTTTGCCTTTTAATTTAGGGATATCGTAATATTTATAGGGCCCGCTTAAAGAAACCATTCCTGGATCTTTTTGAAAAGCTTTTTCCGCATAATCAATCCAGCCGGAAGGAAGCTTTGTATCAGCATCTAAATAGGCCAAATAATCACCCTGGGCATTATCTAGCCCTTTTTGTCTGGCAAAATTTGTACCCTTTCTTAATTCGTCCAAAACCTTTACTCCGCTGAATTTTTCTGCCTCTATTCTTGTATTGTCCGCGCTTGCATTGTTAACAACGATAATTTCATAATCATGCCCGGAACCCTTAACTTCCTTAAAAATGCTCTCCAGGCACTGACCGATATATTTCTCCTCATTGTGGGATGGAATAATAAAGCTTATTTTCATGTTTAGAATTCTTTTTTTTATTTATGCTCATCAAAAGCTTAAATTATTATACCATAAATCAAAAATCAATATAAGGGTTATAACCCCTTTTAATAAGGGCTTATTTAGGATATAATAATAAAAATGAAGAAATTTAAATTTATTATTTTAGCAATCTTAATAATCGGAGCTATCTCTTCTATTTTTTTATTTAATAAGGACTTAATTAAAAAAATACTGCCACACGCCAGAGAATATTCCGTGACTTCTTTGTCTTGCAATTATCAAGAAAAAATTTGTTCCCAAATTAGTTTTGATTTTACTTCGGATGGAGAAAAAATAAATAAAATTCCCGGCTATTCAATTCAAGAATTCCCCGACCAGGGAAAAACCGAAATTACTTTCAAAAATGTTGTTTCTGTAGAAGCTCAGTTTAATTATAATGACGTCGTTAATAACCCGCTTATCAAAACAATAGATTATTATCAGAAAAATAATAATTTTGTAATTGATATAAAAAGAAGTGGCGCCTTTCTGCCGGCAGAAATCAGCCAAAACGGCTCAACCGCAACTATTATTTTAAAAGATGGTAACCAAGATTTCCCCAAAATTTTAGATCAAAAACCAGCCGATAACTCTATCACCTATCCGGCTTTAAGAAAAATAAAATTCTCGGCTTTACTGAAAGACCCCCTAAATAAGGCTACTGTTTTATTCCAAGATAATCCTATAGAGTTTTCAACTACAGAAGTCTCCCCTAATCAGTACTTATTTGAATTCAATGAAAATATTATAAAAGACGAACAATATAAGGTAACCGCAATAATTACCGATAGCCAGAACAGGACCACCGTAAGCAATTGGGAATTTGAAGGACAAATACCGAGTCAGGCAATTTTAGGAAGCGACAGGTTTAAATATTTGGGATGGTGGGGAGAAATTAATACTGATGGAATTTCTGTCAGGAAAGGGCCCAGCACATCGTCTGAAAAAATAGGAACCTTTTCTTCTATAAACAGGGTCAAAGTTTTAAAAGAAGTTACCGGAGAAACCATTAATGATAATTATGTTTGGTATGAGGTTGATGGAGGACGATATCCCAATTCTTTCGTCTTTTCCGAATATGTTACCCCGATGATACAACCGACACCCCCTCAAAAATTTACTATTCCTCAAGATGTCAAGCAGGGAGAAAATTGGATTGATGTTGATTTAACAAAAAAAATACTGACCTTGTTTGAATATGATAAACCTGTTTTTTCTACCTATGTCTCCCCCGGTAAAAAAGATTACCCGACGATTGAAGGAACTTTCAGAGTTTGGTATAAGCTGACAAAAACCGAAATGAAGGGCGGACCCCCGCTCTATACCTATAAGTATGACCTACTCGATGTGCCCCACGTTTTATACTACGAAGGCTCATATGCCATACACGGAACTTATTGGCACGATAAATTCAGCACCGAACAAAGCTCCGGCTGCACTAATATAACA
>Ga0172380_10006107_pt1 | contig 14182 bp, 15 predicted proteins | sample Leawe162metaG_FD_119747 | JGI IMG/M metagenome (GOLD analysis project Ga0172380, IMG submission 119747) | Leachate microbial communities from a municipal landfill in Southern Ontario, Canada - Leachate well 162 metaG | ecosystem: Engineered > Solid waste > Landfill > Unclassified | place... | reverse complement strand
GGTGTGATCCAGGTGCTCTGCCAGCTGAGCTACCCCACTAGCTGCCCGCCAGCATGCGCGCCAGCCCTGCGTTTGTCAACTCTAAAATGCGCGCGCCGCCCACCCGACGTGGTGCTGCGCCCGGGGCCGCGGCGGACGCTTCCCGCGCGGAGCCGCACCATGCCCCACCCCCGGGGGCCTCCCCCATTGGTGCTGGTGGCGCCGGGGGCGGCGCCGACGCACACGTGTTCGCTTGGCTAGTCCTCGTCAGGTTGGTCCATGAAGTCGCGGAGCGGGGCGCAGCGCATGCTGTGCCTCATCTGGCGCATCGCCTTGGCCTCGCGCTGCATGATGCGATTTGCCGTCACCCCCATCCCTTCGCCGATCTCGCGCAGAGTCTTTCCGTCCCCGTCGTCTTCTACCAGTGGACCGTTCGCACTCTTCAATCGCTTTATTGTCTTGCGCTCCCGGATGCCCACGGAATCACCTCGCAACCCTAACTCTTCCCCAATCTCCTGCTTCGTACGCTCCCCCTGGCGGTCCAGCCCGTACCGCTCCATGATCACCTTCCGGTTCTTGGGGTCCGGGATGCGCGCCACAGCGGCCTGCACGGCCCGGGCCGCTTCCAGCTCCTCCACCGCGGCGTCGGGCAGCAAGCGCCGCGCCCGCATGTCGTCGGAGGCGATGAGCGCCACCTGGTCGTAGTCCAGCTTGCGCCGCGCCAGGCTGCACCGCACCCGGAGCACCGCATCGGGCCACAGCTCCTCGGGAAGCACCCCGAAGAAGTCGCAGAGGCGCCGCGCCGCCGTCGTCAATTCCCCCGTGTGATACCTGGAAAACGGCTGGATGCGCAGGCATTCGAATCCGAGGTAGAAGTGGTAGCTGATCCCAGCGGCCTCCGCCAGCTGCGGCGCAGACAGCCCCAGCTTCTCGCGGCGCTCCACCAGGTGGTTGTTGCGCAGCTTCACCGTGACGTCGAAGTCCTTCACCGCCCTACTCCTCGCCCAGCATGGCATACAGCATTTTCAAACCCTCCGGGGATTCTGCGTCCTTCGGATGCACCCCGTTCGCGCGGTTCTCCTTCACCTTCTGCCGCAGCGCGCGGATGTCGATGACAGCGAGCCATGCTGCATGCAACGCATCGGTGGCTCTCCGCCAACCCTCCTCCCCTTCCCCCATCTTCCGGCACGCCTCCCCGTGCGCCAGCGCGAAGGCCGCCGCCCACACCGCCCGCTCCCCGCTCGACAGGATCATGCCCCACCTCCTCTGTATGCCGCTTGCACGTACGCCACCACGGCCGGGAACCCGCCCAGGGCGCTGGCCTCCCGGATGCGGCGCGCGCCCTCGCTGACGGGCCGCGCCCCCGCGATCGGCCGGAACTCCGCGTCCAGCAGGCCCAGGGACCGCGCCGTGTGCATGTAGTACCAGGCGTTGTAGACCAGGCCGCCCGGCCACAGCGCGCGCAGGTGCCGCAGCACGTCCCGGGGCCGCGGCGGGGCCGCGACCTGCCGCTGCGCCAGCACCTCGCGGATCGCCGCCTCCTCCCGCCCCTCGTCCAGGATCACGGCTTCACCTTGCAGGGCGAGCCGCTCAGGCCGCAGAGCGCGTCCACCAGCTGCTGTCGCTGCGCCCGCAGGTCGGTGCGCAGATCGTCGTCGGCCGTCTTGTGGATCGCCTTGTCCGTGATCTCGATCGCCGCCACCAGGCTGCGCGCCGCGGCCCCCGCCACGCCCAGGCGTGCCGCAGCGATCCGCTCTTCCTCCAGCAGCGCGCCTTCCTCTGGTCCCATGCTCTCCTCCTCCTGCTTGTCTATTCCACCTCGTCGACTGCCGCGTCGGCGTCGCTCGACACCCCCTCGAAGCGATCGAGCGCGCACAGGGCGCCCGATCCGTACCCCAGGGCCGTGAACGCCTCGGCCACGTCCCGCCCGGCGCCCACCTCCGTCGTCCCATCCCGCCACTGGAACCGGAACCGCGATACCGTGTCCATGCGCCCTCCTCCGCCCCGCATCCCACGGGGCCATCCTCCCCCGGAGCTTAACACCGCTCACCGCGTGTGTCAACACCCACCCGCCCGAACCCCACCCCAGCACCAATGCCGCCCCACAGCGGGCCCCTCCCCGCGCACCCCGTTTGTCAACTGCAAAATCCGGGCCTGATCCACCCCGCATGGTGCTGCGTCCGGGGGCGCCGCCAACAGGTGCCGGGCGGAGCCGCACCATACCGGTGGGTGGGGGGGGTCTGTGTATTGGTGCTGGGGTTCTGCTACGGGGGGCTGGGGATCGCCGTGAGGTAGAGGCTGCCGCAGCGTGCGCACTGGGTGGGGCCCGCCTTGGTCGTCCACGTGGCGCCGCAGGCCCAGCACGTGCAGGCGATCGTGGGTCTGAGGCCGCAGTGGGGGCAGCGGCCGTCCGCGCCGTACACGGGGCTGCGGGGGCACGCGTCGTCCCAGTCCATTCCGCACGAGCAGCGCCGGTTGGGGCACGAGCGCTCCTCTTTCTTGGTGCAGGTGGCGCAGGCCGTCATGCCCGCAGCCGCTTCCAGGCGTTCGAGATCTGCACGCGGGTGGCGGGGATCGCTCCCATGGACAGGGCGCGTTCGTAGTCCGCGCCGTGCAGGTCGTAGTGGGGTCTGCGCCCCGAGTACCAGCAGCGCTTGATGCCCAGACGCGCCGCGAAGGCGTGCAGCTCAGCTCGGGACGTGTCGCTCACCAGGTGACACCAGGTGCCGCGCTTGCCCGGCCAGGCGAAGGGGGCGTCGATCAGGATCACAGACCCTCGGGCAGCAGACCCAGCTTCTTGACCATGCGCGCGTACACGAGCATGGCGCTCGCAGAGCATGAGCCCGTGATCCCCTTGCGCCACACGCCGAAGCAGTCGAGAGGACACCCCCCGCACTCCCACCCGAGACTGCTACGCCTCCTGTGCTCAGGGTGCCCGAACCCGTAGCAGTTCACGGCAGACGTGTGCTCCCCCGGCGGGTGATCCGACGCCACCAGGGCCGCCTTGCCGCGATCCCCATACGTCTTGATGAAGGACGCGCGCGCCTTCCCCTTCAGCCTCGCGATCTGATTCCAGGTCCACGGCTTCTCCGCCTTCGCACGCGCCATCACCGCACCTCCTCTGGCAGCAAGCCGAGCTTCTCGACCATGAGCGCGTAGACCTCCATGGCCACCTGCGAGCACGGCAGATGGCTGTGTTTCTTGCGCCACTTGCTGCGGTCGTCCATGGGGCACTCCCTGCCCCCACTGAAGATGCCCACGCAGATGGGGCGCCCCTCGTAGGGGCAGTTGGCCTTCCACGTCCCCGGCTTGTGCCCGGACGCCAGCAGGGCGGCCACGCCGCGGTCCCCGTACGTCTGCATGAAGGCCTTCGCCGCCTTCCCATGCAGCTTCGCGATCTCCTCCCACGTCCACGGCTTCTCCGTCTTACCCATGATCCTCTACCTCCTTGTCCAGCAGGCCCTCCTTGGAGGGCGCACACGTGTTCGCTTTCGGCGCCGCCTCTTCGAGAACGTAGCGCGCCACCTTGCAGAACTGCTCCTTGGCCTCCTCGAAGGAAGACGGGTCGGCCATGTTGACGGTCACGCCCGCGTCCCACAGTGCCTTCCCTGCCCGCAGCACGCGCTCCTCGAAGTCCTTGGGTTCCGGCCGCGGCTGCATCGTGATCTGCGCTTGCAGCGCCAGGTGGACGCGCCCCGTGGCGATCCCCACGAGCAGCTCGGGCAGGATGGGCCCCGACAGCGCACGGAAGGTCGCCTGGTTCTTCTCCGCCTCTTCCTTGAGCAGAAGGATCTCGCCGGTCTTGCGGATGGCGTCATCGACGGCGAACTGACGGTCCTCGGTGAGGTGCGCGATCTCGGCTTTAAGGCGCTTCACCTCGTCGCAGATGTCTATGTCCCTGCACCCGACGGCACGTGCCGAATCCGGATTCCCTACCTCGCCCGTGTACCCACATCTCCCGATTGGACCGTCGTTCGGTCCCGTTGGCCCCGTGATCATCCCCTGCAAGCGGGCGATCTCGGCCTTCAGGTGCGGCACACTGGAATGCGTGGCCACGTCATCGTGCCCGCACTTCGGGCAGGTGTGGACCATGTCGCCCAGCAGCTCGGGTGGGTAGATCTGCCCATAGCAGGTCAGGTTGTTGAGACGCTCCCGCTGCTCCCGCAGCTGCCCCAGTAGCCACCGAACGCTCTCGCGCTCGTCATTGGCAAGCTCGACCTCGTACCCGGTGGGACCCGTGTCGCTGATGCACCCGCCGTGGCCCTCTGGCCCGGGCGGCCCCGCACAGCATGGACCGGGACCACGCGGACCCTCCTCGCCCTTGGACCCCTGTGGTCCCGTGCGCCCAACCGATCCACCTTTCCGGACAAGCTCTTCTATGACGAGCCCCTTGAGCTTCCGCTCCTGCGCCAGCTGCCAGCGCAGCGAGCAGATCGCCTCGGCCTCCCGCGACCCGTGCACGTGCCCTTCGACCATGCAGATCGCGTCCTCGTAGGTGTCGGCAGCTGCGATCTCCGCCCTGGCCTTCTCGATGCTCGCGTGGATCTCCCGCTCCATGGAATGGTTCGGCCCGAACACCTGGTCTCTGCCCATGCGTCCTCCTCTGAAAGGGGTCCCGGTAGGGCCAGCGGGCAGTGAACCCATTCGGTGGCTGCGCCCACCCGGGACGATCGCATCATGCCGCATCGCGTGGCGTTTGTCAACACAAACTCGTGTGCGCCTTGCGAGCCTGATAGCGGGCCGCGTCGTACACCCGCAGGCACGGCTTGCAGGCCGCCGACAACCCGTCCCAGGACTTGGCCCTTCGCTGGAACTCCGCCACCGGCAGCACCGCCTTGCACATGCTGCACTCCTTGCGGCCCTCCGCGGCGTACGGGTTGACCTTCTTGAGGGCGTCCTTGGGCTTGCTGCCCCCGATGTGCCCCGCTAGAGCCTCGCACACGTAGGCGCCGCCGTGGCGGGCGATGTTGCGGGCGTACGTGCGCGGCAGCACAACGTGGTCGCGCCCGCAGTAGGCGCAGGACACCGTCACGGATGCGGCCTGCTCCTTCTTATAGTGACGATCTCGGATGGCCCGGCGCGTCGCCTGGTGTCGCACCGCGGCCGACAGGTCCCCCGCGTGCTCGGCCAGGTAGGTGCGCGCCCAGGCGGCGATGCGAGAGTCGCTGCCCAGCGCGCTGTCGCGCTCCGTCCACACACGGAACAGCATGCCCCTCTCCGCGGCGTGCACCGCCGAGTCCGCGATCTGCACGCGCTCCCGCGGCATCCCCACCCGGGAGGACGGCTTCACCTCCCACAGCTCGCGGGGGCCGCCCATCCGCTCCACCTCCAGGTCGGGGCTGCGCCATCGCCCGCGTGGCGTCTGAAACATGGCCCCGCGCCCGAACGTCCGCACCGTGGGGTCCGCCTCCAACTCGAACATGCACCGCAGCTCGTACGAGCTGCCGAAGTACACAGGCTCCGGCGCCTTCTGTGAGGGGAAGTAGCCGCGCAGGTGCGGCCCGTGGAAGACGCCCCGATCCTGCTGCCGCGCTGCCTGCGCCGAGTTCACCTGCTCTGCCGTAACGGGCACCCCGCCCCGCAGGTCGTACTCCCAGCGCACCTTGCCCGCGTCGTAGCAGCGCACCAGCCCCCGCTGCGTCGCCCACTCGCGCTCCGTCATCCCCGCCGGGCACCCAGTGGCGCGCTTGCGCTGGCTCTGCTTCGAGATGCGCCGCCCGTCCCGCACGTAGAAGTAGTCGGGGCGCCCGCCCTCCGCGCGCACGAAGCCCATGCGCTCGTACACCGTGCCCGGGCTGAGGCGGCTGTCGCTGAAGCTCACCATGCGGTCGAACCCGTGCGCCCGCGCCCACGCGCAGCCATGGGCGAACAGGCGCGCGGCGCCGCCCACCACCTGCACACCCGGCGTGAAGCACATCCGATCCAGCACCACCGTGCCCCCCTGCCCCTGCCGTGGGTGCCGCCCCAGCGTGAGCACCCCCAACAGCTCCTCCCCATGAAGCAGCCCGAACCATTCCAAAGAGAGAGGACTCGCCCCATACACGTGGCAGCGCTCCAGCAGCTCCTCCGCCAGCGCCCGCGGCACCGTCCGCACCGTGCAGGCCCGCGCGCCCAGCCGCCGCTCAAACAGACCCGCGCGTGCGCGCAGGAAGCCCTCACACTGCGGCCGCCGCTCCGCCCACTCGTCCGAGAACACCACCAGCCACCCGGGCGGGACCTCCCACCCGCGTGCGAGCCAACGCAGCACGGCGACGTCCCCCAGATCCAGCACTCGCAGGTGCTGCTCCCCCGCTACTACCGTTTCACCTTCTGGAAGCCCTTGTTCCATGCTCCAATGGTATCCGGAACTTGGTTCCGTGTCAATGGCAGAATGGGGGGGAACCGGACCGGCGCCAAAGCACCAATCCGGTTCATTCCAAATTTAGGTAGGAACTGCGGGGGGTTGGGCTAGACGGTCGTCACGCCCGGCAGACCGGCGCACGTGATCACGCCGTAGTACTCGGGCCTGAGCATCCGCGTAGCGTATCGCGTGCGGACGCCCTTGCGGAACGTGAAGTCGTTCGGATCCATGAAGGTCGGGGTGACCTGCATCGGCACGTACGGCGCGTACACGAACCCGGCGTCGAGGAAGTTGTTCCCCTTGAGGCCGACGAGGATCTTGGTGCTCGCCATGTACGGGTCGCAGTAGACCGCGAACCGCTTGAGCAGGGTGCCGACCCGGCTGATGCCGAAGTCCGACGTGATCGGCCCGTAGGACGGGCTCTGCACGTTCTGCTCGATGCTGGCGTAGTCGCCGTGCGTCGACAGCTGGTCCATCAGGGCGCTGATGCCCGGGGGGACGACGAGGAAGTTGGCCGGGGCGCGGCCGCTGGCCCGGTGGATCTCGGCGGCCACCGCACTGATCTTCGTCATCATGTTGCGGATGGTCTCCAGCTCGCCCTGCACGCCCGCCGTGAAGACGTACGTGTAGGTCGCGGCGAACTTGGCGCCGGTCACGAGAGAGTCCACGATCTCGCGGTCGACTTCGAGCATGACCTCGTTGGCGAACGTCGAGACCAGCTCGGTCTCCGCGTCCATCCCGTGGAGGGCGCGCATGTCGTCCACCGCCTCGACGGTCCACTTGGCCTTCAGCTTCCGGCTCTCCGCCTTCACGGTGTAGAGCGCGATGTCGAGGCTGATGCTCGGGATCGCCGCGCCGCTGGTGTAGCCCACCAGCTCCCAGTTCACGAAGTACTGGAGGTAGATGACGTTGTTGGCCGCGAAGGCCGACGCGCCGCCGCCGGACAGCACCGCGTTGATCGTCCACGCGCCCGTGGCGAGGGTGAACGTCCCGCAGTCGTTGCCGTCCTGATCGTGGAAGTGATCGGTGAGCCCGGTCGGGTCGAGCGTGAGGACGCGCGCGCCGACGAGCGCTTCCGTCGTGACGCAGTACGCCTTCACGTAGAACGTGCGCTGCCCGTCCACGCCCGGGGCCCGAACCGGCGACCAGTTCGGCAGGCGGCACAGGGCCACGGTGTTGTTGAACGAGGCTGTCGCGCCCGCTCCGGTGTCCGTCACGACCACGTCGTAGTCGACGAACTCCGACGTGTAGTTGCTCGCGAAGTTCTCGTTGATGTTGTCGCCCGCGCTCAGCTCACCCTCGTAAGCCATGTCGTGCGGCAGGCTGGTGCCCGCGATGCCGTACTGCGGCTTCTTGGTGCCCTTGCGGTCGTCGTACTTCTTCTCGTAGAAGAAGATCCCGCCGACCGGCGCCGTCATCGGCTGCACCGACACGAGCTGGTTCGCGATCAGGTTCGGGAAGACGCGCCGGAGGACCGGGAACACGTACTTCGTGAACGCGCCCGCGTTCGAGCTGAGGGTGTCCTCGTGCAGCGACTTGATGTGATCCATCTCGTTTTCGAGCAGGATCGCCGTGCACTTGCGGATGTACGGGTGGTTGATGGGATCGCTGGTGTCCTTGGCCTCCAGCAGCTTGCCCCAACGCTTCTCGCACGCCTTGGAATAGGACTCGTCGAAGACGGTCCGCTTTCCGTTCTCTTGCAGCATCTCTCGGGCTTCGGTCATGGCTCTCTCTCCTCTGTTGTGGTCACTTGGTGATTCCCGCGAGCTTCCTCATCTCGTCGTAGGAAACGCCGAACTCGTCGACCTCTCCACGACTCCGATTCGGCCGCTCCAGGTTCTCGGACAGGTCCCGCGCGTCGCCTTGGCCCCTTTGGTGCCGCTGGCGCATCTCGCGCAACTCCCGATCCGAGATCTCGGTCGATCCGTGTCTCGCCACGACCTTGTCCACGTCGGCCTCGGAGGTGACGCCCTCCAGGAGACCCAGCACGTTCCGTCCGTTCACCAGCCCAGCAACCTTTGTCGCCTTGTAGGCGTCGAGCACGGCCGCATCCCGCTCCTCCTGGAGCGACTCGGTCTTGCTCTCGGCTTCCTCGGCTCGGGACTCCGCCTCTTTCAAGGCTTCGTTCACCCGCTGACTCAACTCCACAGCACGTTTCAGCTTGTCGTCCAACGATCCCGCCTTTTCCTGCAACAGCGAAACCTCGCCTCGCAGGGTCGCGTTCTCTTCTCGCAGCTGGACCTCGACCTCGGTCGGGCCAGCATCGTGCTGGGGCAGGTGCTCCATGATGGCGGCCAGCTTGGCCTCCACATCAGCAGCCGACTCCAGCTTCACACCCGCGAGCAGCCCACGAATGGCTTCCGCCATGGGGTGCCCGCCGATCTGCTTCTCCACCGCCAGCAGCAACGTCGCCTGCTGACTCTGCTCGATCGCCTCGTCGCGCTCCTTGGTGCGCTCCGCGACTTCCAGGTCCTTGGCCTTCAGAGCGTCCCGAACGGCCTTCTCGTCCGGGCTCTGCCGGAACGCGCCGACCATCTCCGCGATCTGTGCCAGCGTCGCCTTCGCGGCGCCGACGCCCGGGTCCGCGGCGAACTCCTCGCGCAGCTGCTTGCCGAGGTCCTCGCGGGCCTCCACCAGCACCGTCGCCAGCCGACCCTCGAACGCCTCGGTCATCTCAGTCCGCACGCGCTTGGCCTCGGCCTCCACGGCCGCATCCACGCCCGCCGTGACCTTGTCCTTGGCATTGGACACGGCGTCTTCCTGGAGCTGCTTCGCCACGTCCGGGAACTCGGCCAGGAACAGCTGAGCCGCCGTCGGCTCGTCGATGCTCTCCATGGTGATCCCCGGGATCGCGGTCTTCACCGCCGGGTCCGCCACGAAGTCGTAGGTCTTCAGGATGAAGTCGTCCTGGACTTCCTCACCCTCCACCTTGCCCGTCGCCACCTTGGTGCTGCCGAACCCGCGGCTGCTCACGCCGATCGGGATGTTGGCCTCGATGAGGGCCCGCAGCTGCTTGCCCTCATTGGTGCCAAGGATCTCGGCCTCGCCCATAACCAGGCCGTTCTCGATCCACAGGTCCGTGATCACGTGGCTAACGCGCTTCAGGCTCGTCTTGCCGTCGGTCGGGTGGTCCAGCTCGCCCAGCACGCGCCGCGACTTCAGGTCCTCGGTGAGGCGCTTGATCTCGCGGCCCATGAGAGCCTCCGAATAGATGCGCCCGTTCTCCGTGGCCACGCCCACACGCCCGAACTCGCCCCTCGCCACCATCTTGCCCGAACCCTTCTGGGTGCGAGCCTCCGTCATGACGAATGCGGACGGCTTCGTGGTCTCGATCAGCAGCTGCGGCATCACATCACCATTGCCTCCAGCGCTTAAACTGGAGTCCTGTTCGAGCAAGGGGGCTTCGGTCTGAGCGCCGCGCGGCCTGAGGGGAGACCTTTCGGTTCGTCTTTTTCCCATCAGGCCGTGCAGCCTTTTTTGCAGACTCGAATCCAACCAACTCCCGCCTTCCGGACGCGTACGCAGTCCGACGCTTCCGGCGCCCCTCCTCTGAGAGAGCGCCGTCTACGCGTTTCCCAGGTCGCTCCGCTCGATGCGGTCCAGCGACTTGCTGATGATCGTCATCACCGGCCTGATCTCGGCCAGGAAGGTGTCGACGTTCATCACGTCCTCGTCCAGCCGTCCCGCCTCGTAGGAGGCCGCGATCGGCTCGATCGCCTCGTTGAACACCGCCAGCACGGCCGCGTCGTCGAACTCGCCGACGATCATCTCCACGATGCTGTCGATGCGCCCGAGGATCTCGCTCCGCACGTCCTCGACCCGCTCCTGGTTCTCGGAGAGCAGGTGCTCCAGCTCCACCGCGAAGTCGGAGTTCTGCTTCTCCGGGCGCCGATCGGCCCAGCGCTTCGAGATCTTCGCGGACTTCTTGCCCGCGCCGCTCTTGCTCCACTTCTTGGACTTCCTCTTGATCTTGGCCAGCGCGCCCGCGCCGCCCGCGGCCTTCACGGCCCGGACGCAGCGCTTGCCGCTGGGATCGCCCCGGTCCTTCCGCATGCCCGGCGGGCACTGGTAGGACGCCTTCTTGCTCATCGAGTGGGCCTTCGAGCGCCGCGTGCGCTTCGCGATGGCCTCGTCCATGAGCTTCTTGGCCACGATCTCGGCCTGCTCCGCGATGCCGTCCACGTTGCCCGGGATCTTCTTGACCTTCAGGCCCTCGATCACGAGGTCGATCTGGTCGCTGTCCAGGCTCTCGAACGGCAGGTCCATGATGCGGTCGAAGAGGGCCTTGGTGACGAACGGGCCGTCGTACGGGTCGTGCTTCGACTCGTCGTACTCCTCCTCGTCATCCTCGGCCTCGTCGTCGGTCTCCTCGGGCTCCTCTTCCTTGTCCTTCTTGGACGCGCAGCCGCTCTCGGAGAGGCGGGGGCCGTTGGCGATCCGCGCCATGTTGTCTTCGGTCAGCCCGGGAACGCCGAGAGCCGCCAGCTCCTCGGTCAAAGACCCACTCATCAACTTCGTCTTCATTTGGATTCCTCCGCGCCTTTCTTGGCCCGCCCCGTGATGTAGGCGGACACTACTTCCATGGTCCTCGCTCGCCCACACAGACCGTCATGTGCTACCGCTACGCGCTCCAAGTCTTCCGCGCGCATCAACTCTCCGGCCTTGGCGAGCAGCCCATGAAGGGTCTGCGCTTCAGCAATCAACGACTCGCGGATAGCACCAAAGAACTCATCGTCCCTATCAAACACCAACGGACGGATTACGTCAATAATCTCTTCCATCACCTTCGCCAGGAGCCCCATCGACTCCCGCAGCTCCGGCTCGAATTCCGTCAGTCGGGTCTTCGGCAGCCTGGCGTACGCCGTCTTCGGAACGTGCGCCTCCAGCTCCCGGATCTGCCCGTACATGGCCGTGCGGATCTTCTCCTGGTTCGCCTCGTACAGCTTGTACCAGTGCTCGTCGCCCGTCACCGCGCACGCCTCGTCCAGCTTCGCGATCACCTGACCCACGTGGTAGACCTCCTCGGTCTTGACCAGGTTCGCCAGAGAGCGAACACGTGTTCGCTCGATCGCCTTCCCATCCATCAGGTCCGCCGTGATGGAGCGCAACTCGTCGCTCACCAGCCGCGGCAGCGCCGCCTCCTCGTGCACGGGGATGGTGCTGGGCTGCACGGCAACGTCCGCGACCGTCGGCCCATGGTCGCCGACACACGTGACGAACGTCGCCTCGTGCAGCTTCCCGTCCGGCGTGCGGAACAGGGCGCCGTCCTCGCGCGTGGCCAGCAGCTCCACGGCGACGCCCACCTTCGCGGTCACGGCCGTCTCCACCAGGGAGATCCGAGCCTCCAGGCTGTTCCCCATCCACTTCTCCAGATCTTCACCGCGAACGTACATGGTTCACCTCGCTTGGCTCTCGTGTCTCGACTGATTCGTTTGGCTGATCGCCCGGAAGCGCTGCCCGATGCGGTACACGGCGGAGTCCGTGCGCTCCACCGACCGCGTCACGCGATCGTTGCTCTCCTGCAATTGGTGCAGGGCCTTCTCGATCCTCTTGATGGACTCCTGCGGCATCTGCTCCTGGCCCGGCTGCGCCGTCAACCCGCTCTGGCCCGTCACAGGAGCACCAAGGGCGAGTGCGCCATCAGGCCCCAGCTCGGGGAACTGCCGCACGATCTCGGCCTGGATCGACGCCTGACCGAGCGCCTGCGCCTCAGCCTCGTGCGTCTTGGCCTCGGCCGCGAACAACGCATCCTCGTCACTCATGTGGAAGATGTTCGCCATGATCCACGGCGCCGTGAAGAACGGCTGCAACGCCGCGGCCAGACCCGCACGCGCGTTCCACACCTCGACCTGCTGCATCTCGAAGATGCTGCTCGGTGCTGGCATCTTGAGCGACCACTTCACCGAGTCGGGGTCGATGTTCAGCGCGGCCAGATGCACGCGCACAACCTGCCGCAGGCCCGTGATGAACTCGCGCTGGATGCGCATCTCCAGACGCGCGAACTGCACGTCCTCCTGCGTGAGCGCCGCACGGTTCGTGACCTCGGTGCCGCCGATGTACTGCGGCGGGATGCGCAACGAGCTGAACAGCTTCTTCAGGAAGTAGCCCAGCACTCCAGTGTCGTCGTAGTCCGGCCCGCTCAGCACCTCCACCCGCGTGGCGTCCTTGCCCGCGCGCGTGGGGATGAAGATGTCCTCATCTTGAGAGTTCTTGACGAAGACCCCGGCGTCCACGGCGAAGTTGTGCCACCCGTCCACCGTGATGCAGCCCGTGTCCATGGTGCCGTCCAGCCACTCTACGGACGCAACCTTGTGGTTCACCGTAGAGGCCGCGCAGAAGTCCTGCCAATCCGGGTGCCCCGCACGGTGGATCAACGCACGCACGTGGTAAAGATCGAACTCCACCTTCTTGCGGTTCGCGTTCAGTGCGCGGAACTCCTCGTGCACCGGCAGCGCCCGGATGGCGATCACGGCGTCCGAGATCTTCAGCGCGGCGTTCTCCTGCACCAAGCGTCGCAGCTCGGGCAGCAGACCATCCGGGTACTTGATCGAGATCTTCTCGGACCGGATCGCGTTGTCCGCCTCGTGCTGCGGACTCCGGTTGTACGCGATGATGTTCTGGCCCTTGTCGTACAGCCGGTTGTAGCGCGACGTCTGCTCCGAGTGCGCGGCCGACTTGTTCCAGCGCCGCAACCGACGCGCCTTCTCACCGGAGTGCCGCGTGTTGTGCTCCTCGGGCACGAGCGGCTCCAGGTTCTCCGGGTAGTTGTTGCGCTTCCGATCGTCGATGTGGTGCACCTGGCGATCGGTCAGGTCACCGTGGAAGTGCTCGGCAACCATGCGGTGCGTGGGGACCAGCGACTTCCACTTGTCCGGCCCACGCTCGCGATGATCCTGGTGCACCGCGTACTCGTAGCCCTGCGCGTTGATGCCACGGTACAACGGCATCACGGAGTCTCCCGGTTCCAGGAGCTGCGCCTGTTTGTAGGTGCCGTCCCGCATCAGGAACTGGTGGTCCGGCGTCACCACCTCCGACCGGCAGTTGTCCAGCGTCACGCGCACCACCTTGGCATCCCGACGCGTCACGCCCGCCCACGAGATCGTGCCCGGCTTCACGCGCTTCGTCTCGGGGTCCATGGAATACACGTAGTTCTGCACCCCCGCCTCGTGATCCATGATGAGTTCACGTAGCGAGCGCGTGGTCCCGTTCAGCAGCGGGATGCGCGTGTCCAGCGACAAGCAGAGCGGGTTGAAGCGGAAGTCCAGCTTGCCCGTCGCCGGGTCCATGATCCGCTTCTTCTTGTACCGGCGCCGCACGTCGTCCACCACAGCGCGCGCCTCGCGCGGCGGGATCTCGCCCGTGTCGATGTAGAACGCGAACCGTGCCGGGGCCTTCGTGAGCTTGCAGACGAGGCTGCTGTCCTCCAGCATGAGCAGGCGCTTCCACACCCACCGCGAGCTGTCCAACAGCGAGAACCCGTATAGCGCCCGCATCTGCTTCCCGCGCAGACGCCAGTGCACGACCTCCCACGGCGAGAAGAACACAGCACCATTGGTGCCCTGCTGCTGCCGCAGACGGTCCAGGTCCTCCTGCGTGTTCAGACTGAACGCAAACGAGCCAGTGGGGTCCTGCACAAACCCCACCAGCGTGCCGCGCTGATCCACGATGCGGCGCATAGTGGGCGCAGGCAGCCAGTTCAGTCCCAGCACGCCCTTCTCGTTGGCCACCACCTCGGCGTACAGGTTGCCGTACTTCACGAGCGTGCGAATTGCCGTCCACAGTTCGTCCTCGATGTGGAGGCGCCGATCCAGCAGGTCGTTGATGATGTCCCGGATGACCTTGTCTTTGGACGTGCCCCAGATC
>Ga0172380_10006106_pt1 | contig 14186 bp, 18 predicted proteins | sample Leawe162metaG_FD_119747 | JGI IMG/M metagenome (GOLD analysis project Ga0172380, IMG submission 119747) | Leachate microbial communities from a municipal landfill in Southern Ontario, Canada - Leachate well 162 metaG | ecosystem: Engineered > Solid waste > Landfill > Unclassified | place... | reverse complement strand
TTGTTGCTTACTTGGCTTGCTATCCGATCTATAACTTCTTTTTGTTTTATTTGGTGAGTAGTTACTGTCATTTTGTGTAATTTCCTAGTAACTTATGTACATTTCTGTCACTTTTGGAGCGGGGAATGCAAATTATTCCGAACTAATTCTCCCCGACACCCTAGCTCATTTTAGCAAGTTGATGGAAGCTTATCAAGCCGAGGAGGAGGAAAATGAAGCGTCCGAATAGCCCAATCGCCGAATTGACCTCCTCAACACTCTTCGATGAGGCCACTTTCTATAAAAAGTTCGTAAAAGACCTGTCAAATTGCACAAAAGAGGTCATTATTGAAAGCCCGTACATAACTACTGCAAGAATGAGCTTAATTACGCCTGCTTTTGACAAGTTATTAAGGCAAAGAGTAAAGGTTTTTATTATGACTAGAGACCCCAAAGAGCATGGAGAAAGCTTGGAAGTGCAATCAGAACTGGCAATACGGCAATGTGAGGCATTGGGAATTCAAGTTTTACTCTGTACCGGCAATCATCACAGAAAATTAGCAATTCTGGACAGAAAAGTCCTATGGGAAGGAAGCCTAAATATTCTGTCTCAGACAAAAAGCCGTGAAATTATGAGAAGAATAGAAAGTGAGACGTTAACAGGAGAAATGTTTGATTTTCTTAATCTCGGAAGGTTTATTTAATTATTTCGGAGATATCTACTCCAAGCGCCTTACTTATCTTTGCTAAGTTTTCTGGAGACGTGGTTACCTCTCCTCGCTCAATAACAGCAAAGTAATTAATGTTCATGCCTACTTTCTTGGCTACATCTGCTTGAGTAAGATTAGCTTTCTCTCTAGCCGCTTTTATTCTTTTTCCGACGTCTTCTCTGAATTTTGAGCTATCCATATGTCGATATTATAGCAAATGACAATTTTGCAGTCAAACTATAAGCCACGTATTATTCGGATGCGTTTCTTTTGTTCATCAATTCTACTAAATCCTCTTCTCGCTCGTATGCTTTTAGTCTTCCGGATAGAATTCCCAATCTGTATGAAATTCCATCACTCATAAGCCTCCAATTTGTATATTTCAAGGCCGTTTCTATATTCTTTTTAAGAATACTTCTACTTTCAAATTCGCTTCTGACATTTTTTGACTCGTTTACAGTAAAATCAATGATCACAAACTGACCCATTTCTGGTTTACCAAACTGAAGGTCTTTATATTCTGCATTTTCTATTGTTTTTTCAATTAATTCCTTAAGCTCGGTAATTTTGAGGGATTTTAGTTTTCTTGCCTTCTGATAGAGCGGGTTTTTATCTTTTTCTTCTTTTTCCTTAAAATGTTTTACGGCTATCTGAAGTTGTTCCATGCTTTGTAAAGCTTTGGGGCCATTTTCGTCATTTAAACAAAACTCATCTCTATATTTCTCAAGTAGATTTTTATCTTTAATTTCTTTCTCTTCGCGTTCTTTTTTAGATTTCTTAAAATCATAGACACTTTTTTCAGTAAAGGGACAGTTGGGGCATGTATATAGAGTTACCGAGACATCATCTTTATCTTTTGACGCACTATTGAGAGGACTACTGCATTTTGGACACTTACGAGGGGTGTATTTCCATTCCGATCCGTCTTCATAAAACGCTTGACCTTTGTTGCACTTAGTACACCTAAACATAAACAGCACTTGTGAATTCTCATCAAGAGTATCGAGCAAATCCTTGCTGGAAACTTTTGTAGGCGCGTTACATTCTTTGCAAGGAATTCCGGCGGGGGCAGTAGCGTTATCGTATTTCTCTTGAATTTTCGTATCATCATCTATCCTTTTCTGGATAGTTTCAGCTCTATGTTTGTATCTCTCAATTGAAAGCGCTCTCACAGCGAAGCTTACGGTTTTATGGACGTCTTCATCGAACTTCTTTTTGGTCATATTCTTTATCTCGTTTCTTCTGGCTTCAAGTCCCTTTCTGAGGCTCCAATATAGCTCTAGACACTCTTCGATAGTGTGGAGGTCGTAGCGGTCAATATAGGATTGTTTGTCTTGAAGATATTGCATATTGTTGATTGTTCCAGCTTATAGTTGAGCTTATAATCGTTACGCTTTCTAGAATTATATAACTTCTTGTTGTAGTTTACCCGTGCTTATAGGTCTGATTTTTGATAGAATTGATCTTAAGAAGTTAAAATAAAATCAAATTATGACAACTAAACACCCGGAAATCCCAATTACAAAAAATGATTTGCGAAAAATAATTTACTTTATTCTAATGAAATTTAGAGGAGATTCTCTGCATAGACAAGGAACCTCTGCAAAAAGAGATCTAATCGGAGGATATATTGAGCGATGGTTTAATAAAATTGCTGAGAGTGTTATTTTTGATAGTTTGCTTAGAGGGAAAGATTATAAAGTCGTGCCTGATTATTTTGTTTACGGCAACGATTCAGATAAAAATGCTCCGGACATTCTAGGATTAGAAACAAAAGAAGGAAAGATAATTCCTTTTGCTAAATACAATAACGGTACATGGGCTGACATGCCTGATATGCCGAGGGTTGAAGTTAAAGTAGTTAGAAAAGATCAGACTTTGTTGGGGGTAAGAGAACCCCAAATGATAGATGATTATTATGCTTTTATAGAATCTGATCTTGAGGGAGATTATCTTTCAGCAATTTTTGAGGACGAGGTGTTTCAAGATAAATTTTTTGAAGAACTTGCTATGGAAAATGACTTTATTCAAAGCGATGAAGGAAATCAGCTGGTACAGCCAATAAAACAACTGAAGGCAGAAGCAATAGGGACAATGAGATTAATAGGAATTTATACTAAAGCAGAATTACTAAAAAATACAGTGCTTTGCTCTAGGGGAGTTTCTCCTCATTATTTTGCAGAAGTTTTAAATGTTGAAACAGGCAGAGGCTTAGGGAATACAGCTGAGGAATATCTGGGAATTTCTGAGAATGGTTTGGTTAAGTATGAAAGCCCCAGCGGTAAAATTTATCTGCCGTTTTCTATTCTCGGATTAAAGCAAGACAAAGTGAAAATTTTGAAGAAGAATATTGGTTCATTATATATAGAATCCCCAGATCCTCTAAATATAAATGGATTTGAAGTTAGCCCTGGTATCGTAAAGCTTGTATTTAAGGAATTCGAAAGAAGCTCCGGATGGTCTGAAAATGTGGCTTCAAAATTTGTATTGGAAAACTACAGCAATGATGATACAGATCACTTAGTCAGCAAGTTGGACAGCATAGCTGGGTCCAGTCTCGGTTAGGAAACCAACCCGCACAACTTCAGGTTCATTAGCGAGTTTCTCGCCGTTTAAAACCTTCATCATGTTATCAGCAATTCTTTCAATCACAGGTACAGATACAGAATTGCCTATTTGTTTGTAAAGTCTTGAGTCAGCTATATTTGTAGGAAGCTTAAAATCGTCTGAGTAGCCCTGAATTCTTGCACACTCTCTAGGAGTCATTTTTCTTATTCCTTTTTTGTCTAAAATGATTGGTACATTATGTCCACCCATTCCCATATTTGCAGTTAAAGTAGGGCACACGCCATTCTTATTTTCTCGAACATATTTTCTTCTCCATTGATAAACTTTTCCTGGTTTAACAACGTCATTTTTAATTCTTTCGTATAAAGGCTTCCCGTTGTAGTAATATTTTTCTTCAACTTCATCATCAAGCAGATCAGGAACATGCCGAGTAAGTTCAATTGGATTAGGAAATTTAAAATTATCTCTTAATTCTTTTGATTTGAAACCTACGATATAAATTCTTTCTCTATTTTGCGGAGTATTTCCGTAATCTTTAGTATTAAGAACCTTATATTTATAATAGTAACCAAGCTCATCGAGGGCTTCGAGAATTATTTTGAGAGTTTTTCCATTATCGTGCCCTGCTAGATTTTTTACATTCTCTAATAGAAAACCCATTGGCTGTTTATCTTTTAGGATTCTAGCTAAATCGAAAAATAGATTCCCTCTTCCTTTTTCATCATTGAAACCATGCCTATATCCAGCTATTGAAAATGCCTGACAAGGAAAGCCAGCTAATAAGAAATCAAAATCAGGAAGATCTTGTGTTTCTAATTTTGTTATATCTGCTACATGAAGTTCTGGACCGTCTGTATTAAGATCGTAGGTTAATTTACAAAACTTATCAAAATCATTTGAATAAAGATTCTTAAATCCTGCTCTCTGAAAACCTATTCTAATCCCTCCGATACCTGCAAATAAATCTATAGTTGTGTATATTTTTTTATTACTCATATCTGTTTATAGTTCCTGCTGTTTCTTATAAAAATATAAGATCCTCTTTATTGTTACCACACTCAAATAAAATTATAGCACTTAAACCCGATTTATTTAAAGCTCCAATATTCCATCATAATATCCTGTTTTGGGATATCCTAAATTAGGATATATGATAGTAATAAGTATGTCAAGCATTTATTCACCAAGATATAGAGAGCTTTTGAAAAATCTGGTCTCCGCAAGGAAGAAGACAGGATTAACTCAGTTAGAAGTGGCAAAGAAGCTCAAGAAACCTCAATCATATATTTCAAAAATAGAATCAGGTGAGAGAAAGATAGAATTTACAGAAGTTGAAGACTTGAGCAAAATTTATAGTGTGCCCTTGTCTCATTTTGAGACTACTGAACTTATAGAAAAAAATGAAGACTAATATTTATAATACCAATGTACTTAAAGTTCCAGTCGTAATGGAATTACTTGATTTTGACGAAATAGATAAGAAATATTGGATGGAACTATTTGAGATGTGGAAAAGTCTTAAAATGGGAATGAGAAAATATAAATCAAGGGAGCCAAATTTTCCAGAAGGATTATCGGAAATTGCTTTTTGCTTATTTTCAGGATCAAAGAAATTTGTCAGTATCAAAAGAGGGCATTGTCCTGGATCATTTGATACATTTAATGTTAAAACAAATCGAGCTGAACAAATAAAGGCGACCAGTGTGGGTAATGATCTTACATCTTTCGGTCCAACATCTTACTGGGATGACCTGTATTTTCTAGATTTCTATAATAACGGAAAACTTGATGGAACATTTAATGTATATCTAATTCCAAACGAATATATTTATAATTTAAAAGTTAACAAAACTCAGACTGTTATGGATCAACAAAAGCAAGGCCGGAGACCAAGATTTAGTATCATAAAGCATATTATAGAAGCCAGAAAAATAAAACCTATAGCCTCTGATGTTGTAGTTTGGAGATAAACTAAATTAAAGAATAATTTAGATATAAAAATCTTCCGATAGGGGTATTACTGTTGTTGATACCTTTTCATTCGTAGATCTTTTCAAACCTTCCTGGAAAATTATTGAATCGTATCCTTCTGCCAGTAATTTTACTTTATAACTGTCTGCTACGTCCCGATAATATTCTCCTAAGTTTACGCCTGATGTGGGCAAACCGAAACTTTTGAATATATCTCTTTTTAGTGATTCCAAACTCCTGAACTTCTTGGGGTTGGTTGGGGTAAATTCTTTTTGTATTATGATTTTACCGTAGGAGCTTGCCACTTCTTCACTGTCACTGAATGAAGGGCCTAAAAATTCAACGGGGCCCGCACCTGGATGATATCCCAAACCTTTTTTAGTGGGTTTTAATTCAAAATTAGGATTATCTGTACCGTGATATAGTTTCATATAAAATTTACCGCTTCTCTAATAGATTAGCCTTTTCTCAATAAACCTACAAATTTCCCTCTAATCTCTACATCTCCAGAATCATACATTCTTGATGGAAGAGTTGGATTTTTTGGCCTAAGTTCTATGGTATTGCCGTGATTATAAAATCTTTTGACCGTTGCTAGAGAGTCGCCTTCCGTTCCCGTTAAAGCTACTACCACGTCTCCATTGTCCGCATAATTTTGATGCTTAACTACAATGATATCGTCCGGAAGAATTCCGTCATCAATCATGGATGTGCCTTGAACAATTAGCGCGTAGTGCTGGCCTACTGGAGAGAGTAAAGCGCGCTGCACTTTGATTGGCTCAGGATTCTCTACGTTCTCTATTCCGCCTCCGGCTGAAACATAACCCAAAAGAGGAATCTCCGCAATTTCTTCGTGAGGATCAAAAATACCTATGCTTCGGGCATTTACACCAGCAAACTTAAGATAGCCCTTTGCTCTCAAAGCTTTAATGTGTTGGTGAATGGTGGGAATGGTCGTTCCGAGTTTTTGAGAGATTTCGTCCAGAGTAGGGCCGTACCCATTATTTTTCTGGTACTCGTTAATAAAGTCTAAAACTGCTTTTTGCTTTGTCGGTAACATATATTGCCTATTCCTTATGCCTTAAGTTTATGGTATAGTAACCTTAAAGTCAAGTTTTCAAACTTGTAATCTAAAAGAAAGGAGGTCGATAAAATGGCAAATTATAGCGTTGTTAAAAATTCAAGTGGTGGTTGGGATACAAAGCAGGACAAAGCGTCTCGAGCAAGTTCTCACAACGATACGCAGAAGGAAGCTGAAAAAGATGCTAAAAGATTTTCAGCTAATTCAGGCGGTGGTGAGGTGCGCATTCACGGCGTAGACGGAAAAATTCGAGACAGTGATACTGTTTTTCCAGGTAATGACTCCAACCCACCAAAAGATAGAAAGCATTAATATGGATACGATCTTAACGATACTGAACTATTTAGGATATATCTCTACGGTACTAGTTTTAATTACTACCGCATTAGCATTAATTGCTTGGATTAGAGGCATTGCCCCAGCCCTTATTCGCTTAGGAAACGGACTAGCGAAAAGAAAAATAGCAATATTTGCAAAATCCGATAATTTATCAAGCCTAACAAGTCTACTCACAGACTCAGGCTTAATTTTAAAAAGTAATATTGCCCATATCACCAAGGAGGATGACTTTGGCAAAGCAGAAAGTTCAACTCTTTTTCTGGTCTATTGGCCAGATTGGAAAGATAAAATCATTCAGATCAAAAATATTAAGAAAGATGGCGAAGCTCTGGTTATATATGCTCCCCGATCCTCGGGTATGATTCCCGAAGACATAATGGGAGAGCTAGATAAGGGAAGGAATGTTACAGTTGTCAATTTTAGGGGAAGACTACTCAATGATATTGTTACTTCCATGATCTCAACAAGTTACAAAAAGTAATATGGTGGCAAACGATTATATACTAAGCATTCTTTCTAAATACGTCATAGATACCAGTAATGGGTCGCCTGTGGTTACCGCCGCTCAAGCAGTTTACCCAATCCTTGCAAATTGGGCAGGTACTCAACTAGAGGAAGTAAAATTTTCCGGATCTCACGCAAAGGGAACTGGAGTTGCTGGAAAAACTGACACCGACTTATTCATCTCTTTAAAATCAAATACTACAGATACACTTAAAGATATTTACTACTCCCTTAATAATAGAATGCTAGAAAAGGGCTACAATACAAAACTTCAGAATGTCTCCATAAGAATAACTCACAATGGAATTGAGATAGATCTTGTACCTGGAGTGAAACATTCGAATAATTCAGATTACCACTGGCTTTATGTCAAGAAGTCTGGACGAGAAAGAACTCAAACTAATATCGATAGGCACATCAACATTGTGGCAAGTTCGGGAAGAGTTAATGAGATACGAGCCTTGAAGATTTGGGCATATAATCACGGCTTAGATTTTCCATCAATTTACCTTGAGCTGACTGTCATAGAGGCACTATCGGGACGTAGAAACGATAATCTTGCTGATAATGTTTGGTATGCTCTTGAATATTTAAGAGATAAGTTTGTAAATTCAACTACCATTGATCCATCAAATAGCGCAAATATTATCTCGAATGACTTAACGGTTGCTGAGAAAAGAATAATTACTAACCAAGCAAGAATTAGTAAAACACAGCTCTACTGGAAAGATGTTCTTTGGTAATTAAAATTACTAAGGATTTCCCTGTAGGAATGTTCTAGTATTAACAGGTTTAAATACTTAAATTATCGTGGACAATATTATTCTAAGTGATGAAGCATATAAATGGGAAAATGGTCCCTTGTTGCTTTTGGCCGGTCCTGGAACTGGAAAAACATATCAGCTTGCTATGAGAATAAAGCATTTAACGGGCGAGATATCAGTGTCTCCAGAAGAAATTACGATTATTACATTTACTACTGAGGCTGCAAAGGGGATGCGCATGAAAATAAAAGAAGAAGGTGGACATGAATACGTCGACCCTAGCTTAAGGCCCAAGAGAATTTATACTATGCATAGTCTAGGATATCAAATTGTTCTTGAAAATTCAGGCAAATTAGGAATTAAAAAGGATTTCATAGTAGTTGAAAACGATAAAGACAGAAAGATCCTTATGAGGGACGCTGCTATTCTCTTAGGTTATTCTGAAAAAGATGCTTATTCTGCATTTGAAGATAGGACAACTGCGAACAATAGCCTTTCTGAAAAATCAGAAAAAATAATACAGAAGTATGAAGAAATATTGAGGTCTTGTAATGCTATAGATTATGATGACCAGATATCTCTAGCATGTAAAATTCTCAGGGAAGATGAAAATATACGTAAAAAACATGCCGTCAACTCGAAATATTTATTGGTTGATGAATATCAAGATATTAATCAAGGGCAATTTGAATTGATAGAACTATTGAGTAAGGATCATAGGGAAGGTCTATTTGTAGTTGGGGATGATGATCAAAGTATTTACAGTTTTAGAGGTGGATCTCCCAAATTTATTAGAAATTTTAAAGATACTTTTGGAGAAAAGGCAGTAGTAATTCAAATGCAAACATCCAGAAGATGCCCGGAATATGTAATGGAGTGCGCAAGCGGTATTGTATCTAAGTTTGACCCCGGTAGGCTTCCAAAAGGGAATTATGTTTACTCTAAAAGTAACAAGGGAGAAGTAGTGCTTCATAATTCTCCGAGCGATGATCGTGAAGCAGAAATTATTTCAACAATAATAAAAGCTGACATAGATTCCTTGAAACCCTGTGAGACATGCAAGCAAATTCCAAAAAGGAATTATTTTATATTAGTTCGTAATAAAAACTATGCTAGGATAGTTCAACGTAAATTATCAGAATACGGAATTCCTTTTGACTCTAAATTTGAGGATAAGAATGAAGGCTTATCAAAATTTGAATTGGTTAAAAATTGGCTAAACAATCAAAATTCTAATTTGCTTACCAGATTGTGCATGGAATCTATTCTAGAAGGCGGTAGCATTAATTTTCCTACGTCCAAATCTAAAACTGAAGAGAAATTAAATATCAGAAAAAAAGGGCTCGAAGAAATTTCTGGTCTTTGGAATTCTATCTCTGATGGTAAGTCATTACTTGTAGTTCTCCAAGAGAAATCTTCCTCTAGTAATTTACTTAAGGCAATTTCAGATGGACTTAGTGAGTTAATAAGAAGCTATGTCTCAGGCAGTATGCCAAATTTTTTGAAAGAAGTTGTCTTATCTTTGAAACCTTGGTCTTCCATATCTAAATTTTTTGAAGAGATAGGCTCGTTACATCTAGCATCTAAGTCCGATTCTTCATCAAAAGTCCGAATATTGACTATGCAAGCTGCAAAAGGCTTACAAGCTCATATAGTCTTTATAATTGGCCTAGAAGAAGAAGTTATTCCCAGAGGAGGATTGAATGTTGACGAGCTTTCAGAAGAAGCACGTTTGCTTTTCGTAGGAATGACAAGAGCAGAAGAACAATTACACCTATTTAGATCACGTAAAAGAACAGGAGCTAATACCTATAAGCTTCCAAACACTTTGAAGGATTCTCAATTTCTTGGCTGTTTACCTGAAGGGAAATATAAAAAACAATTTCATCCTGCAGTACATTAATAGAATTTGATTTATTAATTTTTAAACTTTATCAGTGATATAATATGCATATGTATAAACTTTCTCCATCGGATTTTAAGTATCTTTGGGTAGACTGTAAGTTTTGTTTTTACCAAAAAGTAAAACTTGGTATTCCGCCTCATTCGGGTGCTTTTCCTGCAATTTTTGGACGAATGAATACCTTGCTTCAAAATTCAATCATGGGAATGAACTTGCGAGACATTCACCCTGATTTGCCCAGCGGAATAGTTGCCATTCAAGAAGGATTTTTGAGATCAAAGCCAGTTTCCGGAGCAGACGATTGCTATATTTCTGGACGCTTTGATATTTTAAGCAAGCTTGATGATGGAACTTACAGCGTAGTTGATTTTAAAATTACCAAGCCGGATGAAGACCAGGTTCAAAAATTTGCAAGCCAACTTCACGGCTATAAATTCGCTTTAGAAAATCCCGCAGAAGGTGAGCCTATTAAAATAAGCAAAATGGGTTTGATTTCTGTGTCTCCTGATGAAATAGAACATAAAAATGGAAAATTTATCTTTACGACTTCTCCCAAATGGCATCCAATTGAGGGAAATATGGAAGGATTTTTTGATTTGATTAAAGAAATATCAGATCTTCTGAACGGTCCTGTTCCGGCTTCTTCCGAAACTTGCACTCTCTGTGCTTATAGAAAGCGTTTTGAAGTAGACGAAGTGACTAAAGATATCCCTTTTTAAGTTTGAAGTTAAGGATTTCCTTGTAAAAATGTTCTTGGATTAACTGGTATTCCATATACTCGTATTTCAAAATGAAGATGGGGGCCTGTAGACCAGCCCGTAGAGCCCATTCTTCCTATCACATGCTTTGTAGTTATTATCTCCTGTCCTTTTACTACAAAGATTTTGTCTAAATGTGCATAGACTGAAGTGATGTTATTTCCATGATCAATAATTATGTGTTTACCAAATCCCCACCATATTCCCCCTGCGTAAATTACCTTGCCAGGTAAAAAGGGATTTACGGGATCGCCTACCTGTCCTTTGGCATTGGCTATGTCAATACCCGTATGGAATATTTGAAATCCGCTAGACTTTGCAAATTCCAAAGAAATATATCCTATGGCAGGCCATGCCGTAGCCAGCTGTAATTCCTTTACGACTTCTCCTGTTGCAGGGTCGCGAATTTCAATAGCATTAGTTTCTTCATTAACTGTGGCTAATTTGTCGGAAACTATATCTACTCCGGCATTGGTAAGCATGAAAACCGCAATTACCGGAAGAGAGAGGATGATAACGAAAGCAAGAGTGACGAGTTTTAATTCTCTACGAAATGACCAGATGGAAAAAAAGTTTAGTGGGTTCATTCATTATAGGTAGATTTCTTTTGGATCTGTTGTCAGAAGTGGGTGTTCTTTTTCTGAAGCAACAACTTTAAGAGCTACATGGTTTTGATCAGCTATGATAAGAGCCTCTCCTCTATCGCAGGTTAGTAAAAAATGTTGCTCGTATTCACTTAGGTTGAATTCAATGGCAACTTTTTTAATTGTTGTTGTGTCTTGTTTCATAAGAACCCTTAAAGCCGATTGGGAAGCAATTGCTCTGCCATAGTCCTGGCTTAAAAAGTCATTGGCCTGTTGGGAAATAATAGTAACACCGAGATAATACTTTCTTGCTCTCCTTGTAAGCCCTGCAAGAAACCTTGCGCTTTCTTCATGCTGAAGAAGCATCCAACCCTCATCAATTACCAGAATTCTTCTCTGCGGATTTGTTTTTACCTGTGAATGGACGAAATTGGCAACAACCATCATCATAATTTGACGCAAGGATTCGTTTAAGTCTTTGATATCAAAAATAACAAGACGGTTATCAAGTTTTATATTTGTCTGTGAATCAAAAACAGACGAAAGCGAACCTTTAATAAATTTCTCAAGCTTATTGCATAGGCCTCTTTGCTTCATTTCTTTTAAGACTTTGTAAAAGTCTTTGAGCACGGGATAAGTTTTAACTTTTGGTTTTCTGCCTCTTGGATCTTTTTTCTTTTTAGGAGTATATGCCGGATTAAGTGACCACCCGTGTTGCTTATACGTTTGGAGGATTGCTTTATCAACTGCCGCTTTCTCATCAGCTCCTAGACCACCGACCATAAGAGAAATGATCTCCGTTAAATCCTGAATATGTTCTGCCAGTTCGTTCTCTTCATTTTTTGAAGTTATGGAGAAATCAAACGGATTTATCTTTTCTTTGGATTTTGCGGATAACTTTATATATGTTCCGTTAACAGAGGCCGAGAGTTGCTTATATTCCCTTTCCGGGTCAATAACAATTACCTTTGTGCCTTGCATGAGTTGGCGTAGTATTTCTACCTTTGCCGTGTAGCTTTTACCACTACCCGATTGAGCAAAGACGATTGAGTTGGCGTTGTTTAGCGAAAATCTATCAACAATTACCAAAGAATTATTAGACCTATTAATTCCATAGAGAATTCCGGATTCCTGCACAAGCTCGGATGATACGAAAGGGAAGGTAAGGGCCGCGGACGAGCTGTCAAGATTTCTTTTTTGGGATAAAAGGTTTTGGCCCCTGGGAAGAGTTGATTGTAAGCCTTCAAGCTGTTGAAATGTTGCGTTTTTAATGTAGAAGAGCCGTGTTGACATAACCGTTTCCAAAAGCGCCTGGGTCTTATTAAGATCGGCGAGACTGTCTGCTGTAATAGTCATATAAATTGATACCTGGAATAGTTTTTCCTGTCCTCTTTGGATTTTATCTTTTAGCTCCATTGCAGACTCCAAAGGATCGGTAATTTCAGAACCTATGACCTTACCGGCTTTAAGCATTCCCCGTTTGGTAGATTCAAGCTCCGTAATTTTGCGGTTTAGTTTGGGAAGTGCCGCAATCGGGTCAACCTGTTCTATGTGGTAGCTGATATCAATGTCGTGATTAAAGTTTATAAGCATATTAAGCCAGCCAGTTGATGCTACATAGGGATAACCGGACACAAAGAGTGTTCGTACAAATTTATTGCCCATCTGAAGGTAACTCGGGCTTTCTTCAAGGCCGGAGTAGGAAATTAAATCAATTTGGTCTTGCTCGCCAAAGTTATATTGAAAAGACCTCTTGAGAAGTTCTTTCTTTGAAACTCTTCTCTTTCCTGTTTTCCTGTCAAAAAATTGTCCGGTAATATTAAGCATAATTGTTTTGTATCAGTCTTTGAACGCTATCGCCTTTTAATTCCTGTGTTTTTATTTGGTTTGGGTTATAGAAGCTGTAGAAAAGCTCAAGAAGCTCTAATGAATCCAGAGCATTTGCTCTCATGCCAAGCTTTTCAAGTCCCCGAAGGACAATGTCTCTACTTAAATGAATCTGATCTTTTATAAGCTTGAAATCTTTGTTTGAGTCCATATGATGATAGGGAATAATAACGTAGAAACGCCTGGAAAGAATTTTGTTTCCCGAGACTAAATCCTGTATGAACTCCGAATAATTATCGATCTGGTCTTTATATACTTTCTCTTTCTCATTTATCTTGCTTTTCCCTATCTGGTCAAGATAGCGATCAATATCGACTTCCCGTACCCTTATGAGAATTTGCAGAGGTGTTGCAAGAGAATTTAAAAAGTTTTGGAAACTATCAATTAAAACGTCCTGTTCTTCTTCGCTTTTAAGCTCAAAGTTGACAGATGAAGTCTCAATAGCAAGTCTGTATTCGTTATTTGGAAGAATCAATATATTATCTTTTACTTCCTTAATCTGGATTTGTTTGCGGGAAGATATTCTACTTCTCGACTTGTTTAAGAGCCACATACAATCCTCCTTTCGCATCGGGTTTAAGGGAAAGCGAATAGTCAGGGTTATGAATAAAATCTTTAAGCTTAACAAGGTCACTTAACCCAAAGGATTTGGCGGGAATTCTGATTTCTTTTTTCTTGTGGGCACGGTTTAAAAGCTTGTACTGTTTTTTCTCAAACTGTGGAAAATCCATATCCCGCAGGAAGCTATCATTTTTATTGAATAGGTAGTAGCGGGGCCTAAGGTTATACCTAAGAAGTACCAAAAGCCAGTTAGCAACGACTTTACCTCTAATTCTTAGTGAAAGAATAAGGGACGCTATCAAAACTATTAAAACCAAAGGCAATTTGTACCATGCAAGATGCATATAGGGAGGAAGTACCGAATAGACAATAGTTGTCCAGAATACCGGAATCATAAGGATTATGATCTGCGTCAGATTGAGGCTTCCGGCGATTTTATCTTCGACTGTGGTAATTTGTGCCGGTATTACTGTTGTTCTCATGCGGCAACCCTCCTTCTTGGTGTTTTAACGGCTCCTGAGACGGCTTCGGCGCGCGTTGCGGATGAAGTGTTGTCAGTTGACATCACGTTTATCAT
>Ga0172380_10006105_pt1 | contig 14188 bp, 12 predicted proteins | sample Leawe162metaG_FD_119747 | JGI IMG/M metagenome (GOLD analysis project Ga0172380, IMG submission 119747) | Leachate microbial communities from a municipal landfill in Southern Ontario, Canada - Leachate well 162 metaG | ecosystem: Engineered > Solid waste > Landfill > Unclassified | place... | reverse complement strand
TCACATGCTGCTTTATACCAGCGGCCTCGCCGCCCAACTCGTTAAGAACGGTTACGAACACTTCGCCCTCATTCAAGACACCAACGGGCAGGTCTTCAACGCCCTGCCCGCCGCCGTCGGCGTCTCCGTCGAAAAAGGGTTCGACTTCAACTCCATCGCCGTCAACCGCATCCCCGGCGAAGCGGTCGGCGGACTCGCCAAACTGGTTAAAGGCAAAACCGAACTCACCCTCAACGTCGAATACAACCAGCTCGACCCGCTGCTGCGCGCCACCGTCAGCCCGGAAGGCGACGTCCCGAACGAACAGGGCTTCTCCATGTTTCCCGGCAACATCAACGTCCTCGTCATCAAACTCGCCTCCTACGTCAAAATTCTCGAGCGCACGCGCGGCATCATCGCCGAATTCGTCAACCCGAAATATGCCGACGCCACCAAAACCGCCTTCAAGAGCCCGACGCGCCTCGAAACCATGATGCAGGATCTGCCGAAACTCTTCGGCCCGGACGAAAAACCCGGCGTCACCGTCTTTGATCGCAAGTGGGCCTTCTCGGCCAACAAAAACAACATCAAAGACGCCGCCGCCAAACACGCGGCGGGCGGCCCGCCGGAATCCGGCGCAACCGCTGAATCCGACTTCTACCTCGCCGGCCGCATGAAACTCGCCGCCGCCGGAGTCAACGTCGAAACCGCCAACGAAGAATTGATTCTCGGCATCCCGTTCACACCCGGCCCACGCGTACTGCTGCGTCCGTCCTTCGCCATGACGCTGGCTGAAGTCCGCGAAAAAATCAAAGGCGGCAAAATCTCCGGCGACGCCACGCTCGTCCTCGACGGCAAAGACATCGCGCTCGAAAATGTAGAGATCACGGCGGGTTCCGCGCTCGTCATCAAAGCCGCCGACGGCGCACAAGTGACCGCCAAAGATCTGAAAGTTGAAAACGACGGCTTTGAGTTGGTTCCGCTCACCGCCGACGAACAGAACAGCCCCGCCACTCCGGAATATTTAAAATTACGCGGCTACCGCATCGAAAACCGTGACGCGCAGATCGCCGAATTCACAAAGGCTGGAGACTATAGGCTTTAGGTCTTAGGCTTTGGACTTTAGAACGGTAGCGTCACCCTGAACGCGCGGAGCAAGCGATAGAGTGAACGCTCTGGTCAGGCTAAATTGTATATTCTTCTTGGAACCTGTTCTGTGCCTCCAGAATTGGCATATGTTTTTTCGCTTTATAGAGATTAAGGTCGCAAACAGATGAACCCCAGAATTCCCAACCGATATCGTTGTTATAGTTTTCATCTCTCTTAAATCCAAACTTTTGTACGAGCTTTTTGCCGTTATCTGAAGCTGTGATTGTTGCAACTGATTTGATGTTTGAATTTTCATTTAAAAGACCGTCGACTCTCCACACGAGGTCTCTGAGTAAATATGATCCGGCAATCTGAGCACACCCTCTGTTAGGGCAATATTTAGTTGAGGTCATAAGATCCATAATATACAGAGAGCTGACATCTGGATCGGAGAATTTTTTAATCGACTCTGCATTAATCTGGAAATCTTCGATTTTCCCTTGTCTTAATAATTCAAATGTCGAGTTCACTATTGGAAGAGTTACGTAATAACCACAGACGCCCCACTTGTTCTTGCCCGTTCGTGGAGAAGGGAAACATTCTACAACACGGCACATTTCTGGGTTTCGTTGATACCACCCCTTGGCGGTTTTTTCTAGGACTGCGTGATCTTCACCTAGATAGTGCGCCGCTATATGAGAAACTTCATTTAGGTCTTTTGGCTTCGCATATCGAATTTTCACCGAACGTGAAGGGCTAATAAAATCCGATTCGCATGATTTTATTCGTGAAGGATGTTCGCTTTGTTTATTTTTTTGACTTAACCACTTTATTAATGCGCAGAAAATCCCTAGAGCAAAAACGCCTATCCCAGAGAACACCCATTCTTTGTTTTGCATTATCCAGTTGAGTATATTTCTCATATCAAAATGCCTAACGTCTGCGATGAGGGGCGGGAAACACCGCCTTGATCATCGCTTATCACAAGAATTCCGATGTCAGGCAGAATGGCCGGTCTCCCCAAAACCCGAATACGGGGATGTTTTAGCAGGGAAGCGCGAAGAGAGCAATTGCGATTACAGGTTTCCCAAGGCTTGGAAACTTTTCGCCTAATTTTTGCTGCTCCTGTCAGTCGCTTCTTTATTGGAGTACCAAAAAGCACGTTCGGAATACCAGATCACCACCCGCTTCGCTAGAGCAGGCTTCGGAGTAAGGCAAAGAACTTCTAGGCACTATTTATTTCAACTGACTTCTAAAACTTCCCTCTGACCCTCTCGGAGGTCCCTCTAGCGAAGCGGGTGGTAAAAAATATTTTTCCAACCATTGGAAAAATCAGGCCCAGAGGTTGGAGGGATAGAGGCCGGCGTCGACGAGGGCGCGGATGCCGGACATGACTTGCGGTTTATCCTCTGCATACGTAACGCCCATCCATTTTTCATTCGTCGGCAGAACCGCCACTTCAGTTTCGCCGTGCTGGATCATGCCATCGATGAGCTCGGGAAGCAGATATTCGCTTTTGAGTTCCGATCCTCTGGCCGCGAGAAATTCTTCGAAGCCGCGTTCGAGAAATTCGAACAGGCGCGGCGTGAAACCCCAGGTGTTCATGGAGACCATGTCGTCATCTTCCATTTTTTTAATCAGTCCGTTTTCTTCGTAGCGGATGATGCCGTCTTCTTTGCGTTCGATGTTGAAGCGTTCGACGATGTGCTGAAGCTTGCCGTCTTTGACATCGCAGTAGCCGCGCGCTACACCGCCGTGCTCTGAAAGGGTGTTTTTGATGTAGAAGCCGACCATGCAGCAGTCGGTGCTGTTGACGTCCATGGACATGAGCTGTTTTGCGATGACCTGAAAGGATTCGCGGCCGTAAAAGTCGTCGGCGTTGATAACGGCAAACGGTTCGTGAACAACCGGCTTGGCCATCAAAACCGCCTGCCCGGTGCCCCATGGCTTACTTCTATTTCCAGGAACTGGAAAATTTCCGGGAACTTTGTCCAATGTTTGGAAAACATATTCGACCTGAATCCGGCCATCGAGCTTTGTGCCGATGACTTCTTTGAACGCTTCTTCGATGTCGGGGCGAATGATGAAGACAACTTTGCCGAAGCCAGCCTGTATGGCGTCGTACACCGAGTAGTCGAGGACGATTTCGCCGGACGGGCCGACAGGGTCGATCTGTTTGAGTCCGCCGTAGCGGCTGCCGATGCCGGCCGCCATGATCACGAGAGTGGGGGTCATTTTTCTTCTCCTTTTAATGACGAATACCGAAATACAAAAATACCCAAGGAAGCCCTAAAAATAAAATGCCCAAAACACCTGAAAATCCGATTTCGGAAACTGGATCCTTCATGCTTCGTCATTCCTTTCGTCATTGGGTCTTTCGGATTTCGTTTTTCCGGGCGTGCTCTGTCAATTTATAAACTGCCCACAATAAGCACGACCGCACTGAGCGCGCCGATGATCCACGTTTGCGGATCGCGGGCGGCGAAGTCGAGCGGGTCGTCGGAGAGTTCGCCGCGGCTGGCGAGCAGCCAGACGCGGGCGATCCAGTAGAGGAAAAGCGGACAAAGCAGCCAGAGCAGCGCCGGGTTTTTATAGAACTGAACAATTTTTTCGCTGTTGATGTAGAGCGCGAGAACGAGTACGGCAACGCATCCGCTGCCCGCGCCGAAACCGGCGAGCAGCGGCAGGTCGGCTTCGCAATAACCGCGTCCGCGGACGCGGACTGCGTCGGGACTGCTTTCCGCTGCTTCCAGCAGTTCGGCGTAGCGTTTGACCATGGCGAGGCTGAAGAAAAGGAAGATGGAGAAGGCGATAAGCCATGTCGAGGTTTCGACGCCGTAGGCCGCCGTGCCCGCGAGGATGCGAATGGCGTAGAGTCCGGCGAGCGTCATGACGTCGAGCAGTGCGAGCTGTTTGAGCCGCCACGAGTAGAGTGTGGTGATGATGAGATAAAGCAGAAGCACGGCGGTGAAGGCGGGCGGCAGCAGCAGCGAAACGCCGAGCGCCGCGAGAACGAGCAGCGGCGCGGCACCGGCCGCAGCAGCCAGATTCAGGTTGCCCGCCGCGAACGGACGGTTCTTTTTGCGCGGATGATGCTGATCGGCATGCAGGTCGAAGAGGTCGTTGAAGATGTAGATGGCCGAGGCGGCAAAGCTGAAGGCGAAGAAAGCGATGACGGCCTGCACGTAAAGCGCCGGGGTGTCGAATCGGTGAGCGAGCAGAAGCGGCAGAAAAATGAGAATGTTTTTTGCCCACTGATGAACCCGCAGCGCCTTCAGCCAGGTTTTCAGTTTTGCCGGGCGGTCTTCAAATATCCGTGCCGGGCGGTTTTTGAGCGCGCGGCGCACCGGTGCGCAGGGATTGACGGCGATGATTCCGGAAGCGGCGGCCCAGACCGGCAGGTCGTCGGAGGCGTTGCCGACGTAATCAAAATTCTTTTCGCCGAAACGGGCAATGAGTGCATCGCGTTTGCGTTCCGCTTTGAGATTAATGATCCCGTCGCTGGCCATGACGTCGGAAAAAAGGCCAAGATGCGCGGCGACAGAATGAGCGAGCATTGCGTCGGAGGCGGTGACCAGTATCAGTTCGCGCCCTTTCGCACGCTCGCTATTCAAAAAAGTGAGCAGGCCGGGATGGAACGGAAGCGCAGAAGGATCCAGTTTGATTTCCTGCGCAACACGCCGTTTGAAAGAGGCCAGCCCGCCGGACGCCCAACGCGGAATGGCAAAAAGCGACACGGGACGTGTGCGGATGAGCAGCAGCAGCGCCTGAGCGAAGGTATCGGTCTTGACGAGGGTTCCATCAAGATCGACACAGAGCGGTACGGATGCTTTTACGGGTGCTTCGGTCATTGCGCGGGAGTATTCAGAAGTTCACTGGCGAGTTCAACCCCGTTTTACAGAGTTCAAAGCTTCATTCCGTCGATCATCTGCTTCATAGGCGCGGCCAGCGCCGCCGCGTTTTCCGGCAGGGCAAAGCCCATGAGGATGTAGCTGTCGCGGTTGCCGCCGGTAATTTTGCAGGTTTCGTAGCTGAACAAAGTGCTGTTGCGTTTCGCTCCGGCGTAATACCACCCTTTCTGTTCATAAGCTGAGCCGCAGGTATAAACCGCATCCTGACGGTTTGCGCCCAGCTCAAACGAACGGGTCGAAGTCACATTGTAAAGCGGCAGAAGCGGCCATTGCGAAAATGGTTCATCTGAAAACGGTGAACTGTCCGGAAGCGGCATCCCTTCGGATTTGAGAGTCACCAGCAGAAAGCAGGTTTTTTCCGACATCAGCAGAAAGCTTTCATAGAACAGCTCATTTCCGCGCGGATGATACGCCCGGTTGAGCTTATAGATGCGAACCGCCATTTGCTGCAATTCGTTGTATTCGGCAGGATTTTTTGCCGCAGGATTGTACACTTCAAATCCCTCCGGGATTTTGAGCATAAATCCGAAAAACCCAAGTGAAGCATTCTGGATGGCTCCGTCCGCCACCGTTGCACGCTGCTGTGATACAGAGGAACAACCCGTCAATATCAGCAGGACTCCCAGTATTGAAGTTATGTTTTTCAATTTCATTATTTCTCTCCGGTCTTTTGCATTGTAGCCGCCCCCCCTGATCTGCTCAAATGCGAAATCGGCCGAAGGCCGCGGAATAATGGAAGGATGGAATATTGGAATCATGATGAGAAACAACGCACATCAGAGTGAAGGAATAACTCCGGCCCGCTTTCATCATTCCATTCTTCCACCGTTCCATTCTTCCAAATCCCTATGAACCCGCTCGAAAATATCCGAATTGTGCTGGTCGATCCCAAATTTGCCGGAAATATCGGCTCCATCTGCCGCGTGATGATGAATATGGGCATTACCGATCTGGCAATTGTTTCGCCGGGTGAGCACCTCGACTGGGCGGAAGCCCGTAAACTGGCGTATAAAGCCGAAGAGATGCTTGACCGGATTCAAATTTTCCAAACCTTGGAAAAAGCGGTCGCCGACTGCACGGTTGTGGCCGGAACCAGCGCGCGAACCGGCCTCTACCGTGACCACGCTTATCTGCCGCATGACATCGCGCCAGTCGTACTTGATTCCGCCGCGCATCATAAAGCCGCGCTCGTTTTCGGGCGCGAGGACAAAGGGCTTTTTAACGAAGAGATTGCGGTTTGCACGCACATCATTAACATTCCGTCGAGCGAGCTCTACCGCTCGCTCAACCTTTCGCACGCCGTGATGGTCTGCTGCTACGAACTCTTTCTGCTGGCGAACAATCCGTCCTATGAACCGCCGGAAGAATGCTCGCCGGAGGCCAACGGGGAAATGCGCGAGCGTCTCTACGACGCGTGGAGCGCCATGATGCTCGAAACGGGATTCTGCGAAATCGAGAAGCTCGACCACATGATGCTCGGTCTGCGCCGTATTTTCAGCCGGGGCAAGCTCACCGACAATGACGTGAAAATTCTGCTTGGTCTCGCCAGACAATCGCGCTGGGTTGCATCCGAACTGAAGCGAAAAGAAAGCTGACCCGGTTCTGCGTCAGCGTTTCAGCGGAGAAGGATCGCGCTGCATGGTGCCGGTTTTGAGGATATCCAGAATTTTATACGTACCGTATTTTCGTGCTTTAAGAAAACCGCTCCAGGCAGCTTCGGCAAGGCGCCCCTCGTTCAGCAAATCGAAAAGCCATTGATCGGTGTAACGCGGATCCTCCTGCGGAATGCCCGCCTGAATTTCCATCAGCCACTTTTTATTGAATTGTTCCTGTGCACCGACGGGTGGCGACATGATGATCGGGATGCCGAGCCCGCAGTAGAAAGAGAGCTCGCTCGGCTTAGTCCAGAGGATGTCGGTTGTACGGATGGTCTGCGCAAAGAGGCGGAAGTATTCGCTCTTGTCGGGGCTATAAAGAATACGTAATCCATTCGAGCCGGGAAACAGCTCTTCCTTAACTTTTATGAAATATTCCCGCACATCTTCGCGAACACCTGCGACCAGATTAAGGACGACCGCCCCCTCTTCAATCCGCGAACGCAGGCTTTCGGCAATCTGCCGTCCGGCTTTGCGCTGAGCACCCGCGCCACCAACAGCATAGGTGATGGTGAGAACACGTTCCTGCTTCGGACAACAGTTTTCTTTGCCGAGAAAATGGGCGACGTTGAGGCCGTGCAGCGGCCAGAAGCGGCAGGCGGGATCAAGGTAGAGAAGGCGCTGCGCCATGTCGGCGCGCAGCACATCGAGATCGCGGTTTCCGAGCACTTCAAGCGGCATGGGAAAGCCGGTGAGGAAAATGCGTTCATCGGGAACGCCATAACTTTTCAGCCGCTTCATAGCGCGTCCGCAAGGAACAAAGTAGCAGATGCGGCTGGCGGCAGGATTTTTGGCAACCCATGCGCGACTGATTTCGGCATCACAGATGATGCAGTAAACCGGCTCGTATCCGGCAAGGTCGGCGGCGACGGCAGGCAGCATGAAGGAGGTGACCAGCGGCAGCGGTTTGGTGCGCATTTTTTCGATCAGCTCCTGCCCGATGCCTTTGCGGATCAGCCGGTTCATCAGATGCACCTGATACGTCGGATAAGAAAGATCACGCAGCGGATAAATCGGAGCGATTTTCTGAAGCTCGTCGAGCAGAGCGAAGAGCGGTTTTCCAATGATTGGAAAACTCTGAACACGGGAAAGGAATTCGTAGGAGCGGCGGGTTTTGTCCCAAAGTTTTTTCTCCCGCTGTGAACTGACGTTTTTGCTGCCCGCGGTAATAATGCCATCTTCGGCCATAAAATGCAGCGGGCTCGCCGCCCGCTGATGGCCAAGACCCATGTCTGCCGAAACAACCCACGCCCGGATATCGCCGTTCTGAAGCATAGGCTCAGGATGAGGGATCAGTGAGACAAAAACAAGTCCACAGGAGGCCGGACGGCATAAGTGCTTGCGTTGAAACAGCGCGCAAACTATCTTTCTGCCTTTTCGGGCCCGTAGCTCAGTTGGTCAGAGCAGGAGACTCATAATCTCTTGGTCCTCGGTTCAAGTCCGAGCGGGCCCACCACTTTATCCGGCGCTTACAGCTTCCGCCGAAGATACGAAGGTTTCCAAGGATTGGAAGATTCGTGAAGGGTAACCCGACGAAGCTTTAAATCCACTTCAAGTCCGGCCTTCCTTTTTTTTCTCCATCAAGCGGTGCGATGCTCTGCCCCGGACTTTCCTCAGGTTCAACAGGCTGATCCGGAGATTCCCGGCGATCGGCACTCCGACCCAGCAGTTTTTCCTGTTTTTCCTTCAAAAAGGCTTTAAAGGCCAGTCCTTTAAATTGTTCGCGATGATCCACAATTGTGTGGGAACGAACCCCCTCTTCAAAAGTGGCGACTATTTCTTCGGGAAGCATTTCCCGGGTGATTACGCCGTTTTTCGCTAAAGAAAGCGTGTGACGGATAACCGCCTCAAGTTCACTTGAGTTGCCGGGCCAAATGTAGTTATAAAGAATTTCTTTCGCATGGGGATCGAAAACGGGCAGTTTGGCATCCGGACCGAGATTCCGGTACAAGGCCTGATCGATGAGAAGAGGAATGTCTTCCGGACGATTGCGTAACGGCGGAATATCGATGCGCAATGCACTGATCCGATAGTAGAGATTTTCACAAAACATGCCCTGCTCAACGAGGAGTTCCAGCTTCTCGCTGGAAGCAATGATAATGCGCACATCAATCGGGACTGGACCGGGATCCCCGTTTTTAATGATTTTACTGGTCTGTATGATATCCAGAAGTTTTGTCTGTTCGTCGGGCGGCATAGCATCGATATTGTCGAAAAAAAGAGTTCCGCCTTTTACCCGCCCAAACAGCGTCATATCCATTTTTGCCGGCGAGCCGGAACAGTCGAAAATCACAAAAGGGGCATCTTTGCGCGGACTGTAGTAATGAAGAGCCCGGGCTACGAGTTCTTTATCGGTTCCGGCCTCGCCGCAAAGAAGTACCGCAACATTCGCCGGAGCAATCCGCCGGATAACATCGCATACCTTGCGCATACCGGAACTCTCCGCTACGAGCCCGTCCAGCATATTCAGCCGCGCTTCAATGGGCTTGTTTTCCGGAGAAGCGCTGTAACACCCCAACGAGCGCTGTACAGTTAAAAACAAGTCATTAAGCTGGAAGGGCTTGACAAGAAAATCAAAGGCCCCTTTTTTCATGGCATCGACCGCTACTTCGATTTCGTCATGACCCGTGAGCATTATCACACCCATAGAGGGATAGGATTCTCGGGATTTTTTCAACAGCTCTATTCCGTTCATGGGTGTCATATTGACGTCTGAAATCATCAGGTCAAACGTCCGGGTTTGAAGTATCTGAAGCGCCTCTTCGCCACTCAGGGCCACAGTGATTTCATACCCATGCCCGGTCAGAAGCTTCGTGATCACCTTCCGGAAAAACGCGTCATCGTCCACTATCAAAATGCTCTGCATAATCCAACCTCCTCGGATTCTTAGCTGGTATGTTCATCGCTTTACGGAACAAAAAACCCTTTACCAAGGCTGGTTATACATAGATATCCCGGCCCTTTCAACCCCAGCAACTCAATAACACACCTGATATTTCCCGGACGTGCAAAGCAACAGCCAGGATGCCGCCGCTGTTTCTACCGAAACAGTCTTGCGGGAAGTTTGCTTAAATTGCAAGATGCCGCATTCAAAGCGACGGACACTTATTCTCACTGCGGAGTGACTGCTTATGCTGGCCAAAGTTTTTTCGGGAGCTGTTTACGGAGTTGATGCCTATACGGTGGAAATCGAAGTGAACAGCGGTCACGGCGAGCCGAAAACACTGATTGTCGGCCTTCCCGATACGGCGGTCAAAGAAAGCGAACACCGTGTAACGACGGCGCTGATCAATTCCGGCTTCACGCCGCCGCAAGGACGCGTAACGATCAATCTCGCCCCCGCTAATATCAAGAAGGAAGGTCCCAGCTTTGATTTACCGATTGCTCTCGGCATGCTGGCGGCGGAAAACGACATTAAACCCGACCTGCTGGAACGCGCCTGCATTATCGGTGAACTGGCACTCTCCGGCGCGGTGCGCCGCGTCTGCGGCGTTCTGCCGATCACGCTTGCGGCACGCGCCGCAGGCCGCAAAGCGGTGATTGTTCCGGCGGAAAACGCCGAAGAGGCTGCCGTCGTGGACGGCATTAAGGTGTTCGCCGTAAAAAATCTGCGCGAAGCGGCGGACTTCCTGAATATGGAACTGAAGCTGGAGCCGCATGCGGTTGATCTGAACCAGACGTTTCACGATCACAATCTGTACTCCGCCGACTTCGAGGATGTGAAGGGTCAGGAATATGCCAAGCGTGCGATCGAAGTCGCGGTGGCAGGCGGACATAATATTCTGATGATCGGCTCGCCGGGAACCGGCAAGACGATGCTGGCCAAACGGATTCCCTCCATCCTGCCGCCGATGTCGCTCGAAGAAGCATTGGAAACAACCAAGATTCACAGCATCGCGGGCAAACTCGGCGCACACGAATCGCTGGTGGCAACGCGACCCTTTCATTCACCGCATCACACGGTGTCCGATGCCGGGCTGCTGGGTGGCGGCGCGCATCCTGTGCCCGGTGCTGTGAGTCTGGCGCATAATGGCGTGTTGTTTCTCGACGAGCTGCCGGAGTTCCACCGTAACGTGCTCGAAGTGCTGCGCCAACCTCTCGAAGACGGCACGGTGACCATTGCGCGCGCGGCGGCCAGCGTGACATTCCCCTGCCGGTTTATGCTGGTAGCGGCAATGAACCCGACACCGGACGGTTATTTTCCGGATGATCCGCGGTCAACTTCGACACCGCTTCAGATTCAACGCTATCAAGGAAAAATCTCCGGTCCGCTGCTCGACCGTATTGACATTCATATTGAAGTGCCGTCCGTAGATTACCAGAAGCTGTCCGGACTTGAAAAAGGCGAGTCATCCGCCGCGATTCGTAAACGGATTGTCGCGGCGCGGAAAATCCAGCAGGAACGCTATGCCAAAAACAAACATGTGCATTGCAACGCGGACATGCAACCGAAACAGTCCCGCAAATACTGCCATCCAACAGACGATGCCGCACAGTTGCTGAAAACCGCCGTGGCCGAAATGAACTTCAGTGCCCGTGCGTATGACCGTATTCTGAAGGTCGCCCGCACCATTGCCGATCTCGCGGCAGAAGAGCAGATCGGCACAGAACACATTGCTGAAGCCATTCAGTATCGGTCACTTGACCGAACGGCATAAGCAAGGGTGCAAAGGGAGGCCGCCCGTACTTGGCCTGCAGTCCCGTAGGGCAGGTTCACTCTCTTTGCAAATCACCAAAGTGCGATAATCAGGATCATGAGTGTCAGGCTGGTGACAACCAGCAGACAGCTCAGAACCGTCCGTACCGTCTGCCAGATTCGTAAAATGAAAAATTCATTCTGCATTTTCAGCATTATTTCTCACTCCCTGTTCCTGCATATAAAGTCCGACAGCTTTATCCAATACACGGCGGAGCGGTTGTTTGTGCTGCCGGCTATACTCCTGAAGCCGCTTTTTGACTTCGCTCGAAATCCGTACACTTTCAGAAACTTCTTTCGAACTGATAACCGTCCTGCTCATAGCGACAAACTGCCACAATTGTGGTGAAGATCAAGATAAAATTCGTTGTTAATTTAAGAGCTTGGATGCCGTGGAATTTTTACTACACTGCGCAAATGAGTGACACTGAATCGGTTCGGATAAGCAAAGATCTAAAGCGGGAGCTTAAAACGCTGGCGCAGTCCATGCGGCCGCGCACCGCCATTCAATACCTGATCGAAGATGCCATTGAACAGTACTTGAGCCGGGTCTCGGAAGACGGCGGCCCGGGTTATCAGGTGAAGCCGGCCGCAAAGGCAAAAAAGAAAAAAGCGTAGGTTTTATCCGGTCGGAAATCCGCGTTTCTTTCTGCCGGCGATCTGCTATTTACTTTTCATGCCTGTACATTTTTATAAAACCGCCGGGATCGTTCTCGCCTTGCTGGCAATGAGCCTGTTCAATCTGGCACCGGTGCTGCAGAAGTCGGCACTCGATCGCCTGCCGAAACTCACGTTTTGCCTCTCCCTGCGGTCGTTGCCCCGTCGTAAACGCGACGGAGCCTCTCTCGCTCCGCCCGGATCCAATGTTTGGAAATCTGTGCTGAGTTTACTGAAAGACCGGCGCTGGATGCTCGGGTTTTTCATCGGCTGCCTCGGCCTGCTGCCCTATGCGGCGGCGCTACGGCTGGTCGGTGTGGCAGTAGTTCAGCCGCTGTACGGGTTCGGCTTTATCATACTGGCGACCGGCTCGCGGATCATGCTGCATGAGAAGCTGCACCCGATGGCACGACTGGCACTGGTACTGCTGATTTTGATGCCGGTGCTGATCGCGTTCGGCGATGTATCCGGCGTGCAATACGACATCACTCAGCACAGCACACAGATCAGTGTCGGCATTTTTGTACTGACGGTTCTGATATCCGGTGCAGTCCTGATCTTTTTTTCAAAAAAACATCCGCTTTGCTGGGCAATGGTCTCCGGTGTTCTTTTCGGTGCCGGTGCGGTTTTTGCGCAAATAGCCATTTCCTATCTGACGCTGAATGAACTGCGCAACACGCAAAGCCTTCATGCCTTATTCCGCAACGAAGACCTGCTGTTCAGTCTGGGCGCCGTACTGATCGCTATTCCGCTGAACGTGTCTGCCGACTATTGCATGCAAGTCGGACTCCAGCAGAAAACCGCGTCGCGTTTTATGCCGATTGCACAGACCATCAATAACGCCGTGGCCGTTGCGGGCGGAATTGTCATTTTCGGACAACGTGCCGCACACTTGTCTCTCTATAGTGCAGGTATTGCAATGGGTCTCACTGGACTTTTCCTGCTGGCACGCTTTAAGCACCGCTCTGAAGGGTCGCTTAAATCCGGAAAATAAAGTCGTCGCTGCCGGGCACAAACTTGCGTCCAAGCCGGCGGAGCTTTGTCTTTGTTTTTTCGCGAGGAATCGTCACCGCGCCGGAATGTATCTCTTCAATCAGCTTTTGAATGATCTGCCGGGCGGAGTCCGGATGACTCAACCCCAGCGCGCGACGGCGCATCTTAGCCATCCGTTCAGGATCTTTCAGCAGCAGATCCACTTTGTAAGCCATGGTGGCGAGCTGGTTGCATTTCACGGCGGCGCCGTTTTCGAGAAGAAAATCGCTGTTTCGATCCTCCTGTCCGGGAATCGGTTGATAAATCACCATCGGCAGGCCGCAGCTCATCGCCTCCCCCGTAGTGAGCCCGCCGGGTTTACCGATGTAGAGATCCGCCGACTTCATCCACTCATCCATTTCGGTGGTATAACCCAGCACTTTGAAATCAAGGTGTGCGAATGGTGCCGGATGGCGGTTGAGCTGATCCAATACACTCTGTCGCAGTTTTTCATTTTTCCCGCAGATCACTACGACCTGTACCGGCACAGTCAGCGTGCTAAGCACTTCGACAATCCGCCCGGCGGAACTGACGCCCAGCGCACCGGCCGAAACCAGCAGCATGGGAAGATCGTTGCGCAGCCCCTGTTTCGCCCGTAACGACCCGCGGTCTTTCGTCTCACAAAATACCGGGTCAATCGGAATGCCGGAAACCGTGATGCTTCCCGGCGGGAACCCGATGTTTTCGAGCTGCACCCGCGACTCGTCGTTGGCAACGAAGTAGTGATTAATCCGCCGCGAAAGCCACATGGCATGTGCATAATAGTCGGTTATCGTCGTGGCAAGCTGCGTATCTACCTTGCCATGCTTAATCAGGTACGAAAGAATTTCCGCCGGCAGAAAATGGGTACAAATGGTGATGTCCGGTTTAAATTTTTTAATCTGCCGCACCAGAGGGCCCGTATTCATACGATCGAGCATAAAACGCATCTTTTCAGTTTTCCACGGCTCATCCTGAGATTCATAAAACCAGCCGAGCAGCAGCGGCGCGCTTTTCACCAGATCAATGTAAAACTGTCCGTAAAACCGGCGGAACATTTTGTTGGTATAACGCAGCGCATCAATGTGAAGTACCTCGCCGGTTGCCGGATGGGCGGCGGCAGCTGCAGCGAGCGCCTCAGCCGCGCGGATATGGCCGGTGCCCGCACTGACCGAAAGAATCAGCACGCG
>Ga0172380_10006104_pt1 | contig 14188 bp, 15 predicted proteins | sample Leawe162metaG_FD_119747 | JGI IMG/M metagenome (GOLD analysis project Ga0172380, IMG submission 119747) | Leachate microbial communities from a municipal landfill in Southern Ontario, Canada - Leachate well 162 metaG | ecosystem: Engineered > Solid waste > Landfill > Unclassified | place... | reverse complement strand
GGGGTATTTGGGAGGATAGATGAGTTATAATTTCAAAGATAAAGTTGTTTTGGTCACCGGGGCGAGTCGTGGCATAGGAAAAGCAATTGCGGCTGCTTATGCTAAATTAGGCGCTATAGTTATTGCAAACTATAACAAGAGCAGAGAAGAGGCCTTAGGATTAGTTAAAGAATTAAATAGTAAAGGCTATTCTATTGAAGTTACCCAGGCTGATGTCTCAAAAAGTAAAGAAGCGGAGAAGATGGTTGACGAAATTATAAAAAAACATAGCCGCATAGATATTCTTATTAACAATGCTGGCATTAGAAAAGATGGATTCTTAGCAATGATGAGTGAAGAGGATTGGGATGATGTAATAAATGTAAATCTTAAAAGCGTGTTTAATGTTACTAAGTGGGTCTCTCGGGCAATGGTATCTGAGCGCAAAGGCAAGATCATCAATATTTCTTCAGTAAGCGCATTAAAAGGCGTTGCTGGTCAGTCTAATTACTCTGCTTCTAAGGGCGGGATTATTAGTTTTAGCCGTTCCATTGCTGTTGAATTAGCGAGATTTGGAATACAAGTGAATATTGTTGTTCCCGGGTTGATAGAAACAGACATGTCTAGCGTGATGGACGAAAATAGAAAGAATGAAATACTATCGCATGTTCCACTTGTAAGGATTGGTAAGCTTGAAGATGTGGTCGCCGGCGTTATATTTCTTTCTTCGCAAGAAGCTGATTATATCACTGGATATACTCTAGCAATAGATGGGGGTTTAAGTATTTAATGGAGAAAATTGATGTTGTTATAGTTGGGGCTGGAATAGGTGGATTGGTTTGTGGAGCGCTTTTAGCCAAGAAAGGTATACGTGTGGCTATTTTTGAGAAAGAAGAAAGGCCCGGAGGGTATTGTTCGTCTTTTTCAGAAAACGGATACATATTCGATGCGTGCATTGATTCAATAGGGTGTTTAGGCAAGGACGGGATATTACGAAAAGTATTGGGAGAATTGAAGGTGCTAGATGGAATAGAACTAATCGAGCTTAATCCTATGCGCAGGAATTTGTTTCCTGATTTGACTATTGATATTCCTTCCGATCCCGAACAATATCAAAATGACTTACAGAATTTATTTCCCAAGCAGAAAAATGGCATACGTAAGGTCTTTAAAGTGATGAATGATATATATGAATGGTCTAATGATTCAGTTTTATCGGATAGAGCTGGTTTTGATCTTCAATTCTGGGTAAACAGAACCTTTAAAAGCCTATTAGAAGATCACATTGATGATGTCCGGTTACAAGCAATTCTTTCTTCTTATTGTAACTTTTTGGGATTATCTGCTTCAGAGGTTTCTGCTATTGCAGCTGCCAATATTTTAATACACTATCTAAAAGACGGGGCTTTTCGGGTTAAAGGAGGCGTACAAGGCTTAATTAATGCATTAATTAAAGAAATCCAGGTTAATGGAGGAAAGATATATTTAGGAGAAGGTATTACTAAAATTATTTGTGATAATAAGAGAGCGAGTGGTATAAAAACGGAAAAGGGACAAGAGATAAAAACAAATCATATTGTTTCGGACATGGATATTAAAACCGTTGTTAATTCAATGATTGATTCCGTCTCTTTAGATAAGGATAAAAAAAAGCAAATAAATGATTTAAAGACTTCGGGTTCTTTTATTATTGTATATTTAGGCTTAGATTATGATTTAAGTAACAATGATTTAATTTCAAGTATCGGTTATTTTTCATCTTTTGAACTGGAGGCCATGTTGAATAAGGACGAAAAGATGTCCTTTGGTATAAGTATACCTTCTTTGATTGATAAATCAGTTGTACCAAATGGGTGTAGTAGCATTATAATTCATTGGCCATTTTGTTATAATAACCATAGCATTAAGCCAGATAAAGATTTAATAGCCCGTAAACTCATTAATCAGCTAAGGCAACTTATTCCAGATATTCAAGGGCATATTGTTTATCAGAGCGTTGCCGATTCGGATACTTTATATAAATATACTGGGAATAGCCAGGGAGCTGCTTATGGATGGGCACAGGATGTAGATTTATTCTCCAATTTATCATCCTTAAGGGGCATTATAGATAATTTTCATATTGTAGGACATTGGGCTGGTTACGGAGGAGGCATAATGCCTTCTGTGCTTTCTGCAGCAAAAGTTGCTAGAATGATTGCATAATACAGGGAGATCGTTTATGAATAAGGAAAGTGATTTAGAATTAAATAGTCGAGTAAAAAGCATGATAGTTAAGGCAGTTAAGCTGAAAATACCCCCAGAGTCTATCGAAAATAATAAACCATTATTCGGAGGTGGTTTAGGGCTTGATTCAATTGATGCTTTAGAATTAGTAATAGCATTAGAAAAAGAGTTTGGCGTAAGGATTCCCGATTCTACTGTAGGGAAAAAAGTATTGATTTCTGTTGAGACGATTGTTAATTACATTAAGGAAAGTAAGAGTGGAAAATCTGATTAATAAAGATATAACCGAATTACTGCCGCACCGTAAGCCTTTTCTGTTTATAGATAAAGTAATCTTATTAGAAGGGGCAAATAAAATTGTTGCGGAAAAGAAGATAAATAAAGATGAAGATTATTTAAAAGGGCATTTCCCTGGTAAACCTATTGTCCCCGGGGTTTTAATCGTAGAAAGTATGGCACAAGCCTCAGGCTTAATTGCTGCATATAGCATAGGTGAACTTAAGGGCGTTTATTACTTATCTCGTATCTCCGATATAAAATTTAAACATCCTGTATTTCCTGGTGATACGTTAATTATAAAGGCAGAAGTTTTAGGGCACTTTGGTCAAGCGGTGAAGACACGCGCCTACTGTGAAGTGAATGGTAGGGTAGTGGCAGAAGGAGAATTAGTGCTCTCAAAAATGGAGGGAGAAAGAAAATGAGAAAACTATTGCTTATCTTGATGTGTTTATGTTTCTGTGGCTGTTCAACCCCTTTTGTAAAGATGAATGACGTAGGAGTTAATGATACGCTGTATGCGCGAAGCAACTTGTTGCTTAAAGGAGATACAGTTTATTACCACAATATGAGAGTCTTGAAGAATGTTATTCCGGTGGGAACTGAAATTAAAGTATTGAATTTTAGTAATCATGTGCTTGTTTTTTCTCAAGTCGGTACAGATAAAAAGTATCGATTATTAGCAGAAACAGGGTATTACGATAAATATTTTGTGAAGAATAAACAGGATATTGGATTAGATAAAATGTCTTCTAAGACATTAGATGATGTCAAGAATATGAGAGTTGTAAAAGGAATGACTAAGGAAGAGGTGCTTGCTTCGTATGGTTGTCCTGCTTATATTGGGTGGGGAGACGAGAGTTTAAGGCATCCTTTGAAAGATTTGCTAGCTAGTGATACTTGGTACTATAACGTTAATACTCGCCTAAGAGATAGTTTAGTGAAATTTAAAGATGGCGTTGTAGATAAATTTGATCAGTATAGAAAAAATAAATAATAGGGAACGTCACTATATTTTATAGAAAAATGCTAAATAAATGATATATGCAAAATGCTGCTTATGTGGGAAAGGGGAAGCCAAGTCCATAAAGAAAGAAAGCTCCTGGAATATGCTTCAATGTACAGCTTGTAGTCATGTTTATTTGTATCCAACCCCAGACGAAGCATTCTTAAAAAAACATTATCAGTCTTATCTGCCTGCTAATCAAAAACAAATACTACGATGGAAATTTATGATGTCGGGGGTATTCGTAAAATCCCTGGCATCATTAGATAAATTGTATAAGCACAAAAGAGGCAAGTTGTTTGATATTGGCTGTGGGCATGGTTTTTTCTTAGAAATGGCCAAGAAGGAAGGTTGGGATGTCTACGGTCTAGACCTTTGCCAGCAAGCAACTGAATATGCTAAATTGCGCGGTTTCAATGTGGTAAATGTTAGTTTATTTGAGAAAAATTACAAAGATAATGAGTTTGATGTTATTACAATGTTTTATGTCTTGGAGCATTTACCCAATCCTGTTAAGTATCTTCAGGAAATTTATAGAATATTAAAACCGGGAGGACTTTTGTTATTAAGAGTACCGCACACTACTCCTGTTGTCAGAATACTTAAAGTATTAAGAATTCCTAATAAATTGTATGATACCCCATCTCATATTAGCGATTTTTCTCCAGCTACTACTAAAACAATTCTAAGAAATCAAGGGTTTATCAATATTCATACTTTCATTGGCGGAACAACTTATCCCTGGCCATTCTACAAAATGTGTATTTCTATTTTTTTTGGTTATTTAGCGGATTTTTTATACTTTATTAGTTTCAAAAGATACCTTTTACCAGGGGTTAGTAAAAGTACTGTAGCACAAAAATCATGAGAAAAAATAGTGTATTAGTAACAGATGGTTTCTGGCGTAAGTCCCTAGCAGTGGTTAGGGCTTTGTCTAAGAGCGGATTAAAAGTGGCAGTAGGAGAGAGAACGATTTTGGCTACTGCATTATTCTCAAAATATGCCACTTGGAGGTATATATATCCATCTGTAGAGCTATATCCAGATAAATTTTTATCTTGGCTAGAAAAATTAGTAAAAACAAATAAATTTGATGTTTTAATCGTGCCTGAAGAACACACTGCATTATTAATAGCTCAGAATAGAGAAAGATTGTCTAAATTTATAAATATTCCTTTAATTGACTATAATGCGATGAATTTTCTTAGGAATAAATTCTCTCTTATTTCTTATGCGAAAGATTTAGGCATTCCTTGTCCAGATACTAAGATAATGAATTCTATGGCGGATATTAATTCCAAGAATCATTACCGATTCCCCTTTGTTTTAAAACCGGTTAATGGTTCTGGTGGACATGGAATACAATATATTTTTAATGACAGAGAATTAATGGATATAACTAAAAAGTCACTCAGTAAGTTTGGCAAGTTTTTAATACAAGAGTATATCCCAGGTAATAAATATTACGGTGTGTCTGTAATTTTTAATAAACGCAATGAAATGCGCAGTGCTTTTGTCCATCAGAAATTGCGTCAATATCCTGTTGCCGGTGGCGCAAGTACATATGCAGTATCGGTCAAATACCCAAAACTAGTTGAATTAACAGAAGCATTATTAAAGTCTTTAAAATGGTATGGAGCCGCTAATGTAGAATTTAAAATTGATGAAAGAGACAATATCCCGAAATTGATGGAAGCAAATCCTAGATTATGGGGTTCTTTGCAACTAGCTATTTCATCTGGGGTAAATATTCCATGTATGCTTTATCAGCTTGCGCTAGAAGGTGATATAAAGCCAAAATTTGATTACGCTACCGGAATTAAGTTCAGGTGGTTTATGCATGGTGATAGTATGCATTTTTTAAATAATTTATCTAAATTCAAAAAAAATGATATTAATATCTTAAATTTGTTTGAAAAGAATAACTGTCATGCTATATGGTCCGTATCCGATCCTTTACCCGAGTTGGGTAATATTTTGTCTTTATTAGATTTTATGACCAGCAAGGAGTTAAAGAAATTCCGTGGTTAATGCTATTTCTGTAGATTTAGAAGATTGGTATCATATCTGTGACTTTGATAACAGCATTATGCTGAGAGACTGGGAGAAATACCATATTCGCCTAGAGAGTAATGTTTGTAGAATTTTAAGTATTTTTGATCAGTTTAACATTCACGCTACATTTTTCGTAGTGGGGATGATCGCAAAGAATTCTCCAGAACTCATTAAAAGAATAGCAACCGCAGGCCATGAAGTAGCAACACATGGTTTTAGTCATCGAAGAATATTTAATATGACCAAGCAAGAATTTGAAAACGATTTATTAGAATCAAAAAAATATATTGAAATGGCAGCGGGGAAGGAGGTGCTGGGATATAGAGCTCCTGAGTGGTCGTTAAAAAGAAATAATATTTGGGCCTTAGATATACTAAAAAAGCATGGGTTTCGCTATGATGCAAGCGCTGTTCCATTAAGTCATCTAGGGGGTAATTATTTCGGTCTTTATCCTTATGAAATAAAAACAAAATTTGGCAGTATAGTTGAATTTCCTTTAAGTACTTTCCGCTGTTTTTGGGAGAGAATACCGTTTTCAGGTGGGTTACCTATGCGTATCACTCCTTATTTTTATGTCCTTGACTACACTAGAAAGATGAATCGTTTGGGTCATCCGGTAATGTTTTATCTACATCCATGGGAATTTGATTCAGAACATGTCAAGGTTGCATTACCCGCTAATCGTAAGTTCATGCATTATTGCAATTTAGAATCTACTGCCAAGAAAATAATGCTTTTATTGGAACGAATGGAGTTTTCTACTATTGAAGATGTATTGGAATTAAGAAAAACAAATCATTCCACGCATAGCCAACCTATAAAATATGATAAATATCACGATGGCGCTTATTTTAAATCAGTTATTAGTTTTTGTTTTTTTATTGTAAGCTTAGCCCTTGGAATTCTTATCACAGCATATTTAATGAAACAATACGCCTTTTTATTAATTCTAATTTTATTCACAATATTTTATTGGCCTTGGGGCTTATTATTCAAAAGAGTAAATGCTTTATTTAAGTAACTAATAAAGAATACAATATGAAGTATAATTTTTTAAACAAAGCATATATTTACAAGGTTTCTCTGTGGTTAGCGCATATTCTGCCATTGTCATTTATGAAATGGATTACCAGGAATATCGCCGTTATTAGCTATTTTTTATATAAAGATGCTAAGAGGAATGTTGAGAATAACTTATCTCATATATTTAGTGATTCCAAGAAAGTAAAGGCAATAGGGAAAGAAGTCTTTATTAATTATGGGCTCTATCTAGCAGACTGGGCAAAATTAATTACAATGGATACTAACAAGGTGCTCTCGCGTTTTTCAGAAATTCAGGGCAGAGAAGCCTTTGATACTGCTTACGAGAGAGGGAAGGGCGTTATTTTGTTAGCAGCACACCTAGGTAATTGGGAGCTTGGGGGAATTTTCTTTGGGCATTCAGGAATACCTATTAACATAGTGACTGCTAAAGATGAGGTAAAAGCGATAGCAAATGCTCGAGAATCCGTAAGAAATCTACATAATGTTAAGACAATTACGATTGATGAAGATCCGTTTTTCTTTATTGACATAATAAATGCACTAAAAAGAAATGAAATTGTCGCTATGCTTATTGATAGATACGAAAGAAATAATGGTGTTTTGATAGATTTTTTTGGTGAACCAGCGTATTTCCCCCCTGGCCCAGTATTATTAGCAAGAAGTACTGGTTGTGCAGTATTACCCGCTTTTACCATAATGGAAAAGGGAGGAAATTATAAGACAGCTGTAGGCTCGATTATTGATATGGAATTTAGCGATGATAAGGATAAAGATGTGAGTGTAAACCTAAGAAAAATAGTAAAGGTATTTGAGCTGTATATACGGGAATATTCCAATCAGTGGTATAACTTTTCACCAATATGGAACGAAAATTTAAAATAACATTATGAAGAAACGTGTTGTCGTAACCGGTATTGGGTTGTTAACTCCTTTAGGGAGGGGTGTCCTTTGTAATACGGAAGCTTTAAAAAATGGGAAAACCGGCATAAGTCATATTAAATCTTTTGATACATCTAGGCATAAATCCAGTTTGGGCGCAGAGGTCGATAATTCTTTGATTGATAAAGATTTTTCTGAATATGCAGATAGGGCCTCTATGTTGCTTTTAGCTTCTTGTCGAGACGCCATTAAAAGCGCTGCTTTGGAAATAAACGAAAAGAAGGGACTTGAAGCCCAAATTATCTTAGGCACAACTTTAGGCGGTATGTTGTCAGGTCAGGAATATCATCGTAATTTATTACGAGGAAAAGAGAATAAAGCAATAGTATTAAGGGATAGTCTTGCCTGTCATCAGGCTCCGTATATAGCCAATAAACTGAATTTGATAGGAGAAGCGCTTGTAGTTAATAATGCTTGTGCTTCAGGATTAAACGCTATTGGTTGCGCATTTAACCGCATACGCTCAGGAAATGCCACAATTGCCATCGCTGGCGGATATGACACAATGTCTGATTTTACTCATGCAGGTTTTAGTTCTCTGGAGTTAGTGACTTCTGGAAAATGTCAGCCATTTGATAAGAATAGGAGTGGCTTAGTGTTAGGTGAAGGTGCGGGAATATTAATATTAGAAGAAATGGATCAAGCGCTAAGGCGTAAAGCAAATATTCTTGCTGAAATAATTGGCTATGGACAGTCTTCGGATGCTTATCATATTACTAAGCCTGATCCTGAGGCCCTAGGCGCAAGCCGAGCGATTACAATGGCAATTAATGATGCCAAAATATTGCCTGGAGGAATAGATTATGTTAACGCGCATGGTACTGGAACAATAGCAAATGATTCGATGGAAAGTAAGGCATTACATCTAGCATTAGGAGAGCATGGAGTTAACGTCCCCGTAAGTTCAACCAAGCCCATGACCGGTCATTTATTGGGCGCAGCTGGGTCTGTAGAGGTAATTTTTTCGATAATTGCTATTAATAACAGCATGATTCCAGAGAATTTGAACTATGAAACACCTGATTCTGAGTGCAAATTGAATATAGTAACTGGCGGAATCAAGAATTGTAAATTAAATACTGTGCTTTCTAATTCTTTCGGTTTTGGTGGTTCAAACAGTGCAATGCTTATAAAAAGGTTCAGTTAGCAAGGATAATCCTGAAATGAAGAAACGAATAGTAATAACTGGTTTAGGTATGATAGGTGATTTTGGGGTAGGAAAAGATGATTTTCTTAATTTTATTGAGGGACGGAAACAAAAACAAGAAATTTCCGATTTAAATTTTGATAATTATATTGATACAACATTGCTACGCAGGGCAGACCAAGTATCTTATTTTTCATCTGTTGCAGCTAAAATTGCCTTAGAGGATGCTAGCTTATTAGATTCTGCGGGAAACCAAAAAGCATATAAATTGGGAGCGATAGTTGGAACTGTTCATGGTGCCCTTGAGTATACTATAGAATACCATAAGGCATTAGCGCTTGATAATCCTCTTACTGTAAGTCCATCGTTATTTAGTAACTCAGTTTTGAATGCCGCAGCAAGCTGTATTTCGAATATATTTAAAATTCTTGACTATACTGTAACTATACCAGGATATGCTGGTGTACATCAGGCCATTAAAATTGCAACTGAGCTTATCAATGAAGGGAATATCGATGTTTGTTTAGTTGGTGGAGTTGACGTAAATAATGATTTTCTAGTTGATGCATATTCTTCCTGTATGGATGATAGTACTCTTATAGCTCAGCATTTTGGAGGCAGCGGATTTTTAGTCTTAGAAACTCTTGATTCAGCATTAAAAAGACACTCTAATATTTATGCTGAAGTTTTAGGTATAGAGATCACTTCTGCAGATTGCAAAAATTTAATGAAGTATAAGATTTCTCCAATAAAAAACCTTAACTTACAAAGCCTTAGTTGCGTTTTTACTTCTGCCTTTCACGATAAAGATAGTAAGAAGAGAGAGAAGTTATTTTTAAAATATATAGATCGGAAAGAAACTGCGATTATTAGTTGTAATAGAATATTTGGTTATACTTTTGCTGCAGCAGAATCTTTTCAAATAATATTAGGGGTAATAAAATTAGGCAATTCATATAATAAAGTTTTAACCAATCATTCATCGCTAACTGGTTCAAACGCCTGTTTATTGATTGGAAAGTGTATTAACTAAATATGCAAATTTTTAATAAGCATTGGCTTAAGTTAGCCGTCGTCTTAGTTTATTTGGGATTAGGGTATTTTTTATTGCGCGTTTACAATATTGATTATTCAAAGTTAAAAGATATAGATCATCATATAATAAGAGAGAATATAAAGGCTCTGGGTATATGGATACCTTTCATTTATGTTGTATTCTACATATTAAGACCGTTGATTCTTTTTCCCGCCACAGTACTTTCTATACTTGGAGGAGTAATTTTTGGTTATTTTTGGGGAATGGTACTCGTGATGTTAGGGGCAATGCTTTCAGCAGTTGTAGAGTTTTCAATATCCCGTCATTTTGGTAGAAAATTGCTAATAAAGTATCTAGTCGATGAAAAATTGCTTAGATGGGATAAGACAATTCAAAAGCATGGTTTTAAGACAGTATTTTTTATCAGATTAATCCCGAATGTGGCGTTTGATGTCCAGAATTTTAGCTTAGGATTAACTGGGGTGAAGTTTAGCGATTACTTCTTTGCAACACTTTTTGGTATAATTCCTGCAAGTTTTATCTATGTTTATTTAGGTTGCTCATTTCTTGATTTTAAATATTTATGGAAAGTAATTTTTATTTTGCTTGGTTTATTAATCTTATATTTTTCAGCGAATAAGCTAATGAAATTGAATAAACTTAATAGGAGGATATAATGATTAACAAATTGTATATTGAGAATTTTAAATCATTTCAGAAATTTGATACTTCGTGGGCGCCGTTTAATATTCTCGTTGGTGCTAATAATTCAGGAAAGACGACAATTTTTCATGCTTTTAATTTTATTTTTTGGTTAGTAGAAAAAACCGCGCACGTTGAAGGAAGAACTGTACATTTTGAGAAAGCCCAAGTGACAGAATTTCAAAGTATTCCTTGTATGGAACCCCGAGACATTTATTTTCAACAGAAGATCAGGGCAGGACGTGGACCATTACGTATTGTATTGGAACTAAGTTTTAATCGAAGCGCAACTATATCGGCAAAAGAGAAGAAGCTTCACTTTGAGATATATCAAGCTTATGCAAGAAATTTTATGCTTGATGGAACGAAAAGCTCAAAATTGTGGCTTTCTGAATATAATGAGTTGGTAAGTTTAAAACCAATCTATGTGCCCGGTTTTGCAGGAGCCATTGCAAAGGAGGATCTTTACCGTCCGCTTGCGTGGGATCGCCTCATCGGAGAAGGGCGCCATAATGAGGTGATTCGTAATATGCTTTATCAGATTTCGCAAAAAAAAGGTGAATGGTCAGATTTCATTAAGTCTTTGAAGGCACTTTTCTCAATAGCAGGCCTAGATGTGCCTTTTAACGAAAAAAAGGATCAATGGCTTACAGCAACTTATACTGAGACGGAAAAGGTTGCTTTAGATATTATTGCTGCGGGAGCAGGTTTTCAGCAAATCGTTCAACTACTTGCATTTTTGTATGTTCATAAGCCCAAAACACTTCTTTTAGATGAACCCGATGCTCATTTACATCACAGCTTGCAGGAAAGCGTCCTGAATTTATTAAAGAATGTTGCTCGAGAAAGAAAAATTCAGATTTTTATTGCGACTCATAGTCCTACACTCATAGATGCCGCAAGTTTATCGGAGATTTCGGTTATCGATAAGACAAACGATGCTCCAAAGAGGTTTTCAGTGGAACAAGATTTTTCGGTTGCTTTGCGAGAACACGGAATACAGATGTTGAACACGAAGCTGGCCGAAGTAATGAGAATCCAGCGTGTTGTTTTTGTTGAGGGGGTTGATAGCGATTTCAAGCGTTTCCTGAGTCTTTTTGGTGCAAAGGCGCATAATGATTTTTTAGTGCGTTGCAAAGGATTAGTTGTGCTGCCTATGGAAGGAGGGACGAGCAAATGGCCTTTTAAAGCCATCGATCTCTTCGAAAAACTCATTAACCAAAAGCTCGCGTATTTATATATCCGGGACAAGGACGATTTAACCTCATATGATATTGAAGATATGCTTCGGCGTGCCAAAAAGGAAAAACGTCAATGGAGATGTTTGGAACGCCGAAACCGAGAGAATTATTTATTGATACCTTCGGTACTGTCTAGAATTGTGATGGAAAAGTGGACATCGCAATCAAAGACGGCAAAACCTCCACGTGAGTTCTCGGAGAAAGGAATAAAAGCCTTTATGTTAGATTGGTGTCGTAAGTCCGAAACAATAACGCAAGTCTGGGTTCAAACACAGCATGAGTCGCAGTTGAAGGGAGATGTGGAACATCGAAAAAATGCGACGATGCAATTGCTTAATGATTTCAATGACCATTTCAAAAAACCACTTATCGCAGGTAAGATTCCGCATTATTATGCTGATGGTAAGGCGATGTTGCGGGCACTGAGAACCCATTTTCAAAACGATTATGGGATTCAATTCAATGACGATGATATTATTGCTCAATGTCATGTCGATGAAATTCCTGAGGATTTAAAGCTCATCCTTGATGAAATTCGAAATATGTTTCCTGCAGTCAGCGAGGCGCCTGATCAGATGAAGCCCCAGTCACTGCTTTCAGCAAATGCATAGCTACTAGCAAAAACAGGAAACGGTTCTATTTTTTGCTGAATTAACTAAATAGTTGTGATATGAAAAGATGCCTTTTTTGCGCAGAAGAAATTCAAGATGAAGCAATCAAATGTAGATATTGTGGTGAGTTTTTAGATCAAAAATCCCTCCAAGAGTCCGAAACATTCAAGAAAACAAACAGAGTTAATTTAAGCCGAGTCGAGGTAGCAGAATATCTCCGCGTACCGCGTACGACCATTGATGCTTGGGTGCGGCAGGAAAAGATGCCATTCTCGCGTATAACTGATGGCCGAGTTATCTTCCGTAAGAGAGATATCGACCGTTGGATCGGTACGGGCGATGTTACGGCTTATTCTCGTTATGTTAGTAGCGCGAAGAAAATTAGTGATATTTTACCAGGAGGGTATAAGCCGCCAAGTGAGGAGCAGGAATGGATCGATTATGTACGCGAGGTTCATGAGAAATTTATTAGCAAGCATGCTCGTAAAAATGGTATTTCAGAAGAAGAATATGCGCGTGGCATGAAAAAGGAAGGAACGCTTCGGATTGTTACAGCTAAAGCCGAGGGCACAAAGATTAAATTAGCCTGGGATTCAAAAAAGAAGAAATATCTCATTACTCAAGGCGAAGAAGTCTATAATAAACACCTCAAGAGGGATAAAGGTTTTCGGGCCGCCCTTAATCAATTAACCATTTTAATGTGTATTCTTGATTCTTGGTATTGAATACTAAACAAATGTGCAGTGTATACTAAAGCTCAGTTTAAGCTTGACAGGATTTATTGAGCAGTATATAATTTAATTAAGTTTGAGAGCTTGCAGCAGGACTAGCAAGAGGTAACATAGTAGTTGCCGGAAAACAACAGACGGCTATTTCGATTGAGATTGATATTGATATTAGGATGAGGATTGAGACTAATATTGATATTGAAATTAATTGGGATAGCCATTTTTGTTTATTAACTAAGTTTTTTAAAAATAGGGAGGGTAACATGGGTAACGAAAATTTGGGTAGTTTATCTTTAGCTTCCATTAGCAGCACTGAGCGGGAAACAGAAGAATGGGCTAAGAGAAATCCTTTAGCAGCTGGAATATTGCAGGCTCATAAGGAATTTAAGATGTTGGAAGATCCAGAATCGGCTAAACAAATGGATGTTTCGCAAACGTGCGAGAGTCTGGAAGCGGGCAAACTTCCTGTCAGGTGGGTTGATCAAGCTAAGCTCTATCAGTGTGTAATGATTTGGGAGTCTCGTGGATATACAGAAAATATGATCGGTAATATTTTAGGAAAGTCCCCGAGGACAATTCGTAGGTATGCAAAAGAAATTCGTGAAGCGGATATATCGTATGAGGGAGGGGATTTCAGAGTTCAGTTTCTTAAGAACCTGGCTCGTAGGTGGAATGCGCGAACCGCGTATTTTATTCACTTGGCAAATGATAAGACTGCGACACCAGAAGCAAGATTTCAAGCAATGAAAGCGGCGCATGAAGTGGATCGTGATTTGGTAGATGCGGTAGCTAAATTTTTAAAGAACTAAGTATTGTCCATGAGTCATAGTAAATAAGTTGTAACTAATTGTAATATGATAAGTTGCAACTTATTTACTATACTATATTAGGACATTTTGGTCAATTTACACGATAATTAAGGGCTGTTTTTATAGTTTTTTTACTTACTTTTAAACTTTTGGCTATTGCCCTAAGCGACAATCCGAGTAAAGATAATTCTTCTACCTTTTTAGCTAGTTTTTGGTATAATGGGGTTCGTTGAAGTGATTGAATAATAATTTTTACTTGGATCTCGGATGCAGTGCGAATTGGTTGCAGACGGGTCCGCCAGTTGGGAATAAATAATGCCATATACAGTCTTTGCCTTAAAATGGCGGCCGAATAATTTTGACGAAATAATCGGCCAAAAAAACGTCGT
>Ga0172380_10006103_pt1 | contig 14190 bp, 8 predicted proteins | sample Leawe162metaG_FD_119747 | JGI IMG/M metagenome (GOLD analysis project Ga0172380, IMG submission 119747) | Leachate microbial communities from a municipal landfill in Southern Ontario, Canada - Leachate well 162 metaG | ecosystem: Engineered > Solid waste > Landfill > Unclassified | place... | reverse complement strand
ATGGCGCGCTCAATCAGGCTCGGCCACTGCGTCTGCGACCCGCGCAAGCCCTGCCCCTGCCCGCTTTTCAATGAAAAAAACATCTGCACCTGCGCCGGCGAGACCCTGCCCGCGCCCGGAACAGGCACTCCGGTGCGCCTCACCGACCACGTCCGCAACGCCGGCTGCGCCAGCAAGATAGGCCAGAAGGAGCTGCACGCGATCCTGGAACGCCTGCCGCCGGTGAAAGACCCGCGGCTCCTGGTGGGAATGGCCACGGCCGACGATGCCGCTGTTTTCAGGATCGCGCCCGGCCTGAACCTGGTCCAAACTGTGGACGTCTTCACGCCCGTGGTGGATGATCCTTTCCTTTTCGGAAGGATCGCGGCCTGCAACTCGCTGAGCGACGTCTACGCCATGGGGGGCACGCCGGTGACAGCCTTGTCCATCATCGGCTTCCCGATCGAGTCGCTCCCGCCCGGCGCGATGGCCGATATTTTGCGCGGAGGCATCGAGGCACTCGCGGAAGCCGGCGCCGTCCTTGTCGGCGGGCACAGCATCAACGACGAGGAGGTCAAGTTTGGCTTTGCCGTCACGGGCGTCGTGCCCGAGGCCGCCATTGTGACCAACGCCGGGGCGCAACCGGGAGACGTTCTGATCCTGACAAAACCGCTCGGCACGGGAATAGTGGCGCTGGCCGAACGCCTCGGGAAGGCCGATGCGGTATCGGTCCGGGCCGCGGCGGCATCCATGGGCGCGCTCAACAAGGCCGCCGCGGAAGTAATGGCGAGGCGCCGGGCGACAGCCTGCACTGACGTGACCGGCTTCGGATTCATAGGGCATCTCAGCCGGATCGCCATTGAAAGCGCTGTCACGGCCGAAATCTGGTTTGACCGCCTGCCGCTCCTGCCCGGAGTGATGAACTATGCCGCGCAGGGCATCTATTCCGGCGCAAAAGAGCGCAACGCCGAATACAGCGCTCAACGGACCAGGATGGAAAGCGGCGTCACGGACGAAATGCAGGCTGTTTTATTCGACGCCCAGACATCCGGCGGGCTGCTTATGGCCCTGCCGGCCGGGGAGGCGGAAGCCGCCCTGGGTGACCTCCATGCCGCCGGCGTCGCGAGCGCCGCCATAGTCGGCAGGATCATTGAAAAATCGGAAGGCCTCATACGGATTAAGCCCGCCGCCCCTGCCGGGGACAACCGGTGCAGAGCTGTAAAATCAGAACAGGAGAATAAAATGGAAAACAATAAAAAGGATGCGGCGGAAGCCTGCTGCGTGCACGGGGCCGCTTCCGCGGAGGGCGCGCTGGCCAGGTTCCAGGAATTCATGGCCTCTTCCCTCGCGCCGGGCAAGCTGGACGTGGTTACCAAGGAGCTGCTGGCAATTGCATTGGGGCTGGCCGTCAACTGCGTCCCCTGCTCGAGAATTCACATCAGCAAGGCGAAGAAAATGGGCATCAGCCCGGAAGAAATGGAAGAAGCCGCCGCGCTGGCGGTGGCCTTCGCCGGCTGCCGCGCCCTCATGCTCTGGAACGACCTGAAGAAAGAACTGCTCTGACAGAAAGCCCGTGTCCCAGAGTCCCGGCGCGCAAATGTCCTGAATATCAAAGAAAAAGCAGAACAAAGGCCAGGACCAGGAAAAGTCCGGCCATGGCTGTCTTTGAAAGCACCACCTCCCGCCTGCTCCAGGCGATCAGCCCCTGGACGCCCATCCCGCGCGCAGCCAGCGCAAGCACAATCACCATCGGCGCTATAAACATGATGTTATAGAGCAGAAGGTAAGCCAGGCCCTGCAGGGTTGAAACGCCGCTCTTGATCACCAGCACCAGGGTGGGCACGTAGACCTGGCCGGTGCAAACCGCTTCCAGGGCCGTCACGGACGCACCGATAAGGAAAGCCGCCGGCAGAGCGTGGCGGCTTTTCGGAAGGCGCATCATCAGGTCGTTCATGTATTTCTTTAGGCGGATGGGAAGCCTGAGCGTTACCGAGGCCGGGTTGCCGGTGCGGTGATACCGCCATGCATCATAAATTGAAAACGCAGCCATTACGAGCAATGCGCCGCCCATTCCCAGTTCAAGCGCCATACGGATGTACGGCAGGCCGGAAAAGGCGTGGAGAAACCGGAAAAGGCCGAACCCGATGGCGATATACGCCAGGAAAGACCCCGCGCAAAAGCAGGCGCCGGCAGAGAGGATTAGGCGCTTCCGGAACCCGGCCAGGGCGAGTATGCTTACAAAAAACACAAGCGTTGATATGGCGCAGGGATTGAAGCTGTCCACCAGGCCCGCCAGTATCACGCCGAAAAAAGTGAACCGTCGAAAGCGCGAATCAATAAGCCCTGACAATTCGCCCTCCTTGCCGCCTTGCGGGAGGAGAGCGCCGGCCGCAAAAAACCCGGCGCCGCCGCCATGCATTTCCACGGCGGGCGAATCTTCCATCTCATGGATCATTTCATCCACCGCGGGCAGAAAGCCGGCTTTGATCTCCGACAGACCTGAAAAAAGCCGAGTTCCGCCGACACCCATGTAAACCGGCTCGTTCTTCATCGAGCCGGCGGCCTGCTGGAAGCGGACCAGGTCAAGGTAATTGCTCATCGCGCCCAGGTCGCGGTAGCGGAAAGCGTAAGAGCCGTGGAACATGTTGCTCAAGGCGGGTATGACACTCGCCGACACCTCGCGGCATTCCGGGCAGCCGGGCTCATAAAAATAATCGATCCCGACCGGCTCCCCGGCCGCAACCGGAGAAATGATCACCAGCAGGGGAAGGAAACAGGCGGCGGCAAATCGTATCGGCCTGGTCATTTGGGAGCATCTATACCAGATCCGCGCTTTCAATCAATTTTATTCCCTCCCCGGTGCTTCATCCGAATATTTCCCCGAACGCCGCATCCCGCCTGTCAACAGGATCGTATTGGCAGGTGATGATAAACAAATCACCCTTGGCCGTTTTATCCGGCGGACAATTGACCTGCAGGTAGGTAAAGCCCCTGTCATGGTAAACGACAAATCCGTCCGTCTGCGATTCCGCCAGCGGGTAGCCATTAAGGCGCACATCAAGAATTTCAGCCTTCGGATAAGAGAACCGCAGCCGCATGGAAATGCCGTTTTTTATCGCGGACGCAGGGCCGTTCGCCCGGCCCTGCTTAATCGAGAGGCCGGGCCCCTGGGCGTTGCCGTCCGGCAATTGCGCGATAAAGCTTTTTAAATAATTTTTTTCGAGCCCCTCCCCGGCCCCGATTTTATCGGCCAGTTTTGGCAAGCTGGGTTCCGCGAGCCATCGGCCGGCAGCTTCGGGCGTCAAGGCGGTTACATGAAGCGCGCGGCCGGCCATGGTCGGATAATTGGAGGCATGCGTCAGCTGCTGGCGCATATTCCACAGCTCGACGCGGCTTTTCCGCCGCGCGGCCGCCGTGACGCCATAACTCACGAGCGCGTCGCAGACATGCTTGGATACCACGTGCGTCGGGTATCCCGGCCAATACTCGCCGGGCCATCGTTGCAGCCCGATTTCCAGCAATCGCTTGTGCCTGAGAAAGCCGCTTCTTTCCCACCCTATCTCCGAGGCGAAGCTCATCGTATGGAATTTATTGTAACAATAATGCGCGGCCATGACCGTCGGCCGGCCGCGCAAAAGCTTGTGCGCCATGCCCTCCAAGTCCGGCCCCCAGAACAATTCTTCCGCGTCTTCCTCGAGCAAATCGCTCGGGTAGCCTTCCCGCAGGGCTGACTCATCCATGAGATAGGCAATGCGCCGGTGGTAAGGCCGCAGTGAGTAGTTGGAAAAGGAGCAGCCCGAATTTTCCACCATGTATTCCCCGCGTCGGGCGTACGCCATGCCATGCCAGTCGGCATGGATATCCGGCTGGTATTCATCCATCACGCGCTGCACGGCTACGGCTTCAGGATGTTTTTCGGGATTCCGGGGGCAATCCAGTGTCCAGGACCTGTATAGATCCTGACCTTGGGCATTGTAATAAGACAGGGCCGCGTAACCATCCGGATTGGGAAGAGGCATGCAGACGATTATCTGCCGTGACAGGATGGCGCGCGCGGCATCGTCCGCGGAAAGCAGCCACTTGACCAGGTAGAGCATGGACATCGCAGCCGACTGTTCCACGCCGGAATGGAGGGCCGTCATCAGGACCACTTCCTTCGATTCGCTGCCCGCGGATGGATCCGCAATCACCAGCGCCTGCAACGGCCGGCCCTGGAGCGAGCGGCCGTATTCCCTGACGCTCAACAAGCCAGCGTGCTCGCCGCCCCACCGGTTGATTAACCGGCAGATGCTTTCAACATCCGGAGCATTAATGCTGTCGGTCTTGCCATCCATGGCGTTTCCTTTCAGTGCGGCCGTCACCGGAAAGCGCGCGCATCACTCCGCGCGCGGGAGCAAGTCGCCCGGCAACTCGATCAGGCTAACGTTCTGGAACCAGGCCGATCCCGTCCCGCCCAGGATCCCCAGCCGGATCGAATACCGATCCCCGCCCGCATCGGTTTTAAAAACGTAATATTTCTGTTTCCAGGCCGTTATGCCCGAAAGCTCCTCGTGTTTTTTATCACCAGGCAACCAGTATGTACGCTTGCCGTCGAAGATGAACCCGGTGGCCCATCCGCTGCCCAGCTCTGTCTTCACCATAAAACTCAGCACGTACCGGGTCTCCGGCTTCATCCCGGCCACTTCCTGCATGGCCGATGTAAAACCCTCCCCGCTGGAGGAGATCTTGAGCGCCTTGGGAAAAACGGAGTCAGCGACCTCAACCACCGCCCCGGTTCCCGGCACAAAACTCCAGTCCCCCGATCCGTGCGGCCCAACCGTTCCGGCAAAATAACCGTCGCGCGCCAGGGGCCTAACCGCATCCGATTCCATATACACCATACCCCAGTTGACGATTTCATGAAATCCTTTTTCCAGCAGGCGCGACCAGCTGTAATATTCCGCCGGCTTCCCCTCGATCGCACGATTGCGGCAAAAATTGGCCGGGAACCCGCCGGGGTTCATATCTCCCAATTCAGACCGGGGCATGACCAGCTCCCCGCCCCACCCTTTCTCGTCACGCCAAACCGAGGCCCGGGCCGCGGAGTCAACCAGCTTGCCGCTCATGTGCCAGGTCCGCTGGTCAACAATCCCCTTCCGGACGCCCAGAATACCGGCGGAGGTGATCATGACCTGGGCATAGTGTTCAAAATCCCCGCTCGGGTTGAGGAAGATTTCCACGCTGTTGTCGGCATACGCGTCTTCCGGCAGGGTCTTACCCGACGCCGTCACATGGGCCATGTCCGGCTCCGCCAATTGAAATGCCACATAGACATTCGTCGCATCAAACGCCGTTTTGAAAACACCCTGGAGGCCGGGCACATTCTTGTTTGCAAACGGCATCAGCCAGGCGGCCGGCGCGTTTTGCCAGAATTTCTCCTCCATTTTGCCGTCCAGTGTAAAAGGCACGCCCCCGGTTTTCAACGCCAGCAGGCTCATGTTCCCCATCACCTGCTTCGCGGCCAGCCGCTCCTCCATGTATTTCCTTTTCTTTTCCATGAAGTCCCTGGAGTATTCCTGCATCCGCCCGAACAGCTCGGCGCGCATGAATTTAACCCGCTTCAGCGACATCGCATCCGCTGCCGCCAGCCGCTCGGCCTCGTCAAAGTATCCATCGAATTTCTTCAATTGTTCCGGAGACATTATTTCGCCCCAGGCGACATCCGGCGAGGGGATGACCTGTTTCGGGCCGAGGGCGGTTTCGATCACATTGCCGCTGATTTTGGTCAGCCAGATTTCCTCAAGCTCCCCGTAATATTTTTTCATAGCCGGCGCCGCCGCGCCGAACATGAGCCGGTAGTGCTCGTCCAGCAAGGCCTCCACGTCCACGGATGAATCCCAGTGCACCCTGGCAAACACGTATACATTCAGGTAATTGTACAAATAATAACGGCCATACGTTTCCATGAAGGCTCCGTCGGAAACAGGCGCCATGCGCTTGTAGTAGCTGCCGATGGCGCGCGGCGTCATGTGCGGTATGACCTCGGTGGTTTCCAGAAAAGCCGAGCCTTCGCCGACCAGATTGATTGCATAATTCCACAATTGGACCTTGTGCCCCAGTTTCGCGGCCCAGTCCATCACGTTCCGGTCGGCCTTATCCCGCAACTCCGGCAGATTCTCCAGCCAGGGGCCGATCGGGCATATCATCACCAGGATGTTGTCCGGCAATTCGACATCCGGCAGGGGGCGCGCAATACCGTAGGCGCCTTCAGCCAGATAGCCCGGGATACCCTCGTCCTTTAACCTGCGGGCAACATCGGCCGTGAATTGCCAGAGAAGAGTGCTCGAGGCTTTTGCCCCGTTGGTGAAAGCGGCCTGGCAGGCAGCGCAACGGCAGCAATAGAACCCGTCATCCGGCATCATGCTGAAGCATTTGTAACGTTTCTCCCATCCGTAACTGAAATGCTTCGCGTCTTCATACCACTCTTTCACCCACTGGATGCCGTTGGTAGGCCAGCGGACGTATTCGCGATAATACACGCCCCGCACATCCGTGGATTCGCCCTTGAGATAGGAAGCCGCATCCTTGAAAACCTCTTCTTTGAGGCCGCTCGAATAACAAAACTGGTTGATGCGCGGCTCCATCGGGTCATTGTGCTTTTCGCAATAGCGCGAGCCATCGGGCATAAGGGCAAAATATTCCGGATGATTGGTGGCAAACCGCTCGATGTAGCCCCGGCAGGCCAGGCCATGGTTGAACGGGAGGGCGCGCGAACTCATTTTCAGGCGGGCATACTGGATTTTCTTGGCCAGCCGGTTGGCAACGATGTTCGTGTAGTTGGGATAAGTCCGGTCATACCAGATCCCCACTGTATAAGGCACCTCCCGCAGCATCTTGTCCGGTCGGTCCGATACTTCGCCGGCAGGGACCTTGAGTTCGGCCAGGGAAGGTACAATCGTGCCAATTTCACCCGGGAAATAAAAACGCACACCAGCGAAACGCTCCAGGAAATCTGTGACCCCGTGCCAGGTGCCCTTGGCGAATTTCGGGGAAAAATCGCGGGCCGGGTGCAGGTAGACGTCCAGGTCGGCTTTCTTTTCGTCCGGGCCGGCAATGACAATGGCATCGGCGGCAATTTTGATCGTGAAACCGTCGTACGGAATGCGGCTGACATCCACGCCTTTTTCACAGGCCAGGCTGCAATCCCCAAGGATAACGGGAAACGCCTGCCCCGTCGGCGCCTTGACCAGCGGCACCGGCTGACCGAATGCCTGTTCCAGGAAGGTTTTCAGTTCTTTCCCGGCATAAGCCGCCACCGTTCCCGACTCCTCCGGCACAACGATCTCCATCTTCACCTTGCCGCCGGACGCCAGCGTGACGGGCTTGTTTGCATCCAGCTTTACAACCCGGGGCGGGATCTTCTCGCCGAACATATTACGGTCGTCCGCCAAGCAGCTGCCGGCCTGCCCGCCTGGCCCTGTTTCCGTCATCACCGCTTTGCATCCTGCCAGGATCAGAATGCACGCAAGCCCCAACCAGAGAACCATGATTTTTGCCATCATTTTTTATCCTCCATTTATAGCAATATAAAAAAACTGTAGCTGCGGCGCTCCACCTGAAACGGATCGCCAAATGCCGAAAGTCGGCTATCTTGGCCGATATGAAATCGGCCCTACCTTCATAATAATGATCTATAATGGCAATTAATTATGAACCGTTACTCTAGAGCGCAATTGACTGTAGATATTCTTTGAGCATTAAACACACAGTAACATTTTTGAATATTCAAGGCGATAGTCAAGGCTATCAATATCAATGCACCTTGAACATAATGCCCCGGGGCATGTATTCGTAACAGCCCATGTCAATCCTGCCTGAAAACCGGTCGATCCGGGAGCGGCCGTCCAAATCCACGGCGCCTTCCATCCACGGCTGGTTCATACCGGAATTGACAGCCGGCGAATTGGGAGCCTGACGGAAATCCTTGCCTGTGAAATCAACGAAGGCGGGCGGGTTGGTAATGTTGCCGGTACCGGACATCCGGAAGTTAGCATTTGAGGGGAAGGAACAGGAATTAAGGATTATGTTAGAGTAACCCGCAATCGCCTTCATGGATATGTTGTCGCTCCCGTTGCTGCAGACAATCGTATTATACATTTCAACTATCGGGCAAGGCATGGAAACCGAGGACCAGTCCCGGATAAATACTCCACCGCCGCCAGCCGGCGCCATGTTGCTGACAATAGTGCAGTTGTAAAAAAACTGCGTAGATACGACGGCATTGTCCTCATGCGCAAATGCTCCGCCGTAACCGCTTGCGTTGGTAGCGCGGTTATTACACATCAGGCAGTTACGGACAACGATTCTGTTGGGAGTGCTGCCGTGCAAGCCGGCTCCGCCGTATGCGGCTGCGGCCATATTGCTCCTGATAACACACCGCTCGACTTCATGGCTTTTGCCGTAATACTGGCCTCCCCAGTGAAAATCAATGCCGCCGCCTGAACCCGCCGAATTGTTTTCAAACAAAGTGTCGGTCGTCCGCGAACATCCGATGTATGTGCTCACAAAAAGGCCGCCACCGCGACCGGACGCTGATAATGCCCGATTATTGCGGAACGCGCAGTTGGAGATGATGTTAACGTAATTTAAAGGCGCAGAATACCCTGCCCAGACCCCCCCGCCCTGGGAGGCGGTTCCCGATCCAACGCTATTATCGGTGATTATACAATCGCTTACCAGGCCGGTTCCGGCAGCCTGGACAACCAAAATCCCGCCGCCATAATTAGTCGCCACACAATTTGAAATAGTGAAACCAGCCAGCACAAACGGGGCATAGATTGCAATGCCGCGGTATTTGCCCTCTCCGTCAATGATGACGCTTTCCGGCGAGCCATTTGAGCTGCGCAATATCAACGGCTTGCCGGCAAAAACCACGTTCGTGCCGCCATAATTAGTGGGATTGGGGGGCAGCGTGTATCTTCCCGCGCCGACCATGACCGTGTCGCCGGCAGCGGCCGCGTTGACCGCATCCTGGATATTGCTGGCCGCCGTCTCCCATGTGTTGAATGAACCGCCCGGCGCCTGCCCGTTCTGCGCGGCATAATGAGTATCGGCAATTACGCGGAGGCCGCCGGATGCCGCCAGACAAACCATCACGACCAGGTAGGCCTTTTTCATCTTATTTCCACATTCCACGAAATATCAACCGCAGCCTTGGCATGTAATAAATAATTATTGTCGGGCCGGCCATGCCGGCCGCATGATCCGGCCTGGAGCGCGGCAGCACGCACAAGGCCGCATCTGCGCCGCCATTCCAGAAGGTATTTAAGTTGACAGGCCATGTTTTCTTGTGTTTTATATCAAGAGAGTTGTTTGAAGAACATGGATAATAAACTCCAATATCATGTAATAAAGTCGCATGCGTTCTACAAGCGCCTCAGCGCAGGCCCCTCTCCCCGGCCGATCGGTTTACGGGCTTTTTATTTTGTCGACGGCGGATTCACCAACGTCATAAGCGACGAGACTTATGAAAGGGACAATTATCCTTTTTACACGTTTGAATACGTTGCACAGGGAAGCGGACAGGTCGAAGTGGATGGCACCCGCTATCCTGTGAAAGCCGGCGACGTCTACATTTTGCCCGCGCGCAGGCATCACATTTACTGGCCGGAAGATCCCTGGCGCAAATATTATTTCGTCACCCAGGGCCCGCTAATAGAAAACCTGCTCAGCGGTTACAATCTGTCGAAACGTTATCATTACCCGCAGGCAATCTGCGTGAAAAACTATTTCAGCGCCATATCCAGGTGGCGGACCTGGCCCAAAGGGGAATCCCTGCACAATACCGTTGCCATCCTGGCGCACCGGATTATCATGGGCCTGGCAAGCATCCCAGGATCAAACACGGGGCTCTCGCAACGGATCGCGCGGATCAAGTCTTTGCTCGATGAAAATCCCGAGCAAGGCGTTTCGCTGAAAACATTAGCCGGCTCTGAAAAGATGTCGCGCCAGCACCTGATCAGGCTTTTTAAGTCCGAACTTGGGATTTCTCCGCACCATTATTTGCTGAACCGAAAAATGGAATTGGCCAGGCGCATGCTTGCCGAATGGGAACTGACCGTCAGCGAAACCGCCTATCGCCTGGGCTTTTACGATCCCTACCATTTTTCACGGATGTTCAAGAGACGGGTTGGAGTTCCGCCATCCCGCGTTGCCGCGCGCGCCTCCGCCGATATCAGTCATCCCGGATCTTTTGGCCGGCGCCGTGCCGGCAAAATGCTACGCGAAAAATAATGTGAAACTCTTAAACTGACCTGCTCTCATTACAAACAAGAGAAATGTGAATCAATGAACTTAGCGCGCATCATCTTCAAGCAGGCCGGCCTCGGCGGCGCTCTCATTGCGCTGGCATTGAGTTCCGGCTGCGCCTCCATCCGCCCTCCGGCCGGGGCAAAGCCCTTTGAAAAAAATCTCCTTACAACCGCCTACTGCAAGTGTCAGAAATGCTGCGGGTGGGATAGGTCCTGGTTCTTCGGCGCTCCGGTCTACTCGAGTGGCCCCTTGAAGGGCAAGCCCAAGAAGGTCGGCATCACCGCCAGCGGCACCAGGGCCAAAAAGGGCACCATCGCCGCCGACACCACCCTCTACCCCTTCGGGACTGTCATGTATATCCCGGACTACGGCTACGGGCGGGTGGAAGACCGCGGCGGCGCCATCAAGGGGGAGCGCATTGAGCTCTTTTTCGGCACGCACAAGCAGGCGCTGCAGTGGGGCAAAAAAACTAAAAGGATCAAAATCTGGCTGAAATAAACGCCGCACACCCCCTGCTGTATACGTCCGCATGTTTATCTGGAGATAAATGGCTTAAAACTTACCTTCTGGATTTCAGATTCCGCGGTCGGATCGGGAATGACGGTGCCATCTGCATGCAAGGCGTCAGCTTCAGCTTTTACCTGAAGCACATTTCAACATCATCAGTCAAGGCCAGTTTATCAAGCGTCATCGGGCACATCGGCCAGAACCTGAACTCATGCCTGCCCTTTTTCAGATAAAACATCTCGAAGCGGCTTCCGGGAGCCTTGGGCGCGCACATCAGGTGTTTCCAATCCTCCGAATAATACCAATGGTTTGAATATAGCCAGAACGCCGGACGGCGCCCGGCGCCGTCAACCTCCATTTCATAATGGCCGTGAAGCTTGCTCCCGTAAATCCTGCTGAACATGCCGAAAAAGAAGTAATTCCCGTCGCGGGGCACTTCAAAGTGCCAGATCAACGGCCGGTCATCCTCCCGCCTGTCAAGTTCCAACGCTCCAGTTTTATTAGTGGATATGGCAAACAGGGAGCTGTTCTCAAGCCTGGCGGCGGTTGTCTCAAGAAAACATCCGGTCTCCCTTTGCCGAAGCTCTTCCGCCCCCCTCATGTCCGCGTAGACCATCACCGGACGGCTCAATCCATCCGGCATGCGGACAATGAAGGCGTCTTTATAACGCTTGGCGCGCGCCATCTTTTCCATGTCGATCCTGACGGTCAAATCGACACTTTCACCTTCCTTCAGTTCTCCGGCCGGGGAAACTACGTTGAACCACTTGACATCGTCATTAATTCTCACCCTGAACTCCGAACGATAACCCGGCGCCGCCGTCATCCGCAGACTCACCTCCGCCAATCTGTCCGGATACTTGAACGAAACCTGCTGCCGGTCCAGTCTTACCGGCAAAGGGCGGAACGGCAAATCCGGGCTGTCACTTGCCGGGTACGCGCCGATCCCGGGGCTGTCCATGTCAATGAAGTTCGGGATCCTTGTCCCTTTGTTGGTCCCAACTCCGGGCACAAGCCTGAAATCCTGCTTATCCTCATCAACGAACTTGATCGTGGCAGATACGAAGTCCGTATCGACCTCGGCAGAGATCAGCCCCTTGGGCAATTTGCTCAGAAACACGTTATTGCGCAGGACAAGGCGCTTATCAGGCACTGTCGTCTTCGGCCTGCCACCATCTCCGATATTGGGCATGGTGTTGTTGAAGCAGTGAATCCTGCCCACGCCAAGGTCACCGAAATAATTTTTTACCCCGTGGTTGGCGGAGTTGCGGAAATCGCCCAGGTTCACCGCCAGGTTGCGGAAAATATAAGACGGGCCGATGATGCAGGGCGCGGCGCTCACCGCCGACAGGACGCATTCAAAGCGATTCAGGAAACACCTGATATTGGACTGTCCGCCGTCAAGCTCCACACCATCATCGTTGGCCAGCGCGAACATGTTGCCGTAAACATCCCCGTCGCAATTGAAGCCGCCCGCAGGCGAGCTGTTGGCGCCGCCGCCGATGGCGTCGTCCCACCGGCGGTAGTCACTGCCGATAAAATCGTTATAGCGGATGACCAATCCGCCCGATGTGCTGCGGGTGGATATAGCCATCGGCCCGGCGGGATGGGAATAAAACCAGTCATTGGCAGTGGAGGCCGGGGAATGGATGTAATTGCGCTCAATAAGGATATCGCCGGAGTCATCTATATTTATGGCCCCGGCTCCTCCCGGAGTCTTCAATGGCCTCCCGGTTTTGGCAAGCCACGTGCCGCCATCGTGGCTGGTATCCCTGATAATTCTGCAGTGTCCCGACAGGTCACAGTTCACAACGCGGATATTGGATGATTTGCGTATGTCAACACAGTGGCTGTTGCCGCCCTGCACGGTCAGTCCATCCAAGATGACATACCGGGCATCCTCGACAGAGATTACCGCGGCGCGCGGTGGATGGTCGGTCAAAATACTGCCGGGATTGCGCGTGGTGTATCGAATCCAGCCGTTGGCAGCGCCCTGATCATGGATGAGAATATCCTGCCCGGAAGACAGGTCATCGAGATAAACCGTTTTTGCGACCTCCACTCCGGCCGCAAGGGTTTTGAATTTTCCCTGCAGTTTTTCGCCGGATGGCTGGAGCGTGATTTCCAGCTCGTAGTCCGCGCCTTCCCTCAAATTTACAAGGCTGCCGCGCCACTCGTCCTTATTAACGGGCAGAGGCGCAATATTGGTCCCGGCAAAGGAAGTTTTTGTCGCCGCAACGTATTCCACCGGCAGCTTGACCAGGGGCAATCCTTCCCGCCAGGCTGCTTCCCCGGCAGCGTGGAAACGCACAATGACCGCCCTGGTCTCCGCCGGTGCTATTACCCGAACGGAGCAAGTCTCGAAGAGCGCCTTGGCCGATAAAACCGGCCCCGACCTGTTCGCAGCAGCCGGTATTCCTCCAGCCCCGCCCGCAACACGTCCATCGGTGCAGCCGCATATTATGACCGCGAATGCCGCCAATAAGGCGGTATTGAAAATTTTAATGGATGACATGGCGCAAGTATATTTACGTGCCGCTAGATTATTATGCGACATCACCGCCGCCGGAAGGATAAGAAACGCGGCCGGCCTATGACGGAGGCCGCCGCAAGGGCAATGGCGGAATGCTCGACCACAAGGCACCTTGTAAAAGCCTGGCGCATATCTTCCCCCACCGCCAGCACACCGTGGTTGACCATGAAGATCGTTTCATGGTGCCGCGCCGCGGAGGCCATGGCATCGGCCAGGCGAACGGTTGTCGGCGTGACGTACGGCACGGTGGCCACGCGCCCGAGGACGCATCTGAAATCAGGGGTCATCGGCCTCAAGCCGGCGCCTCCGGAAGTGATCACGCCCGAGGCCCAGGCCGAATGGGTATGGAACACGGCCTGCACATCCGGACGCGCACGGTATATGGCAAGATGCATGTTGAACTCGGAGGTCGGCCTGGACTTCCCCCGGATTTGCCGTCCGGTTTTCAATTCGAGCCCGCAGAGGTCCCCGGGCTTCATCTCGTCCATGGCAAAGCCGCTCGGCTTCATCCACACAAGACCGCCTTCGCGGGCGCTGATGTTGCCGCCGGCGCCGGCCACCAGGCCGGCCGCCGCGATTTTTTTCCCGTATTTTACCAGTTCGGAGCGGATATTTTTCATTTTGACAACCTCCCGAATTCTCCCGATCGTTATTCAAACTTTTGAACGAAAAGCCTTTTATCCGCCCCGGAGGCGCCGGAACACCAGCATGGTGACGTCGTCGGACTGCTCCGCTCCGGCCGCGAATTCGCCCAGGGCTGCGCGCATGCCGCTGACGACTTCCGCGGCGGCAAGGCCGCGCATTTTACGCAGCTCGGCCACGGTTCTGCCCTCGCCATACAAATCGTCGGCCGGGTTCATGGCCTCGGTTACGCCGTCGGT
>Ga0172380_10006102_pt1 | contig 14191 bp, 9 predicted proteins | sample Leawe162metaG_FD_119747 | JGI IMG/M metagenome (GOLD analysis project Ga0172380, IMG submission 119747) | Leachate microbial communities from a municipal landfill in Southern Ontario, Canada - Leachate well 162 metaG | ecosystem: Engineered > Solid waste > Landfill > Unclassified | place... | reverse complement strand
CCTCGATCTCATCCAGGAAGGCAACATCGGCTTGATGAAGGCGGTCGACAAGTTCGAATACCGCCGCGGCTACAAGTTCTCGACCTACGCCACCTGGTGGATCCGCCAGGCGATCACGCGTTCGATCGCCGATCAGGCACGTACCATCCGCATCCCCGTGCACATGATCGAGACGATCAACAAGCTCAACCGCATCAGCCGCCAGATGCTGCAGGAAATGGGCCGCGAGCCGACCCCGGAAGAACTGGCCGTGAAGATGGAGATGCCCGAGGACAAGATCCGCAAGGTGCTGAAGATCGCCAAGGAACCGATCTCCATGGAAACCCCGATTGGCGACGACGAGGATTCGCACCTCGGCGACTTCATCGAGGACCTGTCGATCGTCTCGCCGATCGAATCCTCGACCAACATCGGCCTCATGGAAACCGTGCACGACGTGCTCGGTGGCCTCACTCCGCGGGAGGCGAAGGTGCTGCGCATGCGCTTTGGCATCGACATGAACACCGACCACACCCTGGAGGAGGTTGGCAAGCAGTTCGACGTCACCCGCGAGCGCATCCGCCAGATAGAGGCCAAGGCCCTGCGCAAGCTGCGCCACCCGAGCCGCTCGGAACAACTGCGCAGCTTCCTCGATCTCGAATAAGCCGCCAGACCGCACCAACAAGAACGCCCGCACTGATCATGCGGGCGTTTCTTTTTCGATCCGGCCCTGGGTCTCGATGCCCATCTTCTCCATGCGCCGGTACAAGGCCTGTCGCGACAGGCCGAGATCCGCAGCGGCTTGGCTGATGACGCCGCGCGCACGCTGCAAGGCAGCTTCGATCATGCCCTTGTCCGGTTCGGCATCCGCTGCCGGGCGGCGACCGGCGACACGCGCCGGCTCCACGGCCAGGTCACGCGCGCTGATCACGCCATCGCGACACAGCAGGCTGGCCCGATCAATCGCGTTTTTCAGTTCACGCACATTGCCCGGCCAGGCATGCGCGAGCAGGGCCGCGCGCGCGCCGCTGTCGAGCGTCGCCCTGCCCTGCAGGAAATGTTCGGCCAGCGGCAGGATGTCCTCGCTGCGTTCGGCCAGCGGTGGCAGGCGCAGCTCGATCACGTTGAGCCGATAGTAGAGATCCTCGCGAAACTGGCCTTCGCGGATCAAGCCTGGCAGGTCGGCATTGGTTGCGCTGATCACGCGCACCGAAACCTTGCGCGTCTTGCTCGAACCGAGGCGCTCGAACTGGCCGGTTTCGAGGATGCGCAGCAGCTTCATCTGCCCGGCCAACGGCAGGTTGCCGATCTCGTCGAGGAACAAGGTGCCGCCATCGGCCGCCTCGAAGCGACCTTCGCGCGCACGGGTTGCCGCGCCGGTATACGCCCCGGGTTCGGCACCGAAGAGTTCGGCCTCGATCAGCTCGGATGGCAAGGCGCCGCAATTGACCGTGATGAACGGGCCCTGCGCGCGCGTGGAATTGGCCTGGACGATTTCCGCGATGCGTTCCTTGCCGGTGCCATTTGGTCCGGTGATCAGCACCGGCACATCGGCGCGCGCGACCTGGCAGGCCAGTTCGATCACCCGCTCCATGGCGCTGGAGGCGTAGACGACGCCGCGCAGGTCGAAGCGATCGTCGAGCTGGCGCCGACGGCGGCGACGCTCGTCGCGGAATCGCGAGACCTCGCGCGTCGCCTCGGAAAGCTCAAGCAGGTTTTCCACCGTCGCCAGCAGCTTGTTGTCGTCCCACGGCTTGCCGAGGTAATCGCCGGCACCGGCCTTGACCAGTTCAACCGCCGTCTCCAGGCGCGTCCATGCGGTCAGCAGGATGATCGGCAAATCGGAATGCTCGCGCCGGATGGCCCGGTACAGCTCGATGCCTTCCTCGCCGGACGTCGTATCGGCGCTGAAGTTCATGTCCTGCACGACCAGGTCGATGTCCTCGCGGGCAAGCAGGTCAAGGCCCTGCGCCGGCGAAGTGGCAACCAGCGTGCGGATGTCATGCAGCGCAAACAGCACGTCGAGTGCGGTTCCCACTGCCGGATTGTCGTCGATCACCAATACGGTGCGCATGGTTCGGTTCTGTCGTGGGCATCGACGCATGCTGCTTGGATGCAGCACGGCGCGAAAGGGTTGGATTTTACGGGAATGGGGAATGGAGAATAGGGAATCGGGTTGGAGCAGAAGCTTGCGCTCGTTGCTCTGACAATTCCCTATTCCCTATTCCCAGCCCCTCACACACTCCTCGTCGCCACCGCCGGTGAGACGCGCGAGGCGCGCATGGCCGGGCCGAGGACGGCGAGCTGGCCGAGCGTCCACAGGCAGACGAAGCCGATCGGCACGTAATACCAGGGCAGTCGTGGTGACTGGTAGCTCATCATCATCCACAGGCTCAGCGCATACGCGAGCACGCCGCCGACGATCAGCCCCAGCGTGGTGATAATGAAGTTCTCGGTCTGGAAATAGCGCAGGATGTCCTTGCGCGTTGCCCCGAGTGCACGTCGGGTGCCGATCTGCCGGGTGCGCTGGGCGACCCAGAAACTGGCCATGCCGACGATGCCGAGCGCGGTGATCGCGAGCAGCGAGAAAATCACCACGCCAAGGATGATCGCCATGGCACGATCCCCGGAATATGCCTCGGCGCGGGTTTCCTCCATGCTGCGCACGCTGCCGATGATGCGGCTGGTGTTGGACTCGGAAAGTTTCTGCTCGACCGCCTTCATGACTTCATCGCGGCGCCCGGGTTCCGTGCGCACGAGATAGCGCGAGGAGTTCCCGTACGGCATGTAGGCCGGCACGAAGGTCGAGTTCTCGACCGTGCTGCTGCTCATCCACGGTTGCTGCGTGCGCTCGACAATGCCGATGATGGTGCTGGTCGGCGGATCCTCCTGCAGGTAGACCGACTTGCCCAGTGCGTCGCCATCCGGGAACAATTTGTCGGCCAGTGCCTGGGTGACGATGATCACGGCCGGACGCAGGCTGTCACCGAATTTCGCATCGACGATTTCCTCGGGCTTGAAGTCGCGACCGGCAACCAGCTTGCTGCCGAACGTGTCGAGTCCCTTGTCATCGACAATGTAGATCGCCGAATCGGCCGTGGAAGTCTTCTGCTTGGGCTGCAGGCTGATGCCGGTACTCCAGCCGCCCTGGCTCATCGGCACGGAATTGCTGGTCGTCGCCGAAGCGACGCCCGGCATCTGGCGGAGGATGGCGAGATCCTCGCGGATCATCGCCATCGCATCAAAGCCCTGGCCGAAACCGGAGCTGCCGAAGTGGAAGGTGTCGGCCTCGTTCATGCCACTGGGTCGAGCCATGTGATCAAGGCGCTGGCCAATGATGAAGAGCGCGTTGCAGACGATCGCCAGGGTCAACGCAACCTGCACGCCAATGAGGATCATCGAGACCTTGCTGCGCATCAGGGCGGAAAGGATGGGGCGGATTTCCATGGCTTGGGTCCGGGAATAGGGAATGGGGAATGGGTTTGAAACCGGCTTTGGCGCGGCTTTCACTGTCTCGCCAATTCGGGCGCTGCGGAAAATCGAGTGGGGCGGGAAGCAGGGCACCAGCTTTTCCGTCTCCCTGTTCCCCATTCCCGATTCCCGCCTTTTCATATCTTCAACTGCGCGGCAGGTTGCACGCGGCAGGCGCGCCAGGTCGGGTAGAGACCGGCAAGCACCGCCGAAACAATGGCCAGGGCGATGGTCACTGCGGTCATCGTCCAGTCCAGGTGGGCGACGGTCTTGTACTCGGAGTAGAGCGCGCGCACCGCGAGCAGGCCGAGGCCGGTCAAGGCCAGGCCGAGCAGGCCGCCGCTGAGGCCGACGACGCCCGATTCAATGAGGAACTGGCTGAAGACGTCGCGCCGACTGGCACCCAGTGCACGGCGCAATCCGATTTCGCCGGACTTGCGCGTGAACTTCGCCAGCAGCAGGCCCACGGTGTTGACCAGGCAGACCACGAGGAAGGCAAACGCCAGACCAGTCTGCACCTGCACATCGCGTGACACCACTTCCTGATCTTCCATCCACTGATTGACATCGAGCAGACGGTTGTTGAGCGGTCGCGGGAAACGCCCGAGCTTCTTCTGCTCGGTCACATAATTGTCGAGGAAGGATTTGTATTCGGCCAGCCGTGTCGGCGAATCAAGCTGCACCCACATCTGGATCCAGACGCAATCCGAATCCAGATAGGCATCCCAGCCGTCGCCTGGTGATTTCCAGCAACTGTTGTTGCCGGAAGATCGCTGCTTGAGGTCGATCGCCGTGGAGAACGGCATGAAGAACTCGTCGGGATCGGCGAATGCCCCGTTGGTCAGGTCGTAGTAGCGCGAGCGCAGCTTCCAGTCATCGAGCACGCCGACGATGGTGTAATCAATGTCGTCCATGCGCACGGTGCGGCCGCTGCTGTCCTGGCCGCCAAACAGCTTTTCGTTCATTTCCTTGCCAAGCACGACAACGCGCTCATGGCCGACATCCTGATCCCGGCTCCACGGCCCGCCGTACTTGAATGATGGTTCGAACATGCCGAAGAAATCGGCGTAGGTGACCCGGCCCAGCGCACGAAACGGCTTCAGTTCCTTGTTCTCCGGCTGGATCGGCAGGGACAGCTTGAACATGGCCGCCTGCTTGTCGGCCTTGGCGGCCTCCATCAAGGCCACCGCGTCGCGATAGGTCACCTGGTCCGGCGGCCGGCCATTGTCGTAATAGCCGTCATCCGCACTCCAGTTGTCGAGTTGGACATAGTGCAGCTTGTCGCTTTTCCACGGAATCGGATCGCTGCCCATCAGGTGCATGACGGTCAGCGTGGTCATGCTCGCGGCAATGCCGAGGCCGATGCCGATGACCATCAGCGCGGTCAGGATCGGGTTGCGCCGCAGGCTGCGCAGGCCGAGTTGCAGGTAGTAGGTAAACATAGGCGTCGGGAATCGAGAATGGGGAATGGGGAATCGTCTGAGCGAACGCAGCGTGGAGTTCAGGTCTCGGGTGAAGCCGCCTCGGCTTTGACCGATTCCCGATTCCCCATTGCCGATTCCCCCGAGCCCCGCAAGCGCGGCTCCTCCTCGAAATCCGTGACCTGGCCATCGATGACGTGCATGTTGCGCTGGGCACGGGCGGCGAGTTCGGGATCGTGGGTGACCATGACGATGGTGGTGCCCTGGCGATTCACTTCCTCGAGCAGTTCCATGACCCCGCGCGCCATCAGTGAATCGAGATTGCCGGTCGGCTCATCGGCCATCAGCAGGCGCGGCGATCCGGCCAGTGCGCGGGCAATGGCCACGCGCTGCTGCTGGCCGCCGGAGAGTTCCGCCGGGTAGTGCTTCATGCGCGAGGACAAGCCGACGCGGGTCAGCGACTCCTCGATGCGCTTCTTGCGATCGGCCGCGGAAAACCCGCGATATCGCAACGGCACGTCGACGTTGTCGAACAGGTTGAGGTCGGGAATCAGGTTGAAGCTCTGGAAGATGAAACCGATCTTCTCGTTGCGCAGCTTCGAGCGCGCGTTGTCGTCGAGACCGCGCACATCGACTCCATCCAGCCAGTATTCGCCACCGGTGAATTCCTCCAGCAGTCCGGCAATGTTGAGGAAGGTGGTCTTGCCTGAACCGGAAGGCCCGGTCACGGCAACGAACTCGCCCTCGCGCACATGGATCGAAAAATCACGCAACGCATGCGTCTCGATCAGGTGCGTACGGTAGACCATCTGCAGGTGGGTCATTTTCAGCATCGGCTTGGCCTCTGTTCGGGAATGGGGAATGGGGAATCGGTTTGAAGCAGTCCACGAAATCCTGGGATTTTCCGTATTGATACGGATGTCGAGAACGGGTCTTTGCCGATTCCCGATTCCCGATTCCCGTGTCAATTGATTGCCACTCGTTGCGCGCCGTTGAACTGGTCGGTGCCGGAGATGACGATGCGATCGCCTTCCTTGACGCCGGAAATGATCTCGACTGCGTTGAGGCTGGTTGCGCCGAGTTCGATCGGCGTGCGTTCGGCGACACCATCGCGGATCACGTAGGCAACGCGGCCTGCTCCGCTGTCGACGAAGGGACCGCGCTCGACCATCAGCACATCGGGATGTTCGTCCATGAGGATGCGCGTGGTCAGGCGCTGGTTCTGGCGCAGGCCCGCCGGCTTCTTTTCGCCGAAGCGGATGCGGCCGCTGACCTGGCCATCGATGACTTGCGGCGAGACCGCGCTGATCGTGCCGCCGTAGGTGGCGGAACTGTCGCGGATCTCGGCGGCCATGCCGATGCCGAGATCATGCGCAAACACTTCGGGAACCTTGATCTCGATCTCCAGCGCGCTGAGATCGACCACGGTGAGGATCGGCGCATTCGCGGCGACGTTGGCGCGCTGCTGCACGATCAACTGACCGACCTGGCCATCGACCGGCGAACGCACCTTCAACTCCTCGACCTGGCGCTGCAGGTCCTCGGCCAGCAGGCGCTGGCGATCCAGTGCAAGCCGCTTGCTCTTCAGTTCAAAGGCGAGGCTTTCGACATCGAGTTTCATGTCGGCCTCGGCATTGGCCACAGTGATGTCGGCCTTGGCCAGCGCATCCCTGGTGCGCAGCAGATCCATTTCCGACATGGCGCCGGCATCGAAGGCGCGTTGCGTGCGTTCGACCTCGCGCTTGGCCGTCTGCCGGTCGATCATCGCCTGGTCGAGCAATTTCTTCGCTGCCAGTTGCTGCTTGCGGTGATCGAGGCTGGCGCGCTGCACATCGATCTCGAGGCTTTCGCGGGTGGCTTGTTCCTGCTGCAGGCGATTGCTGAGCTCCGGACTGACCACCTCGGCCAGCACCTGATCCTTGTGCACCTTGTCGCCGGCATTGATGTCGAGGATGACCGTGCCGGCACTGGCCGCGTACAAGGTCGGGCTGACCGCGGCAACCACGCTGCCCTGCACAGAGACATCGCGGGTCAGCGTGCCGCGCTTGACCTCGGCAATGCGCAGGCGGCTCATGCTTGCCGAGCTGTCCGAGGAAAACAGGCGCGCCGCCGTCGGCACGATCAGGGCCAGCAGCACGATCAGCACGACCGCGCCAATGCCCAATTTCAACCAGCGCTTGCCACGCTGCGGCTCGTGCTTGATCTGCCTGTCCTGTGCCGAGGTGTCGCGAATCATCCAGCTCTCCATGGGCGGCTCAAGGCGGCCGCCACGAGATCTCTTCAGCAAGCCCCGTGCCAGCGCTCAAGTCATTGAATGCATGTGATTTTCCGGTAATCCCCGTGGCTGCGGACAGTGTCCGCGACGGCTCTGCGGACAGTCGCGGACAGCCGCCGTCGCGCTTCCTGCCCGGCGGTGATTGCCAGCGCGCGTGCCCCGCGCCGGACGCATTCGCGGATATTCGGCTTGCGCCGTGGCGCGGCAGTACTGCCGCCGCAGCCATGGCCTGGCCGTCGATCAAGAATCGTTCCGAGGCTTTGCTATGATCGGGCCGCACGAGGGCAGGGGAACATGGCCGACCGCTTCCAGGACATTCCTGGCTACGAAATGATCAGCGAGCTGGGCGAGGGCGGCATGGCGACCGTCTACCTCGCCATCCAGCATTCGCTGGACCGCAAGGTCGCGATCAAGGTCATGCGTCGCGAGTTGCGGGTGGGCAGTGGCCCGATGCCGGAATTCGAGCGGCGCTTCCTGCTTGAAGGCCGCACCATGGCCAAGCTGCCGCATCGCAATATCGTCGCCGTCTACGACATCGTCACCCGCGACGACATTGCCTATATCTCGATGGAGCTGCTGGAAGGCGGCACGCTCGCCGAACGCATGCGCAGCGGACTTTCCCTGGGCGAGGCGATTGGCGTCATCGTGCAACTTGCCAATGGACTCGAGTATGCGCACCGCAATGGCGTCATCCATCGCGACCTGAAACCCTCGAACGTGATGTTCCGCGATGCCGCGACGCCGGTGCTGACCGATTTCGGCATCGCCAAGCATGCCGATGTGCTGGCCTCGCGCATCACGCAGACCGGCCTCGTCCTCGGCACGCCGACCTACATGAGCCCCGAGCAGGCCGCCGGTCGCGAGATCGATGGCCGTGCCGACCAGTACGCGCTCGGCATCCTCTTCTACGAAATGCTCACCGGCACGCCGCCATTCACTGGCGACAACCCGATGGCGGTGTTGATGGGCCACGCGCTGCAGCCACCGCCGCCGCTGCCCGACGACCTGCGCCCGCTGCAGCCGATCTTCGATCGCATGCTGGCCAAGGATCCAAACGACCGCTTCGCCAACCTGCAGGATTTCGTCAAGGCCCTGCGCGGGCTGGTGGTCGGCAATGACGAGCTGGTCAAGCAACTCGGTGCCATCACCACGGCAAGCACCTCCGAGCGTTTGCGCGCGCTGGGTTTTTCCGGCGAGTACACCGGTGGCGACAGCGGCTTTGCCCTCGATCTGCTGCGCATGCCGCAGACCGATCCGTCGATCAGCCAGCACGCCACGACCTCGATGATCAACCAGGCACTGCAACGACCGCGCCTGTTGGCGATGATCGTGGCGGGTGTCGGCGTGCTTGTCCTCGGCCTGGTGCTGTGGGCGGCGTTCAAGCCGCGCAGCCTGAGCCAGGACGACCAGTATCTCGTGCGCACGCTGCTGCGCGAGGCCGATCGCATGGTCGAGAGTGGCGACCTGCTCGCGCCACCGGGCGCCAATGCATTCGAGGATGTGCAGAAGGTCTTGCAGAAGGATCCGGAAAACGAGCGCGGCCTCGAATTGCTCGGCCTGATCGCGACGACCTTGCGCAACGAGGCGGAGAAGTCGCTGGCGGCCGGCGATCTCGACGCCGCCAGCGAAGTGGCCAACCAGGCCATGCTCGTTGCCCCGGACAACGAGGAAGTGCAGGCCCTGATCCAGCGCATTGCCGCCGGCGAGAAACAACGCCTGGCCAACGAACGCGTCAACGCGTTGCTGAAGAAGGCCGATGCCGCCGGCAAGCGCACCGGTCCGGATGGTGCCTATGCGCTGTTGCGCTCGGCCTTGAGCCTGGATCCGCTGAACAAGGAGGTGCAGGCACGCCTGAAGTCGCTCACCGATGTCGAGTTCACGCGCATCAGGAATCTGCTGGCCGCATCCGACAGCGGTGCCGCCGCGCAGGCACTGGACGAATTGCGCGCCGAGTTTGGTTCGGATCCGGCCTTTGCCGCGCTCAGCCAGGAACTGGCCAGGGCGCAGCAGCTGGAAGCCGACAACCTGCGCATCGCGGATCTGCTTGGCAAGGCCGGTGCCGCGCTGGCGGCAGGTCGGGTCAGCGAACCGGCCGGTGACAATGCTTTTGAATGGTTCGAGCAGGCGCGGCAGATCGATGGCGAACATCGCAAGGTCGATGCCTTCAAGCAAACCTTGGCCAGCCAACTGGTCGCCGATGCGAAATCAGCGCAGTCCCGCGGCGACACCGGCATGGCGCTTGATCGCGCCGAGCTGGCCTTGCGCGTCGATCCCGCCTCGACCCTGGCCGCCGGCATCCGCGACACTGCGCAGCAGGCGCTCGGCACGCGGCGCGCGGCGATTGCCTCGCAACTGAACCTGGCGCGCTCGGCGATTGCATCCGGACGCTTGCTGCCGCCGGCGAAGGACAACGCACGCGACGTCCTCGAAGCCTTGTTGAAGAACGATCCGCAAAACCCCGATGCACTGAAACTGCGCGAGGCCTTGCCACGCGTGGTGGCCGATGCCCTGCGCGGTGCCGCCGAGCGCAACGAGCTGGACATCGCCGTACCCCTGGCGAGCGCAGCCGCCCTCGCCTACCCGGATGATGCCCGCATTGCCGAGCAGATTGCCGACGTGCGCAAGCGCCAAGCGGCGGAAAAGGCCAATGCCGAGCGATTGGCCAGCGAGCAACGCCTGGCCGCCCTGATCCAGCAGCGTCCGCTGGTGGGCAAGGATGCCAGCGCTGCCGTCGAGGCCATCCTCAGTCTGCGCGCGGCCGGCTCCGAGCAGAGTGCCCGCTACGAGCAGAAGCTGGCTGATGTCCTTGCCGACGACATGCGCAATGCCGCCAACCTCGATGCCGGCAATGCCAGCCTGGCGGCAATCCGCATGGCGGCGCGCGAACTGGGCAACAGCCAGGCCCTGGCCGCGATCGAATCGGCGGCGGCAACGCGGATTGCCGCCCTGGAACAACAGCGCACGGCGGAACTCGCGGCACAAAACGGCGAACTGGTGATCAACGCCCTGCCCTGGGGCATCGTCGATCGCGTCCTCGATGGCGCGCGCCAGCCCATCGAACTGCCCGAGGAACGCACGACGCCGTTGACCCTGACCCTGCCGGCCGGCAGCTATTACGTGACCTTGCGCCACCCGCAATCGGGCAAGACGGTTTCCGCCTTTGCGCGGGTCAGCGCCGGCAAGAGCAGCCAGACCAGCGGCAGTTTCCCGACCCTGAGCGCCGAGGAGTACCTCAAGCATGCGCGGCTCTGAGCTGCGCCGCCTGCTGGCCCTGCTCGCCGTGCTGGCGACGCCGGCGCTGGCCGACTGGAAACAGGACTATGCGCGGGGCCTGGAAGCCGCCAAGGATGGTCGCTGGGCGGATGTCGATCGCCACATGCAGGGTGCGCTCGCCGACAATCCGAAGGCCGCCGAGCGCGTGCGCCTGTACGGCCAGCGCTTCGAGGCCTATGTGCCGCAACACTATGCCGGGCTTGCCGCGTTGCGCCTCGGTGACTGCAACAAGGCGCTGGCGCTGTGGGCGCAGGGCGACAATGCCGCCGTTGTCAGCCGGGTGTCGGCATTGGCCGATGAGGAAAACCGCGGGCGCCTCGAGTGCAGCAACCAGCTCGTGCGCCAGGGCCAGACTGCCGAACCCAGGCCTGCCGTCAGCGAACCCGCGCAGGCGCCACGTGCCGAACCCGCGCCACCCCCGCGCCGCGAACCAGCGCCGCCATCAACCCCCATCGTGCAGGCACCGCCGCCGGCGCGACCGCCGACGGCTGAAGTCCGCGAATCCAGCCCACTGTCCGCGCAGATCCTGCGCCCCCTGCTCGATGCCTACCTGAGTGGCCGCTACGCCGACGTGCTCAAGCTCAGCAACCAGGTGCCGCCGACTCCACGACTGCGCTGGCACATGCTCACGCTGCGCGCAGCCGCTGCATTCAATTTGAGTCAATTGGGACAAATGACGGATGCGGAAGGCATCGCCCGCAATGCCGTTGTCCAGGCACGCGAGGCGGATTCCACGCTGAAGCCGGATGCCGATTATTTCTCGCCGAAATTCATCCGTTACTACAACTCGCGTTGATGCAAGGCAGCTGCGGACCCCGGGACGGGATCACGCGCCATCCACCTGTCGCGGGACAAGCGGGATGGCGCGTAGTGCCGGTTCAAGCCGAATCGGTGCTCAGAAGCGGAGCACGCCCGAGGCCGACACGGTATCGGATGTATCCGAGAAATCCGCGCCGATGTCGATCTGGAACTTGCTGAAGGCCATGCCCGCGCCAATGGCGTAATGGGTCTGGCTGCCTTTGCGCCCGGATGAGAAGGTCACTGCGTTGGCCTCGGGATTCTGCGTGGCCGGATCGAAATTCGGCGGATTGCCGCGATAGACCAGTTCGTGCGCGGGATCGCGCCAGACGCCCGCGCGCAGGCTGAACGGGCGCGCGGTGGCAAAAGTGTATTCGGCGCCGAGGCGCACCTCGGTGCCATCGTCAAGCTTGAGTGGATCCAGGCTGCTGGCCTGATCGGAGTCGAACAGGGAAACCAGGTTGTCGGTCACCTGCGAGTAGGCCACGCGACTGACATCGAGGTTGATGACCCAGGCATCGCTGGGGCGAACGCTGAGGCCGATGCCGAAAACATCCGGCACGTTCAACGAGGTGCCGAGCTTGATCGATTCACCGGGGAAATTCGGCGACGACAGCACCGCGTCATAGTCCAGCGACGGCGCATGCCGATAGGAGAGCCCGCCGCTCAGCCAATCGGTGAGGACGAGGCGCGCGCCAAGGGTGAAGCCGACCTTGCCATCACCATCGAGGTTTGCTTCACGGCTCAATTGCGATCCATCCTGCGGCGAAAAGCGATCTGTCGTGGTGCGGATGTCGAGCAGGTAGTAGTTGATGCCAAGGCCGAAGGAAAGACGGTCGCTGGCCTTGAAGCCCATGGCCACGCCATAGCTGTCGACGCCGAAACTGGTGTTCACGTCATAGGCAAAGACATTGCCGGTGTAGCCGCTGCCGTCACCGATGACGGTCACTGCGCCCGCACTCTGGAAGTCCGAATCGTAGTTGATGACCTCGTAGCGGTAGATCGCGAACGACATGCGCTCGCCGGGATAGACAAACGAGAACGAACGCAGCGAATTGGTGCGGTCATCCTGGGAGGAATAATTGAGGCCCGAGGAATTGAAACCGTTGTACTGGGCCGTGCCGCCATTGAGCCAGCGCGTGTTGGTGCTGACCGAGCGCAGTTCGGCCGACACTTCGGGACTGACCAGTTGCGTCAGTCCGGCGGGATTCGCATAGGCCGCCGATGCGTCATCGGCAAGGCCGAGGAAGGCGCCACCCATGCCGAGCGCACGCGCACCCGGGTTGGAAAAGCTGAAGGGCAGGCTGGCATTGGCCTCGTTGTCGGTGATCGCCCATGCACTGCCGGTCATGCCGGCCAGTCCGATTGCCACAGCAGTTGCCAGTAACTTGTTCATTCCTGTACTCCCCGATTGAGCGAATGAGATCCGTCAGTTCGAAACACGGCGGCAACGATAACACGAGGTTAACGCGCGGGCATCGCTGCGCAAATCCGCCCTGTTGCGTTGCAACACGGAAGCCGGATTTGCCGGGGCCAGTCGTTCCGGTTTGCCCGGAACGGCAGCACCAAGGCTCACCCCAAGGGCTTCAGGCAATGCGTCGGCTCGGCTGCGTTTGGCAGGCTTGCAGGGCCTCGTCGATGACCGCGATGCCGGCATCGGTGCGATGGGCGTTCTCGCTGAGGTGGCGTCGCCAGCGTCGCGCGCCGGGCAAGCCTTGATACAGGCCAAGCATATGCCGACTGATGTGCTGCAGCTTGCCACCGGCGGCCAGATGGGCCTCGATATACGGACGCATGCGCTCGATCACTTCCTCGCGCGCCGGCAACGGCGTTGCGTAGAGCGCCTGTTCGAGTTCGGCAAGCCGATACGGCTCGTGATAGGCAACGCGGCCGAGCATGGCTCCATCGACATGGCGCAGGTGGTTCTGCACTTCCACGACCTTGTCGATGCCGCCATTGATGATGATGGTCAGCTGCGGAAAATCGCGCTTCAATTGATACACGCGCTCGTAGTTGAGCGGCGGCACATCGCGGTTTTCCTTCGGCGAAAGGCCCTGCAGCCAGGCCTTGCGCGCGTGCACGACGAAGACCGTGCAACCCTTCGCACTGACTGCCTTGATGAAGTGCTGGAGGTCGGCGTACTCATCCTGCGCATCGACGCCGAGCCGGCATTTGATGGTGACGGGAATGGCCGCCGCTTCCTGCATCGCCGCGAAGCACTCCGCGACAAGTGCCGGTTCGCGCATCAAGCAGGCGCCAAAGCGGCCGGATTGCACGCGGTCGGACGGACAGCCGACATTGAGGTTGATCTCGTCATAGCCGTATTGCACGGCAATCCGCGCGGCCTCGGCCAGCTCGCGCGGATCGGAGCCCCCCAGTTGCAGGGCCAGCGGATGCTCGGCGCGATCAAAGCCGAGCAGGCGTTCGCGATCGCCATGGATCAGCGCCGGCGACGTGACCATCTCCGTGTACAAGCGCGCATGCGGGGACAACAGGCGATGGAAGTAGCGGCAGTGCCGATCGGTCCAGTCCATCATCGGCGCAACGGAAAGCCGCCACGGGTTCGCGGCCGGAATATCTGCAAGCGGGGACATGGCGCGATTCTACGTGAAGCGGCTCGGTGATGGCCGCGAACCCGTGCGCGTGGCGGTTTTTACCCTGCCCGGCACCGGCGGCGAAACGGCGATTCAAGCTCAGCCGCCGACTCCGGCGATGGGCGCAACGCCAATCCAGTGCAGGTGGGCCCAGAAGGCAAATGCCGCCCACGCACCGATGCCGGCGATGCCGGCCAGCAGATCACCGGCGACGGTGCCGCGCGCCCTGGTCACGCCGTTGCGGCGATCACGCCGGCGCGAAATCGCGAAAAGGACAATGGCCCACGCCAGGAAACTGCCAAACAGGATGACGTCATGCAGGAAACCAGTGGCGAGCAGATGGCCGAGTGCCCACAACTTGACGCCGGCCAGCATTGGAT